>Ga0315295_10001270_pt1 | contig 21640 bp, 15 predicted proteins | sample YL17G14_0_MG_FD_204453 | JGI IMG/M metagenome (GOLD analysis project Ga0315295, IMG submission 204453) | Sediment microbial communities from Yellowstone Lake, YNP, Wyoming, USA - YL17G14_0 | ecosystem: Environmental > Aquatic > Freshwater > Lake > Sediment | place: USA: Wyoming | collected...
GCCGTGGTTATAGAATACTACCATAAAAGGACTTTAGTCCTTATATTATCAGCAAATTCGAACAACCTCCATATTAAGCAGTTCACCCAATTTTTTGATTTTTGATGCGATATGCCCAATCCCTGCTGCGCAATGATGCGCCGGACCAAAGCTGTTCCAGGAGTTGACGAAGTTCTTAACGCCAATAGGAAATTTATAACGGCTGTTTGTATTCCCTATCTTGAGGATAGGTCCTGGAACTGATTCTCCTTCTGCAGTAAGCAACATAAGTTTACCATCAGCTTTCTCTACAACTGATAATAAGGTTACCTTCCCGTGCTTTACTGACATTTCTACAGATAATCCCTTTCCGACTTTACCATGGTATACCTCCAGCGGCTTCACCTTTGTCTTCCCTTCAGCAATTGCAAGATGCCCGGGTCCATCATGTCCCATCAGAACAACATCATCTTTAAAATCAAGAGCATAGAATTCAGTGAATGAACCGCCGGCTCTGAAGCAGTCTATAATCTTCATTGCCTGTACATTTTTTATCTCATATTCGCCGGCAACAGGTATTCCATGCGCTGTGAGCAGTGAATTTGCCAGTATTATAGAGCTTATTGACTCTTCGTTTTCTTTGATCCCGGTTCCGCTGCTGTAATATGCAAGTGAGCCGATCTTATGCGTTCTCACCATTTTTTCGAGAGCAGCTGAAGTTCGTGCAGCCTGCTTAAGATCTGCTTCAGCGCAGGTTTTGTCTATTTCAAACTTTTTATGGAACAGCTTAAGCCGATCTTCAACTTCCCTGGCAGTGATTTTCTTCCTTATCGCCGAAAGCTCATCGACTTCCAGCATTTCAATATGTCCGCCGAAAACAGCAAGCATTTGTGTCAGATCTGTATAAACATCAAGCATGCCTCCATAGTAATGACCCATGCAGCCAAGCCTGTTATGAGCCATTTTGTTCGCAACAGTTGCTGCCTCAACCCATTCTTTCACTTCGTCCCAGACCTCTTTATCACCATGCAATACTCCCGTGATCTGATGAAATTTTATCCCCGCCCTGACGAAAACATTTGCTATTTCAGGGACCGGACATGCGGAAACATTAGCCAGCCATTCACCGGTCATTTTAGTCCTGTCATTCAATTTATTAAAAGACTCATAATCGATAGCTTTTTCCGGTGACAGGTTCAGAATGATTACCGGGACCTTAGCTCTTTGTACCACAGGAAGCACGGTAGAGGAGAGGGCATAAGTGGTAACATGCAGGAAGATTATGTCGACATCTGACTGCCGGAATTTATGACCTGCTTCCATAGCGGTTTCTGGATTATCGATCAATCCAAGATTTACTATATCGGTATCGAAACTTTCAAGCTTCCTGCTTACCTCTTCAAGATATCCTTCAAGACGTTCTTTAAGACCTTTAAACTGTGGCCAGTATGCATCAAGACCAATACCGAAAAGGCCGATTTTGAGGGGGAATTTTTGTTTCATGGATAGAAAAAATGGAATGTTGAATATATTATAAATTTCACAACTTTTTATGGCCTCATCCCCCGGCCCCTTCTCCCGGATTAGTTGACCTCTCCTGAACCCCTTCTCCGGGAGGGGCTTAAAAAACAGTAAATTAAGTCCCCCTCTCTCCTGGGAGAGGGGGATTTAGGGGGTGAGGTTTATATCTTTCCCGAAAACCTCACACTGAAATTCCGTGGTGGCTGTATATCACCAGGTCGTCCCATATATTCGGTGTTTGTCATATTTTTAACAGCGAGTGACAGAGTGAATTTGTCATTTATCTTATATCCGATGTTACCATCAAGCGAACCATACCCAGTATTATGTCCTGCCCAGTAATCATCAAATCCCGGCAGGATCGGAGTAGTAAGGAAAACATCATCTATATTCAGGATCTTTGATTTTATATATAAACTAAGTCCCAGGTTAAACTTTTTCCATTGAGAATCGAAGGAAACTATTCCGGAATGTTTCCTTCTGTATTTCAGGTAGATGTCAGTGTTTTTATGTGTAAGCTCATTAAACTCAACAGGGTACATAAAGGTATAACCCCCGCTCATTGTGGCTTGAAATGCACCCCATGACTGTGAAAGCAGCAGTTCAAATTCAAGTCCGTAAACTCTCGACTGTTCCACATTTGTTGCCCTGAAACCCAGTCCCTGAGGGTATAATCCGAACATATATTCAATCATATTGGAGTTCTGCAGAAAGAAAAGTGAAAAATCTGCCTGTCCGGTCATTTCGCCGAGAAGGACTCCCTGCTTTATTCCCACCTCAGTGCTCCATCCTGATTCAGATAATATATCAGGATTTGCTATTATTTGAATTGAACCTATCGTTGTTGCGGCAAATTTTTCAGCCATTGAAGGGTACCGGTAACCTTGTCCGAATGAGGCTCTGAGGAAAGTGAATTCAGCTGCCTGCCAGTTCAATCCGGCCCTCAGGATGGGCACGATCTTATCGTGAATGCCATCAAGGGAGTAATTCTCAATCCGCAGGCCCGCAACTGCTTTCAGCCGGTCAAGAGGTCTTACTTCAAACTGAGTAAAACCGGCAATATTAAAACCCGAATGGTCATTGAAGAAATTAGAATTCACATTGCTGTAATTCTCCGAAATACCTGCAGTAAGATCAAGGTAATCGAGTAATCTGTACCAGAGCTGGTACTCGGCATATAATGAAACGGCATCGCTGTTGTTCTGTTCACTTTCGGGTAATCTGTTGGTTGTTGACTGCAAGCGCATTTTCAGATCATGCTGGAAGAGGCCGGTCTTTTTCAATGAAATAAAAGGATCAATGGTCAGGAATGTACCGTGATATTCGTTTGCAGTAGAGGGTGACTGCTTAAGGGCTCCGGTTTCGGCATTTTCCCAGAGGACAAAATCTTTTTTACTGTTGTAGCCAGAATTGAGGCTCAATCCATAATTAAGTCCATCGATTTTACTGCTGAAGTGTTTTATTTTCAGATTGATTCGTGCCAGCTTTTCATTATTAAGCCTCCGGTAGCTCTCATCTATAAATAAGTTACCACCGATCCCAAAATCTGTTCTGCCGAATTTTTGCAGATGAGAGAATGAAGTTGTCAAAAATACTCTGGGAGTATCCCACCAGATCCAGTTTTTATTTTTTGGTTTTCCATATATCCCGCCTTCTGTAAAGAATTGAGTAACAGGAATATTTGTTGCATCAGAAGTACGGAAGTTTATTATTCCGTTCAATGCAGATGAGCCATAAAGAACAGAGGATGCACCTTTGATTATTTCAATCTGTGAAAGATTTTCCAGCGGAAGATATTGCCACTTTATATTTCCTGCATCAGCCGATAATACCGGAAGGCCGTCGATAAGTGCAAGGACCCTGCTTCCGGCGCCATAGCTGAAACCACTGCCTCCCCTCACTGAAGCCTGACCATCCATAACTTCAATACCCGGAGTTTTATTTATCATCTCCTGGGCATCCGTTATGTGATTTTCTGAAAGGAATGATGATTTGACAATATCCATTGAAACTGAAAGCTCAGCCACCCTCTTTTCAATTTTATCGGCGCTTACCACGATCTGGTCAATTTCGCGGATTTTCATTTCAAGCTCGATATTTAACTCAAGGGTATCGTTCGACCTGGTAGTTATTTCTTTAGTAACAGACTCGTAACCAATAAATTGAAAAGTAACAGATAGTTTTCCGGAACCTGTATTAATCTGATAAAATCCCTTTTCATCACTTGTTGTGCCCAATTGTTTGCCATAAATGATATAGACACCGGCAAGAGGTTCGCGGGAATTTTTATCTATAATAATTCCTCTGATAATGCTGCTGTTTTCAGCACTATTCACAATTGAAGTAAACAGAAGAATTATGGCTGTAATGATGTAACGCATCATTTTGCCTTGAATGTCATTCGAATATTGTAAGGATTTGTAAGATCATCAGGGTTGGGCATAACAGTGGTAAGCTTCAATGATACACTAGTCAGCTCTTTAATATCTGCAACAACGGGTATAGGAATTGAGTCTGATGCAATCACCAGTTCTGTTTCATCAGAATTGAACCTCCAGGTTCCGATATATTTTCCAAAATATCCTGTGCCATCTTTTTCGAATTTTGCGTCACCCAGGAATTTTGCCAGAACTCCGCCAGGGCCACCAGCATTAACACCGTTAGCAATCAGACTGTCGGCCTCCCATATCGGATCGGTGAGAAATCCGAAACGTTCAGATTCCTTTTCCTTGCAGGAGAAAACAAGAAAACACCCTGAAATTATTAGAAGCAATAAAGCGTTTTTCATGATTTCCTATTTTATTGAATTAGCTGAATAAAACAATACTTTAACCAAACTCAGATCAAAGTTAATAAAAATTTTAATACCTCATCCCCCATCCCCTTCTCCCGGGAGAGAAGGGGAGTATAAAATTGGTAATCAACAATTAAGCCCCTCTCCCTTGGGAGAGGGGTTGGGGTGAGGTTAAAATTCCCTGATCTTTTTTTTCTCTAAAGCTGAATTTTTAAACATACTGGGTAAATCATCATTAATGTTTTATATTTTTGAGAGAACAAAACAAGAAATCATGGAAAAAAATAAACCATACCTTAGTTGTTTAGTGCTTATTTTTTTCCTGCTCTTTTGCTTTTCTTTTCAGAATTCAACTGGGCAAAACGATGTAGCTCTCGATAACTGGTTCAACCATGAAACAAATGCCAAAACCGGACAGCCATATCATTATCTCTGGACAGACACTGAATGGAGCGGGTACTCACGATGGGGAGAAATATTTACATCTAAAGGAGCAAAAATCACAACTATTGAGAAACCTTTAAGCATCAGATTAAAAGCCGTTGATGTTTATATAATCGTTGATCCTGATACTACAACAGAATCAAAATCACCTAATTACATTATGGTTGAAGATATTAAGGCTATTAAAAAGTGGGTAAAAAAGGGTGGTGTCCTGGCTGTTCTGGCAAACGATGCCCCGAACTGCGAATTCACTCACCTAAATCAGCTTATGAAGAATTTCGGGATGCGATTCAACCATGTAACACTTCACCCGGTTACAGGCACTAATTTTGAGATGGGTGCAAGTACCAGTTTCCCTGATCATCCGCTGTTCAGGGGAGTTTCAAAGATCTATATTAAGGAGGTATCAAATATAAGCCTGTCGGGTAAGGCAAAGGCAATTCTTACTGAGAACGGAAAGGTGCTGATGGCGGAAAGCAGGTTTGGGAAGGGATATGTGTTTGCGATAGGCGATCCATGGATTTACAATGAATATTTTGACCATGACAGGCTGCCGGAAAGTTTTGAAAATCGAAAAGCTGCTGAGAACCTGACGGAATTATTATTAGGGGTTACTAAAAAGAAATAAAATCAAATTAAAGTTAAATAAATCGATAAATCTTTTATGAAAAAAACACTCTTTCTTCAGTTGGTTCTGGCGATGTTTCTGATCTTGTCATGTTCAAAAGACAATAACAGCCAATTAAGAGTTTCCACTCCTGAATCGGTTAAGGTTTCAGCGGAACGGTTAAACCGGATCGACACCATGCTTCTTCGGAGTATCGAAGACAAATGGATTGCAGGAGCTGCAGCATTTATAGCCCGTGACGGGAAAATAATCTACAACAGAGCATTTGGCGAAAATGATATTGAGACCAGAACGCCGATGCAGACTGATGCCATTTTCCGTATAGCATCCCAGACAAAAGCAATAGCCAGCATAGGCTTGATGATGCTGTTTGAAGAGGGGAAATTTCTTCTCGATGATCCTGTATCGAAATATATACCCGAATTTGCTCATCAACAGGTACTTGATAAGTTTAATGAAAAGGATACTACTTATACCGCAATTCCTGCACTCAGGGAAATCACAATTCGGGATCTTTTAACACACACCTCGGGAATTGACTATGCGGACATCGGTTCTCCGGTGATGTGCGCAATTTATGCCAAAGCTGATATTCCTGCGGGTTTTGGAGATAAAAAAATAGCATTTAACTGTAACATGGAGTTAGGTGATAGAATAAAAGCATTAGGCAAATTGCCTCTCGTTCACCAACCTGGTGAAAGATTTACTTATGGATTAAATGTGGATGTAATTGGCTATCTTATTGAGATTCTATCAGGGGAGAAGCTTGATCAGTACCTTAAAAAGTATATTTTTGACCCTCTTGGTATGACCGATACTTATTTTTATCTGCCTGAAGAAAAACACGGCAGACTTGTAAAAGTAAATACCGAAGATGCTGATCAACATGTAACATCAATGCCTCAGGAATTCGTTAATTATCCGTTATTGAAATGCGCGTATTTTTCAGGAGGTGCCGGACTGAGTTCTACTACAAAAGACTATGCTACCTTTCTTCAGATGCTACTGAACAAAGGAGAATATAATGGGGAAAGACTTCTATCAAGTCACACTGTGGAATTAATTACCTGCAACCAGATAGGTGATCTGGATTATGGGAAGGATAAATTTGGCCTTGGATTCGAGATAACAACAGAAAGAGGCCAGGCAGTACTTGGTGTCTCTGAAGGTTCATTTGCCTGGGGCGGATATTTTGGAACTACCTACTGGGCCGACCCAAAGGAAAAACTGGTATGCCTCTTGTTCATGCAGCAGTCTCCCCTGAGTCACGGGGAGATCCAAAGCAAATTCAAGGCGCTGGTGTATCAGACACTGGTTGATTAAGGGGTTCCGTGTTCGGGGTTCCGCGTTCAAAGGTCTGGGGAGATGCCTTTCCGTAAAATCCTGAAATAGTTATGATTAAGAAAATCCGAGACACTGTCTCGGAAATTTGGGAATATTTTATAATTCAAAATCCAAATAACTGATTTGGATTTTGAATTATTTCTAACCTGAATTATTCATAAAAAAGGGGATTTTGTTCTTTATTTATAACTTAATTAGTTATATTTAAAGTGCTTACAACAAACACCCCCTTTGTACAATGATAGACAAAAAAACTGAAATTACCGCACCCGAAATTAACCTTTTTCCTATTCAGGGTAAAGATATTGAGCTTAGTTTTATTGGTGACCGCATAAGCAGTGATGGTGGATTATTACTCCTTATTGTATTTAAAAAATCAAATAGAGATTCCTCATTTTTCGAATCTTTAATTGATGCATTGATTTATGAACTGTATTTCTGTGATGAAATAAAAATAAATGATTGCGAGATAATTAATAATATTAGTAGTCTCCCTGAATTAAAAGAAGATTGGTCAGATAAGAAGAAGCTTGAAGTTATAGATAAAGTTTACAGGGAGTTATCAGATCCGTCTCATCCTGATTCGGTTGCAATGGCAAGGATCCAGGAGATTGAGGAGGTGAAGATCATCGAGGGGCGGAAGTAATTGGCGCAGGCTTTACACACCGAAGCCTTGGCGAAGGTGTGGCAGAGGGCAGAGGGCAGAGGGCAGAGGGTTCAGGGCTAATGGCTCAGGGCTCAGAGTAACGAAGTAAGAATGAAGAACAAACGAAATAAGAATGCAGAATTACTGTAACCTGGGGCAGGGATGAATAAATAATTTACACAAATGAAAATTACAGAGCTCATAAAACAACCTGAAGGACGCAGGCTTGAGTTCAAGGCAAAGCTGCCTGTTGTTTCAGATATTGCAAAAACAATAGTTGCTTTTGCCAATGATGCCGGCGGTGAGCTGTTCATCGGGATCAGGAATGAGCCCCGCGAGCTTGTCGGAGTAAAAGAAGATTCTCTCATCAGACTTGAAGAACAGATCAGTAATATCATTCATGATCATTGCTACCCGGTGATCATACCCGATATATCCATTCACACGATTGAAGGAGCTCATCTTATCAGGGTACAGGTATATCGGGGAAGCAATCTCCCATACTTCCTTAAAGAAAAAGGAAAGACAAAAGGGACATACATCAGGGTTGGTTCCACAAACCGCCTGGCCGATTCTGAAATTATAGCTGAACTTGAACGGCAGAAACGTAATATCTCTTTCGACAGCGAGTTGGTACATGAAATCTCATTTAAGGATCTGGATCTTGGATCCTTCAAACTTTTCTATAAAGAAAAGACAGGTGATGATTTGAATCATAATAGTCTTAAAAAGCTTGACCTTATCAGGGAGTATCAGGGCAATTGGCTGGCAGTGAATGCCCTGATTCTCTTTTCCGATAGTCCGATAAGAGGACAGATCTTCCCTTATGCCAAAATTGAATGTGCAAGGTTTAAGGGAACAACATCTCATGAGTTTATAGATCAGAAAACCATAAATGATAATATTTCACTGCAGCCTGAAGCTGCTTATGAGTTTGTACTCAGGCATATTAACAAAGGAGCTGTTGTAAAAGGAGTATATACAGAAAGCAGGTGGGAATATCCGGTTGTTGCGATCAGGGAAGTCATAAGGAATACAGTTGTTCATCGCGATTATTCCCTTGCCGGTAAAGATATTAAGGTTGCTGTCTATGATGACATGATTGAGATTACAAGTCCCGGAAAGCTTATGCCTTCGATTGACTTCAGCCAGATGGAGGCCCGTCAGTCTGATATCAGGAACCGGATTATCGCCCCCGTCTTCAAGAAGTTAGGCATAATTGATCAATGGGGTAACGGTTTAAAGCTGATCTCTGATGAGCTGAAAGATTATCCTGAGATTGACTTCAGATGGCACGAAACCGGACTTCAGTTCCAGGTTCAGTTTGTAAAGAAAGGTATTCAGCAGCAGGTGTTACAGCAGGAGTCAGATGCAGCATGGCACCATGTTGGCACTATGTTGGGATTAAGTTGGCATCAGGTTGGCACTAAGTTGGCACCAGGTTGGCACCAGGTTGAAAGAATTCTCGATTATTGTATAGAACCCAGGTTGATCAGGGAGATAATGTCAGAAATGGGTTGGAAAGATCGTACTAAGTTTCGGATAAAGTATATTACCCCTCTGATTGAAGAAGGAATTATTAATATGACTGATCCAGAGAATACCACCGATCCAAGGCAACAATACTATTTAACGGATAAAGGAAGATTATTGCTTCAACAGATTCGGGAAAACATTTAAGATAAGCTTGCTCATTGGTGCTTGATAAGTATGAGAAAAAGAAACATCTGATGAAAGGGTGGTAAATATAAAAAATTATGCAAATCCCTTTATCGCATTTCGAACAAAACATCGACGAAACGATCTTCAATCGTGGATTAAAATATTTCAAAAACGGCCATGTTACCTCATTTGAGGAACTGTCGCCGGGAGAATTTGAAGCAATTGTAAAAGGAACGGAAGATTATACTGTAAACCTTACGGTCCTCAATAATAACATAACAGATTATTCCTGCACATGCCCTTATGACTATGGTTCAGTCTGCAAACATATCGTTGCAGTGATCTTACATCTGCAGCAGGAAGAATCCGGAATGAAACAACCTCAAAAAAAAGAAGATACTTTAAAGAAACCTGCTTCTAAAAGGAAAACCGTATCTGAGCAGGTCGATGAAATGCTCGGTTCTCTCTCACATGACGATATAAAATCATTTATTAAAGAACAATGTATCACCGATCCGGCATTCAGGAGATCATTCCTTTCAGGTTTTTTGTATAAAACCACAACGGAATCGCCTGAAAAGTATCGCGAACAGGTTAAGAATATTCTCAGAAGCGCTAAAAGCAGGGACAGGTTTATAAAGTGGTCCCGGACGGGGATGGTTGGGAAAGCAGTTAATGCAATGCTCGATATAGCCATGAGACATGTTGATTCTGGTAACTATCTGAGCGCTTGTTATATCTGTTTCCCGGTGGCTGAGGAGATGGTCAAAGCTCTTGATTATGCCGACGACAGCGATGGAGATATCGGTGGGAACATAGAAACAGCATTTGATATACTTGCTGCTATCTCAACGTCTGAAATACCTGAGGAAATAAGAGTATACCTGCTTGATCAGCTCCTGAAACACTATAAAAAAAATATATTTTCAGGATGGGACTGGCAGACTTATCTGCTGGATATCGCGGTAAACCTTGTTAAAACTGAAAAGGAGGCCGGAATCATTCTTCCCCTGCTCCGTACACATGTGCATTCGGAATACGAGAGCGAACAGATGACAAGACTGGAATACGAGCTGATAAAGAAAATGAAAGGTGAGAAGGAAGCAGGAAAATTCATCGAACAAAATCTTGATAATACTGATCTCAGGCGAAAAGCTATAGAAGAAGCTATTAAGAATAATAATTTTAATAAGGCTAAGTCTCTTGCACATGATGGTATCAAAAATGATTCAGAGGATAAACCGGGTCTTGTAAAAGAGTGGTATGACTGGCTTTTGCGCATCTCTGTCAAACAGCAGGACAGGGAAAAGATTATCGAATATGCCAGGTACCTGTTCATTGATGGTTTCCGTCACGATCAGGATTATTATGCTATCCTTAAACATTATACAGAAGCATCTGAATGGACCGGTTTTGTTGAAGGACTGATTGCTGAAATCAGAAGAAAAGACCACTGGTCGAATATTGATATGATTGGTAAGATTTACATTGCAGAACAGTGGTGGGAGAGGCTTCTCGGACTGGTTAGCGGTACCAGACATCTTCCTTATATACAGCATTATGAACAATACCTGTCGGATAAATACCCGCTGGAACTGGCTGAGCTTTATGAAAAAGGCATAATAGAATATCTGAAAAAGATGACAGGCAGGGAACATTATAAAGAAGCCTGTCGTTATATGCGTCGAATGATCAAACTTGGTGCCGGCAAACGGGTGAACAACCTGAGTGCAAACCTCCGGAAAGAATACCCGTTGCGAAAAGCATTAATGGATGAATTGAACAAGATCTAAAACCCACCCCCAGCCCTGCAGATAGGCTCAACCCCCATCAAAGGTTGAGTTTTACTGTATTCCTCGCACCCCGTACCTCGCACCCCGTAGCATTTTTAATACTTCTTCAGCAGTTCGAGAATCTTGCTATCGAGTTTATGCCCGTACCAGTCGGTATATTCGATATCTTTTCTTCCTGAATCGAGGATGCCGAAATCGCCCCTGAAATTCCAGAGTGCATATCCGATATTATGCTGGGTAAGGATATCGAGAATATCTCCGAACCATGCAAGAAACACAGGGTGAGGGGTTTTATTGTAGCAGCCGCCTTCACCGCAATGAACACCTACTCCTTTTTCAACGAGTTCGATCCATGGTTTATAGAACTCTTCAAGCTGGGCACGGCCAAACTGTTTGCCGTCAATTGTTCCGGGCCACACAGGCATTGGTGCCTGGGACGGGTCTTTCCAAACCCATGATGCCTGATAATGTGATACATAGTGAGGATAATAAGCTCTGCAGCTTTGAGCTATATTTAGGTCCATCAATTCAGGAATAACATTACTGCCGCCACTGTTCCCATCTGCTACTATCAGACGGTCCTTATTTGCAGCCCATATTACTTTCGATGCTCCTTCAGCTATCTTTCGGTAAATTTCCCCCGGGACAGGCCCTTTCTGTGCAAACTGGTCATTCATATCCTCTATATAGGCAGGTTCGTTGAGGAGATCGAAACTCAACTTGTCAGATGAGATATTTTTATATCGTTCTGCCCACATCGCCCAGTGGGCATTAAATGCATCCTGAGCTTCCTTGTCTTTCCAGAGGTTAAATGGTTCATGAAAACCTGCATTTATGCAGTAACCGGGACCCCTGTGAAGATTGAGGCTTACATGGAGGTTGTATCTGTTAGCCATAAATATCAGCTGGTCAACCTCCTCAAGAACTTTAGGGTCAAACTTGTACACCTCATCTTTTGTGATGTCCCTGGTACGGTCAAATGTAAGATAACGTGGATATGCCATAGGGATTCTTACAAAATCGAATCCCCAGCCGGACATCCATTTCAGATCATCTTCGGTGGTTTTACCTGATCCGGGATTTCTGGGAGGTATTGGCGAAAACAGATCCAGAAGGTTGAAGCCCTTCCAGCGGGGTAATTTGTTCTTAACCGGTATTGTGGTAGACGATAATGCCCCATTTCCTGCAATTGTAAGGCCTGCAGCAGCAATTGCGGAGTTTTTGAGAAAGATCCTGCGGTTGATTTTGTACGATTTCATTTTCTTTTAAATTTTTATTTTCAATCATTAATACGGTCATTGCGAGCGTAGCGAAGCAATCTTTTTTTATTCACGGAAGTTTCACTGTTTTTTGGCCCTGGCTCACTGCTCCCCGTCTCCCTGCCATTACATCGCCTATCGCTTATTGTACATAATGCATTCTATTTCATTTTCCTCAATGCAGTCAGTGTTGCCGGCCCGATAAGCCCCGACTCCCCGGGTTCCCATGACGAGGCATCGAATATCCCGTTTTTAGTGTTCTGCCTTAGCTTTGCAGCCATATTTACATTGTAAAACTTTTTCCACGGTATATTGTTTTTATCCAGATAAGCGATGCGGTTAGCCATCAGATTTGAGACTCTGATCTCCAGAGAATTGGTTTGTTTCAAGACTTTTTTATCGATTATAACACTATAGTCGGGGCCAATTAGTATTCCGTAATCCTCTCCATTAAGAGTAACATGTGCACTTTCGCAAACCTTTCCAAGATTAAGTGACCATGCATCAGCTTTGCCGTAAGGCCTGTTAAAGGTGATGGTATATCTTGCTGTTCCCGAGAAATTTCTGACATCATCATCACCAAAGTCAGTCCACGAAATGAGCTTATTAACACTCTTTGGGGCAGGCAGTACCGGCCCTCCATCTGTGAAATCCACTTTCCATGTTCCGTTTATTTCTACCGGAGATGAAGCCAGATCATAGTATACAAATTTCTGACCCTCATATTTTTTGCCGGAAGTAGTAATTATTAATGATTCTCCGGGAGCCAGTCTGGTATAAACCTCAATGTTACCATTTTTTGTTACACGGCTTCCGGCCACACCATATTTTTCTGTCATGGGATTAAAAATAGCCGCAGATGAAGCGTTTACCTGCAATGGTAACCATCCGTTATAAACCTCATCTCCCTGATTGTTTAAAAAGTAGGTGAATCCTCCCCGCGTTTCCCGTCTTATAAATTTAATCTGATGATCCAACATTGTTTCCCTTTTGATACCTGTAAATGTCAGAAGCTGTTCCAGATTATTCCCCGAAAGGATCATCCCATTTCCATATGCAGCTTTTAACACTTCAGGATTATTTGTCGGAGAGAAATTCAGACTTGCTTTCATCCTGTCAAAAAACGAAGTTTTTCCATCCTTATCAGCCCATCCTGATATATTCTCAGGAAGATTTCCATAAAAAATTATTTTAGCTCCTGCATTTGCCAGGCTGAGAATTTGTGAAAAGGTCTCGACAGGGATATATTTGCAACCAGGCAGGATCAGTGTTTTGTAAAAATTGCCCTCCGTCTGCAATAAATCTTCATAGAATACAGTGTTCTTAAGCTGCAGGTCGGATATATAATCGTAAGCATATCCCTTCTCAATCATTGATTCTGCAGCTGTTATGAAAGGAGTCCCTTTGAATGCCGGACTTATACCATCAAAGTGCTCAAGCATTCCCCTTCCATAATCTGCATACCTGTCAAAGACCGGGAAATAGAGGAGTATGTTATTATCAGGATAACCCGACTGAAGGAATGACTGTATCCTTGTAATATAATTGTTCAAACCTTTAAAATCGTTCCAGAAAGGATTAGCAGGAGTAAATTCAACGGCAGCATAAAATAAAAATCCCGGCCAGGGTTCATCCCGGGGAGAGAAGCATGTCCCGTGGTAGAAGACATGGTTTATTCCTCCAAGAAAGAATTGATCTACGGCTTTTTTAACATCAGAAAGGGATGAGATAAAATGTTCTTTGAGCCACGTGGCTGCCTCGCATGAAGTATATTTTTTACCTGTCACATTTGCTGCTGAAGATGCAAATTTAAATCGGGTTATCTCATTTCCCTCAGTTTCCGGAATATCGGCGGCAGCGTACAGATCGAGTATGTTACCGGGTGATCCATGAGCCTGGTCGCGTGTTGTCTTGCCCTGTTTATGAGCCCACTCGGTCCAGTCAACAGTGAACTTTTCAAGTATGAGATCCGAGATTGTCTGCCGATAATCTGACAAGACTCTTGAGTTTTTGTCGGGATTATCTTTCTGGAAAAGTGACGGCAGGTAATTTCTCAGGTCATAACCCCGTCTTATATAAAATTCATAAAAGAGATCATTCGTCCAATTGGCCTGCCCTGACGCATCATCAACCTCATAGGAATCGTTAAAATACCCACGCAGGGATTTCAGATCATAATTTTTAAAGATTTCATCGAAGTGTTTAAGGTAGTTTTTAATAGCCTGTCCCGAGAAATGATCTATCACATCTCCTTCGCCTCCGGGACCAGCACGCTCACACATCTTTCCATGCCAGCCTTCAAAAAGAGCATAAAACGTCCAGTTTCCGAAAGGGGCAATCCATTCAAGCTTTCCTTCATTTGTTACGTTTCCTGACAGGTTAACAACCTGTCCGCTGTCAGAATAGGCCATGAGTGTCTTAAGCGGCAGTGGTTTTTCAAATCGTATCTGATCGAGAGCATAAAGCTGAAGGCTATCATTTTTACTTATCGGATCTTTAAGCTTTGTTATATCGGGCCGTTCGCCGACCGGCCTGACAAGAGCCTGCTGGATAAACTCAATTTTTTCATTAAGAGTTTCACCTGTTTTAAGCGACCAGGTTTTGTAATTAATGTTTTTACATGCATCTGAAGGTTCAACCCACGGGCCCCCGAACGGCCATCCGGAGGCATTTGCCAGTTCAATTCCGAGATCAAGTCGTTCAGCTTCCCTGAGAGTATTTGTAAAGATATCCATCCATTTGGGCGACAGGTAGTTGATAAATTTTTCCTCCTGCCCCTTTACACCATAAATAACAGCTATTTCCATCCCCCCCAGGCCGGCTTCACTATATTTCTCCATAGCGGCTGTAAGATCTGACGGAGTAACTATGCTTCCCGGCCACCACCAGCGGGTCCATGGCTTGTTTTCTTTTGTTATCTGCGGCCATGATAATTGCATTTTAGATTGCTGGGCAAATATTGTATGTGAGTAGAATAGTATGAAAACACCGATAATAAGTAATTTCAATTTCATATTGAATTTTATACTATATGTAATTATAAATTTACTTAAAGATAGAATACAATTCCTTTTTTTCTAATTTAACTTTTTATTGTAACCTGTAAAGAGTTCTACATTTGAATAGAGAATTTTATGGAAAAAATTGACATTCATCTGGCAAATGAACAGGAAATGGATATGGCTGCTCATCTTCTTGCCACCTCAGAACCCTGGATTACGCTGCGCATAACTGAGGATCAGTGCAAAAAGAACTGTCATGATCAGGAATATCTGTTATATATGGCATACAAAGATGGCAACCCGGCAGGGATGATACTTCTTGATCCGCGCGGTATTGCAGGATCACCATATATTAAATCGGTTGCAGTGTATCCAGAGTTCCGTGGAGAGGGGATCGGAAGCAGACTTATCTCTTTTGCAGAGGATCTTTTCAGAAACAAAGCAAGGCATATTTTCATATGTGTATCATCATTTAATTGCAGGGCGCGAAACCTGTATGAAAAATACGGATTTAAAGCTGTAGGTGAATTCAAGGATTTTATTATTGAAGGAGCATCAGAAATACTAATGCATAAGCAGATATGAGATCTGCAGCAAAAAAACCATGGCCGATTGTAGCCATGCTGTGTGCAACAGCGACTGCAGGATATATATGCCGTGTAAATGTGTCTACTGCAGGGCCCCTGCTGATGAAAGAATTTGGATTGTCGCAGATAGAAATGGGGCGGATATTCAGTGCTTTCCTCCTGGGTTATGCACTTTTTCAGATCCCTTCGGGAGCTATTGCTGACAGAATCGGATCGCGCAGGATTTTATCATTTGTTGCCTGGTTTTGGGTGATAATCACTGTTTTACAGACGATAGTCGGTTGGGGTCCTTTTCAGACAACTGCAGGTATTGCCATTGCAGCCTTCATGTTATTCAGGTTTCTTCTTGGCATATCTGCTTCTCCGACATATCCAGGATCGGCACAGGGAGTATCCAGATGGGTTATGCCTCAGTTCCAGGCTCGTGCCAACGGAATTGTTATTGCTTCAATAGGACTTGGATCTGCCCTGTCACCACTGATTGTTTCCAATATAATGGTTAAGCTTGGCTGGCGCCCTGCATTGATCGCTTCAGCTATTCCTGCCTTGATAGTAGCATTGATCTGGATAAAAGTAAAAGAACCTCCGCATATTAATCATTTGGTTTCCGGCAGGGATGAAGCAAAATCAGATAGCAGTCCGGGCAAAGCAGATAAAATCAATTCAATGAGTTTCTGGTTACTGACAATAAGCTATACACTCCAGGGATATGTTGGATATATTTTTGTCTCATGGTTTTATATTTATCTTGTTCAGGAGCGGCATTTCGGATTGCTGAGCGGCGCATGGATGAGCAGCCTTCCATGGATACTGTCAATTCTTTCCATCCCCCTTGGCGGGTTGATTTCTGATCGTCTGACTGCAGGCAGATCAGGCCTTGTCTGGGGACGGAGAATCGTGCCTTTAGCAGGAATGGCTTTATCAGGAATATTAATATCAATAGGGGCCCATACCGGAAGCGCAGTAATGGCCGCAATCAGTCTGGCTATTGCCACTGCCCTGATCCTCTGCGTTGAGGGTCCTTTCTGGGCTATGATGATGAGGATTGCAGGAAACAAAAGCGGAATTGCAGGCGGCATAATGAATATGGGGAGCAACATCGGCGGATTGATTTCTCCTGCTCTTACACCTGTCATAGCAAGCTTGATCGGCTGGGAAAATGCACTGCATGTTGCTGCAGGACTGGCAGTTATCGGCGCTCTTTTGTGGCTTGGGATAAAACCGGAGAACTCCCAATCCCCCCTGAAGGGGGGCTAAATATGGAACCCAATTCCCTCCCTCTATGCGAATTAGAGAGAGGGAAAAAGGGGGAGAGTAAATGAAATTCTATACTTTCAAAAATATCTTCTTCTTATAAAGGAAATACAGGAACACCCATCCTATTGTTGTATATGCAATGCCGCTGAGGAAAGGTTCCCATGTTAAGGGGAAGAGCTCAATCAGTCCTCCAAAGAAGAATTTTGAAGCATTTTCAAAATTAATAATCCTGTTGGCAAGATAAATAGTTATAGGGTTCATCCCGATCACAACAAAGAAAAATGCCCATTTTCTAAGGTTCCATACATCTATTATAAGGTAGAAAATTGAAAACAATAATAGGCTGAGGCCGCCAACAAAACATACAAAGGAACTTGTCCAGAGATTCTTATTTATCGGGAATGCCAGATCCCAGATTTTCCCTATTATCATCAGAGCAACGGCAGCCATAACCATCACAAGGACTTTTTGTAATTGTTTGTCATTCAGATATTTTGATTTTACAAACTCACCAGTGAACATTCCAAGAAGAGCAGTGGAAATAGCAGGTACAGTACTGAAAATACCTTCGGGATCATGGTTGCCGAGATAAAGTCGTCCTGGCATCAACAGGCGGTCAATATAGCTGGTCAGGTTGCCGGTCTGGGAAAATGGATCTGCCGAACCAAGGTCATGTGCCGGGAAAAGGAGCAATAAGAACCAGTAACCCAGAAGAAGGGCACAACACCATACAATTCTCCAGGAGGTCTTAGTATTCATGAATATAATTGCGGCAAACATCCATGCTAGACCAATCCGTCCGAGGACGCTGCCATAACGTAAATCCCCGAAGTCGAATCTTATACCGTTATTATATATTATTCCCAACAGTACAAGAATTAATCCCCTGAAAATCACATGCTTATAAATTGATGCCCGGCTTTCATTCATCGCAGCACGCTTTGCCATTGAAAATGGGAATGATATACCGGCGATGAAAAGAAATAATGGGAATATCATGTCATAAAAATGAAATCCATTCCAGGGCACATGTTCAAGCTGTGTGGCCCACCATTTAAGAACTGGCCAGCCGGTAAGTGTAGCCAATCCAGCAAAAATACTTTCTCCTCCCATTATCCAGAACATATCAAACCCGCGCAGGGCATCCAGTGAATAAAGTCGCTTCGGTTTATTATTGTTTTCCATTTTTAAAAGATTATATTAGTTTGTCTGATCAAAGATATAAAAATAGCATGTAACTAATAAGACCTTAAGCTATTCATCCTGCCGAAAAACAGTAATTTATTCTTTTGTCCAGACTGTAACTTCTGCAGTTTTCAATGTGTTTGTTCCGATAAGGATCTTGCATTTATCATCCAAAGGCAGTGTGAAAGGGATATCAGCATAATTCACAGCAACATAAAAGCCATCCCTCCATTCCAGGAATATGCCGCCGGGTAAATCTTCTATCCCGACATATACGCGTTCAAAGACTGTTCGTATCATACTGCGTTCAAAGCTTCCGTCACCTGTTACGGCACCTATATAGGTTACAGTTCCCTTTCCCAACCTGCGTGTTATGGCAGCCGCTTTCCCTTTATAGAACTGGTCAGAATAAACTGCGAGTACATCTGTCCCGGGATAAGGAGAAAGCACATCAGCCCAGATATTCCATTCAAAATTTGTTTTCCCGGCTGTTACGACTCCTTTGCTTTCCGATGGCAGCATGTCAAAAAAGTCTATATCCGCACCTATGAGTGATCTGATCGGAGCTGCAAGGGCAGTTTCAAAAAAATGACCATCTTTGTTTTTCTGACCTGTTCTTGATGTTAGAACAAGGTTCCCTCCCTGTTCGGCATAATTGTACCATTTTCTTACCAGTGCTGAATCAATAAGCTGATATGATGGAGCAACAAGAAAATGATAGTCTGAAAAATCCTGGTTCTCAGTTATAAAGTCAACAGGTGCACCTGCCGACTTTAAGGCAGAAGAATAATTATTGCGGTTTCTCCATGTGTTCCACAATTCTGTCTGAATCTGAAGATCAAGATCCCACATTACCTCATGGTCCCATAAAATTGCACTCCGCCTTTTTAGAAATTCTTCTGGCATTGCTTTTCCCGGAATGTACATTTCCCTTAAGCGTTTCATTTCGGTGATTGCCTGCACAAATTCTTTGCCTCCCTGTGTCAGCGTCACGCCATCAGTACCCACAATTCCATCGTGGTACATTTCGCTTCCTCTCAGCGGATGGCGATACCTATAAGTGCAGAGGAAGGAGCAGCCTCCTCCGAAAGCCTGTAGTATCCACATGTGCACAGTGCCGGGAAAAAGCTGCGGATTGACTATACCCCAGTTTATCTGTCCTGGCTGAAGTTCCATCAGGCCGGTAATACCTTTTACTGACCTGTAATAATCGCAGGCTTCATAAATACGATATGGAATGCCTGTCCTGAAATTAACACCACCAAGCTCATTCCTTCCGCTTACGGGGTACATCGTGAATGATGGGAAATCGAGATGATCAGATCGGCGCGGATCAGCATTGATACTGACATTGATATAGTTAGTTGTTATCCATTGGACAGGCAGGATATTTTTACGCAGGATATCAGCCTGGCCATTAAGAAAGTCAGCTGTCATATCGGCAGTGAACCTTCTAAAATCAAGAAGAGAGTGAGGGCTTAGCCTGTCTTCATTATCCATGTCTTCATTTGGTATGATTACCTGTTCGAAGCTGTCATAACGAGTGCTCCAGAAGTTACCTGCCCAGGCTGCATTAAGGTTGCCGATTGTGCCGTATTTTTTTCTTAGCCAGGTCCTGAAGGCATCTCTCGCGGCGGGACTGTAATCAGGTTCGGCCAGGGGTTCGTTGTCAATCTGCCATCCCCAGATGCGCCGGTCATGTCCGAAATGTACTGCAAGTGCTGTCACAATCTTTTCGGTCAAAGCCCTGTAGGTAGGATTTGTAATCGATGCATTAGCCCTTAAGCCGTGTTCGCGCCTGCGGCCGTCGCTTCCGACAAGATAAACCTCGGGGTATTTTTCTCCCATCCAGGCCGGCGGACACAGGGATGGAGTACACATAATCACCTTAAGTCCAGCTTTGGCAGCAAGTGAAACCGCCTCGTCAAGCCAGCTTAAATCAAACCTGTCCTCTTCAGGTTCAAGATAGGTCCAGGAGAATTCTGCAAGGTGAGTGAATTCAAAGCCAAAACCGGCAATATTTCTAAAATCCCTTTCCCATTGTTCCCTCGGCCACTGTTCAGGATAGTAGAAAACTCCGATCTTCATAAGATCTGCTTTGGGAAAGTAACTGTCTTTCAATACAGTTTTTTTATCGGCTGGTATCGTTAACGGTTGCTGGCCATAAAGCATTGATGAGATGCTAATAATCAGGCAGATTAGCGGAACTGTCGGAACATGATTATATGATTTGTCATTATTATTACTTTTCATGAATTGATTTTCAACAGGTTTTATTTAAGCTATTCCACCTCCGTCAACAACAAGGTATGTTCCTGTAATCCATAAGGCCATATCAGATGAGAGGAACAAAACAGCATTTGCGACGTCATCAGGAGTTCCAAGTCTTTTAAGAGGCCTTCCGGCAGCACAGCTTCTTTTGTATTCCTCATCGTAAGCTTTCCCAAGCTGTTCACATTCACTTTTAAGCATAGGCGTGTCAATATCCCCGGGACAGACGCAATTTACACGTATGTTGTACTTTCCGAAATCTATGGCCATGGCTCGTGTCATGTTAAGAGTTCCACCTTTCATGGCACAGTAAGAAACGGCATCCGGTCCTCCCTTCAGTGACCATCCTGAACCAGTGTTTATAATTGATCCGCCACCCTGTTTCTGCATTGCAGGTACTACGTATTTTGTCAGAAGATATTGTCCTTTCAGTGATACATCAAGTGCCAGGTCCCATTCTTCAGGCTCCAGATCAACTGCGTTCTTCCTGATGGCAACGCCAGCATTATTGAAGAGGATGTCAATCCTTCCGAATTCATTTATGGTCTCTTTAACAGCTTTCTCACATGATTGATGTAATCTTACATCACAGTGTATGAATTTTACTGTGAGACCAAGGGTGTTCAATTCTTTTTCCAACTGAATACCTTTCTCCTCATCAATATCCAGGATAATTACATTGGCTCCGAATTCTGCAAGTTTAATGGCAGCACCAAGGCCAATCCCTGAAGCACCTCCTGAAACAACTGCGACCCTGTCTTCAAGAGAAAGCAGTTCGTATGCATTGTTCTTAATTTCAATCTTCAATTTTCAAGGGATTAAATGAGTATGTTTGAACAAGGATATAAAGATAGCAGGTCACTGTTAATAACCATATTATAAAAGGAGCTTTTCAATTTCAGCCCAGGAGCTGACCCTGGTATGACGGGTATTTTTTAGCAGCAAATTAGGAGGTTGTGTGAACATAATGGTTTCACCTTTGAAATAATCAAGATTTTTCAAGTGGTCATCAATCATTATATCAGCTTTGACGATGTTCTTATCGCCGCAAAAAACAATTTGCTCCCAGCTTATGAACTGGAAATTATCATGCAGCCACAACTGCTTATCTGTAAGACAATAAGGAAATTCTGTCGCTAACGAAACCACAATGATTTTATAATGATCATTCAGATGTTTTAAACCTTCGCGGCTTCCAGGCATAACCGGCAGATTCCTGAAAAACCCCGGGGCACTTACCCATTTTCGTTGATTTTGAAATGCTTCCG
>Ga0315295_10001272_pt1 | contig 21620 bp, 13 predicted proteins | sample YL17G14_0_MG_FD_204453 | JGI IMG/M metagenome (GOLD analysis project Ga0315295, IMG submission 204453) | Sediment microbial communities from Yellowstone Lake, YNP, Wyoming, USA - YL17G14_0 | ecosystem: Environmental > Aquatic > Freshwater > Lake > Sediment | place: USA: Wyoming | collected...
AGTTCCGGAACAGGCAACACTTATCTCTGGTACAACAATACGAACTCTTGGGAAGTCTATGAAACTTTGGATATTGACGGGAATAATTGGGCCGACATTGGTGGCAATGTGCCATTTAATAGTACTCAGATTAACAGAAACGACTGGAATTTTTCAGTTGGTGGAATTGTGGATTATCATCCTGCCACAAAAAATTATGCGGAAATAAAATCGATCAGCATTTTACCTGAGCATCCCAATAAGTTATCTCTTCTTCGATGCAATGTGACTATCAACAGCACAAATAAAACTGCGTTTAATGCCTCCATCTCGTGGGTAAAAAATGATGTTATGTACTCAACTGTGAACAATATCCAATTCCAAAATAATACAGCAACGTATACAAACTTCTTGCTCAACCCTTTTATAACAGAGTATGGGGATAACTGGTCTTGCCAAGTTTCCAACACAAACTATTACTCATCTAAGGTGGTGATTGGCAATTGCACTAATATAACTACTCCAAATTCAGAATATACACTTACAGAGGATACAAATGAATGCTTTGAAATTCAAGCTGAGAATGTATCATTCAATTGTGCTGGTTATTCCATTACTGGGAATCAAACCAACTATAGTAGAGCGATTTATTCGAATTTTGCAAATACCACTGTAAAGAATTGCATAATCTTAGGATTTGACAACGGAATAGTATATGAAAAAGGAAGGAATGGCTTGATTGAGAATAACACCATTAACACTACTCTTAATAATACTGATGAATATTCAACACTCTTCATTTATTCCCCAGCGATCCTTTTATGGAACTTGACAAATTCGACTGTTGTTCGGAATAATAATGTATCTTCATTGTATGGACATGCAATTCGAAATGTTCATGGGTGCTTCAATACTACCATCGAGAATAATTATATTCACAATGGATACGGCGCAGGTATTTCGATTGGCATAAATTCAAACTGGACAATTGTTGCAAACAATACAATTTCTAATATAACTCTCGCTGGGGTAATCATCCAAGGATCTAACAATACAGTTGCAAACAATACAATCACAGGGAGCAGCATGTATGCAATGTCTTTTTCAACGACGGGTTACATTGTAGCCAATTCGAATGTAACAAACAATACTTTGAACAATACGAATGCAACTGGCATCGGTTTGTATTTTGCCTCGGATACAAGAAATATAACTGCTTGGCAAAATAACATTACTGCTTCTAAGTGGGTAAGCAATGCAAATAGCACGAACAATTTTAACACTACAGGTACTGGCAATGCTTATTATCTCACAGACGGAACACCATCTTGGGATGCGTTTAGCATATCTGCTTATCCGTCAGGTAACTGGGCTAATTTTGGTGCCGCAAGACCTTTTAATGCGTCCAATACTCCTAACGACTGGGTGGGTTTGGGTGGAGATTGGCATCCGTATACAGAAAATAACTATCTTTCTTGCGGAGGGAACTTTGATCTTGCTAATACCGTTTATAATTTATCTAGCGATGTATCGGTTAACGGTTCGACTTGCTTTACGATGACAACTCAGAATATCACTCTTGATTGTGCAAACTACGCAATTACAGGCAACAATTCAACCGCCACCTATGGCGTCTATTCCAACCAACTCAATTCCACAGTCGCCAATTGCAAAATTTCAAATTTCTCAACTGGGATTTACATTAATGGAGATGCGGCAGATTATGCAAATATTACGAATAATACACTAAATATTACTTACAACACTTCCTGCTCATATTCAAATGGCGCATGCAATGCAATATTTCTAACTGGTGCAGACTATTCAACAATCCAAAACAACTATGTTTATGCAACCTATTATGGAATAACCCTTTATTCAAGTGCAACTTACAACAATATAACGAGCAACAATGTAAGCACAAGAAATAATTATGCTGTTTGTATTATGCTTTCAGACTTTAATAATATTTCCTATAACAACATTTCTGCTTCTTCTGATGCAATCTATCTAAGAAGTGCTATGAATAATAATGTAACGAACAACTATGCAAGTACAACAGGCGATTACGCAATCTTTTTAAACCTTTTAGTTGATAATAGTGCATTTTCAAACAACACCTTTGTTGCAGGAAACTCTACAAACGCAGAAACTGTACTGTATATCCGCGTAACTTCGGATAACAACACTTTTATTTACAATAATCTTACAGGTGCAATCTGGGTAAATGATGAGGGGAATAACTACTACAATAATTCGGCGGCAGGCAACATTTATTATTTCCCTAACGGCACAGGCTCATGGGAAGTATTTGACATCACAACTGTAAGTCCTCCGGATTGGGCGGATGGCGGTTCGGCAAGGCCTTTTAACGCCTCCAATGTTGCTGGCAACTGGACTGGAGAAGGAAATGATTCTCACCCTTGGACGGAGAATTCTCCATTTTTGGATTGCTCAGAACTTTCAACATTGAATACTGTTTACAATCTCACTAGAAACATCTCGAATAGTGGTGCGAGTTGTTTCAATGTAACTGCGGTGAATATCACGCTAAATTGTGCTGGTTTTTCGATTGATGGGGATAATACAACAGATACGTATGGGATTTACACTCAGAAATTAAATACCTCAATATTGAATTGTGTTATCTCAAATTTCAGTACTGGAATTTATTATTTGAATTCGAGCAACGGGACTATAAGAAACAATACGATAAATATAACATATACGGGTGGAAATGGAATTAAAATAGGTTGACACTATGCGCTTTCTCTTAGCCTTTGCATTCCTTTTCCTCCTCTTCACCACCCTCAGCTTTGCAACCAATTTTCCTTTTGACACCAAAACCCAGAATGGTTTAACAGTCGGCATCCAGCCCGCTTTCATGCCAACCGAGAAAGATGGCATTCTGACAGCCTGCTTTTGGGCGCAGCTTCCAACCAATATCACTCTCGCGCCAACACTTTCAAAAACAAATTTTGCATTCGCAAAATCAGAAAACATCTCAAACATCAAAATAAGTCTAATACAAAGCAAAATCAGGCAGGTAAATTATACTGAGGAAATTGAGAACTGTACAAACATTACCTATGCGTATTTGAGATGCACAATTGATGAGAATGGAACTGAGACTTGTGAGCCTGCAATTAAAGATAAAACTTTCTGCGAAAAAATAAATATCACAGCTACAAAAGATGTTTGGGATTACCCGAGCGTGAGCAATAGTAATGAAGTCCTTTACTGCTATGACAGGGTGCTGCAAAAAGACAAGGAAAACAGGATAATTCTTCCTTCTTCCAATCCTTTCAATATCACCATAACTGGAATGAAAGCAGACCCAGACCCCGGATGCCAAGCGCAACTTGGGACTGCGGGAGAAACCTATACTATGACAACAAGCTGCTATGTGAATAATACAAATGCTTACAATATTACGGCAGCAAACATTACATTAGACTGTGCAGGATTTTCAATTGCAGGCAATAATTCAACTTCCACATCAGGAATATATTCCACACAAGTTAATTCAACAATAAAAAACTGCAATATTTCAAATTTCTCAACTGGGATTTACATTAATGGAGATGCGGCAGACTATGCAAACATCACAAACAATACAATCAATTTGACTTATGCAACATCATGTTTATCATCAGATGGGATGTGCAATGGAATATTCATAAATGGGGCTGATAATCTAATAATCCAAAACAATTATATAAGGACATATCGTTGGGGCATAAACTCTTATAATAGTGCAAACAATAATCGCATCTCTTACAATAACATTTCTTCAAAATCTCGTTCTGTTTGGATTGAAAGTAGCATTAATAATACTATTTCCTACAACAATGCTTCTGCCTCAGTTGATTACGCTATCCGCACTCAATCCAGCTCAAACAATAACATTTCTTACAACAATGCATCTGCTGGAACAAATGATGCCATCATGGTATATGACGGCTACAATAACACTGTTTTTTACAACTACGCATCTGTTTCAAGTTATATAGCTATTGATGTTTACAACTCTTACAACACTACGGTTTTTTACAATAACGCATCTGCACTCAACAACTTGTATGCTATTCAATTATATGCATCTAGCAACAACACCATCTCCTATAATAACATCTCTGCTTTATACAATACCATCTACATCTATAGCAGTTCCAATAACAACATTAACAACAATTCTATATTATCATCCTCAACTGTATTGACAAACGGGGCTATCTATCTTACTGGCAGCACATCTAACAATATTTCAAACAATACAATTTCAGCACTAAGTACAGTTGGCATCTACATTGTTAGTAGTTCCCACAATACGAATATCGTAAACAATACAATAAATGGAAGTGGCTCTACAGTTTCAATTGGAATTAATTTAAGCGGTGGTGATAATATTTCAATAAATTGCATGGGCGCAACAATCACCGGAGCAAATGGCTCTGGTTCATACGGCATATACAGCACGCAGTTCAACACCACCATCAAAAACTGCATAATAGGCAACTACTCAACTGGGATTTACATTAATGGAGATGCGGCAGACTATGCAAACATCACGAATAATACTATCAATCTCACCTATGCAACAAGCTGCTCATATACAACTGGCGCTTGCAATGGTATTTTTCTGAATAACGCAGACTATGCCACAATACGGAATAATTACATCCAAGCGGCGGGAGGCTTAGGGATAAATCTATACAATTCTGCTTCTTACAATAATGTTTCCTACAACAATATTACCGCCTCAGGCACATTCGGTATTCTTTCTTATTTAAGTTCAACATATAATAATATCTCCTACAATAATGTTTCGGCTACATCCCAAACAATTTCTTTTTCAACAAATGCAAATTACAATACAATTTCATATAACAAAGTTTCAACGTCAGGTAGCTACGGGCTGGATTGCTACGTCAGCTCGTTCAACAATTATACTTACAACAATGCAACAGCATTGAATTATGCAATTGACTTGTGGTTAAATTGCAATAATAATAACGTTTCATATAACAATATCGTCGCAACAAATGATAAAGCAATATATATTCTAACGTCTGCAAATAATTTGGTCGCAAACAACTCACTCACAGCAGGAAGCGCATACGAGGCAATTAACATAACAATCGGCTCTGGCAACAACACCTTCCTTTACAACAATATTAGTGCAAAAATATGGGTAGGGGATTTGAACGGTACAAACTATTATAACAATTCCAACTCCGGCAACATCTACTACTTCCCCAACGGCACAGGCTCTTGGGAAGTGTTTGACATTTCCTGCTCTGGTTCTGCACCTTGTTGGGCAGATGCAGGAGCAGCAAGACCGTTTAATGCCTCTAATGTAGCAGGAAATTGGAGCGGGAATGGCTCAGACTGGTTTCCTTGGACTGAAAATGGCGGTGCTGCTGCCCACAATGCTTTCATCAACATCACAAACGTCAGTATTTATTCTTCAGTTGGAGCTTACCGTGATGGCTGGATTGCTCTTAATATAACTGCAACAACGAATGAAACAGGAACACTCACTGCCTATATTTCTATCTTTAAAAACGGAGTAAATCAAACAGCATCAGCAAATTCTACAACAATTTCAAATAATACAGCACAAATGGTTTTCAACCTCACAAGCGGGATGACAAAAGGGGATATTTGGAATTATACTGTTTATGTAGGTGATAGCACAAATATTTCAGGGATAAATATCACCCAAGGAATAACAATTTCCAATTCTGCTCCAACAAATGTGTCCATAGGAAGCTTGGTAAATGCAACCGTAGGGCATTGGTTTACAGTAAACGGAAGCGTGGATGATGCTGATGGCGGAACAGACATAAATTATTCAAACATCTCCCTTGGGAATGGCACGAAAGCCTATCTTTCAAATGACACAATTGGAAACACTTTCAGAATAAAATACAATGTTTCTGCAAACTTTAGCGGGGCAACAACCCTAAACATCTCTTTCAATGACACGAACGGAGCAAACATCACGACCGCCTATATCACTAACACATTCCCAGACCCAAACAATGCAACTTTAGCAAATGTTTCAATTACTCCCAATCCCGCCTATAAATCCACAGCCTTATTGACGGGAACTATGGGAAACTTCACTGATGCTGATGGGGATGTGGAAAACACAACCTCAAGAACATACAGATGGTTCAGAAATACTTCTGTTATTTCAGGGCAGACAGGAGCTACACTTGCGAATACATTCTTCAATAAGACAGACATCATCATCTTTGAAGAAACAACTTATGCCCAGAATTGGACCGGCTCAAAGGCAATCACCAATTCCTCTTCCCTCACAATTTCCAATACTGCCCCCACCAATGTAACAATAGGCACTCTTGTTAATGCGAGTATAGGACATAGCTTTACGGTGAATGCTTCATGCGATGATGCCGACGGTGGTACAGACATCAACTACTCAAGGATTAATGCCACCAATGCCTCATGCGTTTATATGAGCAACGACACGGTTGGTAATGCCTTCCGCATCAAATACAACTGCACCGGAAACTATTCTACAACAGTCTCCCTAAATATTACTTTTAATGACACCTCAAACGCGCAGGTGATAACCTCAAATATTATCAACACCTATGCTGACCCTTACAACGCTTCACTCACTGCTCCGTCTATTACCCCTTCTCCTGCTTACAAAACATCTACACTGACCTGCAATAATGGAGTATTCTCTGATGATGACGGAGATGTTGGCAACGCAACATCTATAGCTTACAGGTGGTTCAAAAACAATTCAGTAATTGCAGGCCAGACTGCGCAAACTCTTGCAGGACAATTTGGAAAATCAGATGTAATAATCTGTGAAGAAAATGAAACAGCCCAAAACTGGACGACCTCAAGAGCACTAGCAAATTCTTCAAGCATAACGATATCGAACACTGCACCTACAAATATTACAATCAATAATTTGGTGAACTCCAGTACGGACCACTCTTTTCTTGTTAATTCCAGCGTGGATGACGCTGATGGAGCGGCAGACATAAACTATTCCAACACAAGTAATGCAAACGGTTCGTGTGTTTATTTCTCAAACGACACCGTTGGAAATACATTCAGGATAAGATACAACTGCACAGCAACAAGTGAAAGTACGACCTCATTGAATGTTTCCTTTAATGATACAAGTAATGCGAATATTACCTCTGGTAACATTGTCAATACTTATCCTGACCATGTTGCCACATTAGGAAATCCGAGCATCACTCCAAATCCAGCATACAAAACTTCAACTCTGACATGCAACACGGGAAGCTGGAGTGACCTTGATGGGGACACGGAAAATGAAACGACAAGAGCTTGGCGGTGGTTTAGGAATACCACGCTGGTTCCCGGGCAGACTGATTCTACATTGGCTAATTCATATTTCAACAAATCTGATGTGATAATCTGCGAAGAAACTGTCCATGCAAATGACTGGGGGACGTTTTCGTATAATATATCCAATTCATCATCCGTGACCATTTCGAATACTGCACCGGTGATCACTGCTGACTTGTCTTTCATAAATGCATCCGCAGGCCATTGGTTTTACATGAATGCAACTGCTTCAGATGATGATGGCGCGGGAGATATAATCAACTGGATCGGAGCAAATTCGACAGGAAGCTGCACAAATTTTTCGAATAATGCAACTGGCAATGCGCGAACAGTTGTATTTAACTGCTCTGATACGAACCTTACTGGCAACTTTAATATCACCTTCAAGGATGTGAGTAGTGCAAGTGTGAATACGAGTACGAAAGCGAATACTTATCCAAATCACGCGCCTTCGATTGCGGCACCCGTGATTTCGCCTTCTCCGACGTATTACAATAGCACATTGAACTGCACGAATGGCACATTTACAGATGTCGACGGAGACATCCAAGGTACTAACCTCTGGCGCTGGTTCAAGAACACTACATTGCTTGCTGGGGAAACAAGCCAAACTTTAAGCCCGGCAAATTTTGATGTGAGTGATAGCATTATTTGCGAGGAAACTCCGTACGATATCTATGAATTGAATGGTTCTCCGAAGAATTCTACTCCAGAGGTTATACAAGACATCGCAAACGTTTTCTCAGAATATGTGAATGCTACAAATAACACTATATACGCACCGACGGGAATACTTGTCGAGGGAAAGCGCAATAATTTCCTGTGGAATACTATAACTGCCAGTACGTGGGTGAATTCTACCAGCAACACAAATACTTTCAATGATTCTAATTCAGGAAATATTTATTATTTCTTGAATGGAACGGCTTCGTGGGATGTACTTGACATTGCCACAACCAATCCACCTGGATGGGCAACGTCTGGCACTAAAAGACCCTTTAATGCAGCAAACACAGGGGGAAATTGGTCAGGAAACAGTTCCGACTGGTTCCCTTGGACGGAAAACTCAATAGCGCCTTTGTATGATATATTGGTGTCGATTTCAAATATAGCAACTAAGGTTAGATTTCCATTGCAGAATTTGTCAACGGGAGTTAACATGACTTGTGTGCCTCCAGTCAACCAGACAAATGATACCGGGATATACAATGTTACAAATAATCAGACATTCACGATTGATGTTGTTGCCAATGTAAACCAGACATTTCCAAATTATTTTGTCGGATTGTCCAACAACAGTAGCTGCTCTAATGCACAGTGGATGAACGAATCGATTGCAACTATTCGTTTCTCTTTGGTGGTAGATGGACAAGCATATCTGTGGGCGTTTGTCAATGCGACAACATCCTTAATTATTCCACCAAAACAGAATATAACCATTCAGGGCCAAGGGGAATAATATGCCATTTAATGATCAACCGGAAGTGCTCTTGCGTGCGTCAAGTTCACAGAATGCAATTCTTATAGGCTATACAATTTCGAGTAATATTCAGGATGCGCTTATTGTTGGTTACGACACTGCAACGAATGCAAAAAGTGCATACATGGTTGGCTACGCAACTGGTTATGATTCGAAAAATGCTATCATTGTTGGCTTTCAGCGAGTCACTGATGCAAAGAATGCGATTATTCTGGGTTATCAAACGGCTGTTGATTCGAAAGATGCAATAATAATAGGATTTCAAACCGGAACGGAAACTCAGAACGCAATAATCGTGGGTTATGATGTTTCGTCTAGTTCCAAAGATGCTATCATCTGGGGTTATCAAACTGCTGCTGATGCCAAAGATGCCATTATAGTGGGATACCAAACCGATTCGAGCGCTAAGGATGCTATCATCAATGCTTACGAAGCAACTAGCAATGCGAAAGATGCAATTATCTGGGGTTACGATGTTGATACATCATTCTATCCGGCGATAATAGTCGGAACATTGCAAGGGACAGATAAATGGAACGCTATCATTTGGGGTTTCCAAACGGCTGCAGATGCAAAAAATGCAATAATCTTTGGTTCCCAAGAAATTTCGGATTCGAAAGATGCAGTCATTAACGCTTTCCAGACATCGGGAAATGCAAAGAATGCAATAACATGGGGCTATGACATAGCGACGTCTTCTAATCTAGCAATAATTGTCGGGACACTGCAGGCATCTGATGCTTGGAATGCGGTTATTTTCGGTTGCCAAGCAATGTTGGATGCAAAGAATGCGATTGTGTGGGGCTATGATATCAGTTCGTCATTCTATCCGGCGGTGATGGTCGGAGTATCACAAGGAGTAGATGGATGGAATGCCATTGTTTTGGGATTTCAGACAACCACGGATTTCAAGAATGCGGTTATCTTTGGTTCACAGCAGATGAACACAGATTCGAAAGATGCAGTTATTAATGCATTTCAAACAACCAGTGATGAAAAAGATTCCGTGGTGTGGGGATATGATGTAGCAGCGTCTTCCAACTTGGCACTAATCGTTGGGACGTTACAGGGATCCGATGCGTGGAATGCAATTATTTTAGGTTACCAAACGGCGTCAAGTGCAAAGGATGCAATCATTACTGGCTATCAGACGGCTTCTGATTCTTATAATGCTGTTATTAATGCTTACCAAACAGGCGAGAGTGCAAAAGATGCGACAGTATGGGGGTACGAAACATCATCATCTTTCAATCCAGCAATTATTACAGGGACGTTACAGGAATCAGGTAGCTGGAATGCCATTTTGCTGGCTTACCAGACGGATACGGATTCGAAGGATGCGATTATCACAGGTTTTGAAGCGTCTTCGAGCACTAAGGATGCGATTGTGAGCGCTTTTGAAATAGGTTCTGATGAGAAAGATGCTTTGGTGCGGGGTTATGACACTTCTACGTCATTTAAACCAGCGATAATTTTAGGGACTCTGCAAGAGTCTGATAGCAAGGGTGCAATCTTGCTCGGTTATCAAACAACTACAGATTCAAAGGATGCGATTGTTGTGGGCTACCAAATGTCAACAGATGCTAAAGATGCAATTTTATACGCTTATCAAAAAATTAGTGATGAGAAGAATGCTTTGATAGCAGGATATGATACTTCTACGTCTGCTGTTTCTTCAATAATCGACGGAATATTCCGGGAATCGGATGCTTGGAATGCAATTACTTGGGGATATCAAGTAGGTACAAGTGCCAAAAATGCAATAGTTGTTGGCTCGCTAACTGAGTCATCAGCGTGGGCGGCTGTTATAGAAGGTAAAAAAGAGATAGTAACGACATCTAGTTATTACCCTGCATTTTTGATGCCATGTGTTACATCAAGTAATTACCGGGCGGCTGTTATATGGGGAATCACCTCTTCGACAGCAAGTACTAGTGCGATTATAGAAGGATATATCAAAGAGGGCACAACGCCACCAACCGCATTAAATGTTGCAACCGATTCGCCGCCGACACCGATTAGTTCATTCACAGAAGCGCCGCCTACGTCCGTTGGTTCGTTTTCTGATGCAAGTCCGATGGCTGTTGCGGCTAACGGGGCATAGGACGGGACGGAATGTTTATTAAGAAGCGAAATGTGAAAATGTATAGCAAAAAGGTGCTTGAAATTGTCAAACTTGGTGAGATGGATTCCACAGGAAACAGGTACGCGCTGGAATCGAATTCGCATTTATAGTTCAGCAACTTCAACAGGAACTTTTACCCTTGCCAAAGAAGTTGATTCTTCTTATTGCTATTGGTGGGATCAGAATTCCCCATCGACACAGTACTATAAGTTGACATGGTACGATTCGATAGCTGCAGTGGAGACTGATTATTCTACTGCGTTTACAACATCTACGGTAATTATTTCCACAAAAGAATTAAGGCGTTTTATGGGATTGAATGACAATGAGACACCTGATGACAATGTAATGATGGGACTTATTTTGGATGCAAATACTGAGTATCAAGCTGATACGAATATTACCAGCACAGAGAATGCCTTCGCGAAGCTTGTGCTCAAGATGCTTTCCGCATCTTATGTTTGCCAGTGGCGCGCGCAACAGATGCTTAATTCGGGCAATATAAGTTTTGCTATTGATGGTGTTTCGGTGCAGCGGCCGTATCAGTTTCTTATGGATCAAGCGAAATATTGGAGGACACAATACGACGAAACACTCTACAAATACTGTGAAGAGTCATTAATTTCAAAGCCAGCTTACGACTTAGGATATTTTGATGCATCAAACTTCCTAGTCGAGATATTGTCTGGCGAAAATAATTTCAGAAACAAACCAGACTTGCGTTCGTTCGGGAATAATGTGGTGTATATTAATGATACTGTGCCGTGAATCGAAAATTTCGTTAGTTTGCGCTAATAAATTAGTTGGCGAGGTGTAATATGGTGCGAACCCTCAATAAGGGACCTGCATTGGATAGGAATATACCAACCGTGGAATTCGCGGAGGATGACCGAGTAAATCACGACGATAAAAAATTATCTTCGTGAACTCAATAGGCGTCCCCCATGTAAACCTGCGACGATAAATTATTTTGAATTTTTTTCGTAGGGCAAACTGGTCACGGCTGGAGACAAAATATACATTATTAATGGGAGAGTTATGAGTGGGTGGAGCATGTAAATGATAATGAAGTGTTTTTCAATTCATTATTATCAGGATTTTTTCACTCACATGCATAAAATCGCCGGAAAATTACTCACAAATCGTAGATATCTGCTACAATACTCCCTATCCCTTCGCCGCAGTAGCGAAGCGGGCAGCCCTAAGCTTAGGTGCCCGCTTCGATATAGTTGATGACCCTACGATAGTTTCTGATGACGAAGCTGTGCGTTTCTGCAGAAAACTTACGGATAGACTTAACCTAAATAGCGGTCGCTTTTTGAAAAAAGTTTCCGCACACCTAGATATTTATGGAAATTCGTATGTGCATATCCGTCGCAAAGGAGACGGGCTGCCAGACAAACTGACGATTTTGCAGCCCGAAAGAATGAAAATCTTCCTTGATCCTATGACAACAAAGATTTTGTTTTATGTTTATTTGCCCCCGATAATTGGTGGCACTTTGCTTGTTCCATATCCGTACGAAAAGCCGAATCCGAACCTGATCCAGAACATTGCGCTGACTTATCCGACTCCGATTATCATTCCGCCGGAGGATGTAATACATCTAAGGCAGAATGACTGGACCGAATATCCGTTTGGATTCAGCCTTCTTCGCGCGTGCATGGAACCGGCACAGGCACGCCTTGACTTTACCATTATTTCTCCAATCATTTACAAGCATTATTCAAAGCCTATTATCCATTGGCGCATTGACCCGACTGGATTAAACAATGCACAAGTTAAGACACGCATGACAGCACTGCAATCTCAAATTGAAGGCATGGAGCCAACATCTGATCTCATTACAACAACCAAATGGGAGAGCAATGTTATCACTGGCGTATCCAAGGGGTTTTCTTCGATATTTGATATGATTGCTGATAATGATACCCAGATTTTTGCTGCATGCGGGGTTCCTGAGACATATTTCAAGCCACGTGGCACTACTGACCGCATGCTAGCCGAACAGGATAAAACGTTTATCAAAGAAATGAAAGATAGGCAGGAATATTTCTTTGAGGAACTGAAGGTGCGATTGTATTATCCTGCGTTGATGACTAAATTCAAAGGCAAATACGAATCGATTGATGATGTTCCGCGTATCAAGGCCCAGTGGCGCAAGATGATCATGTCTGATGAATCAATCGAGATTCAAAATACCATTGCCTTGCTCCAATCTGGAATTATTGATTTACCAGAGGCACGCCGCCGCTTGGCTCTGCCGCCAACACCAGATCAGCGGCAAAAAGAATTGATGGAGAAAGTAATGGGAACGCCAAAAGAAGAAATAAGCAAAAAACTGGCGGCGAGCACACCTACTCCTTTGGCATCTGGTCAAGGAGCGCCTGTTGCCGCGGCACCAAATTCCCCTAGTTTTTTATTTCAGGAGAGGGAAAGTGATGAATTTATACGTTTGCCGAATGAAACTGATGAGGATGCAACTCACCGCTTTGTGCAGTGGCGAGCTGAACGTGGCAAGCCAATAGGGAAGTTGCCAACTACGGGCAAACAGAAAGTAAGTTTGCCTGGTGTTGATGATGACACACCTTTGTACATGGGTGGTGCTGTAGGGCAAACTCCTGATATAGAATTTGGAGACGCATCTGTCGAACAGCGTTCGGGCAGACCATGTCCTTATTGCAAAAAGAGTTTGTTTGTTTCACAAGATCGCTTGAGTGGCAAGCAATCTTTTCGTTGTGCAACGCATGGATATTTAGATTATGATATTTGAGGTGGTTTGATGAAGTCAGATGATTTTTGGGTAAAAATGAAGATAGCGCTTGACGAAGGAGCCATAGCTGCATGGCCGGGTATGTCTGGCAAATCAACAAGTTTGGAGATGTCTGATGATGGAAAGAAGATAATTTATGAAATAACTCTGGAGAGTGGTACTGATGACAAGGGAAACATTTGAAAAGGATCATAAGAATTGGCAGTATGAAACGCAGGATACGTTCGAGAGAGGAGAAAAAAGAATGGGAGTTCCAAAGACTGATCCTACGAGCAAGGCAAGTGCCAATGTAGCTATTCGAAGTGCTGGATTGACACCAGAAAGCCAGATGCGTGGGAAGCCCGCAGATCCAACGCGCCCTCAAAAAGTTGATTTAGGGAAAGTTTTTGGAGGTGCTGATTTGAGTTCACCAGTGGGAAGCTCTCAGACTCCGGAGATTCGTATGCGGATTGCCGAAATGGCAAAAGACTTGGGTATTGAGGGGAGCGGATCTGGCAGATTGGAAACACAAGAAAAGCTTACACAATCCCAACGTGATGCCTTGCCAGACTCGGCATTTGCAGATCCGAAACGCAGACGCTTTCCCATGCATGATCCTTCTCATGCTCGCAATGCGCTTGCTCGTATGAAGCATGCAGGTCCGAAAGTAAAGGAAAAGATTGTTAACAAAGCTGAGCGTAAAGGTGTTGATGTATCCGAAGATGTCAAAGAAAGAGTTGAATAACGTGAAAATTAAACGCGATCCGTTCATTGCCGAATTCCAGGAGCTAGTGCTAGAAACGGCAACGCGCAAGCATTATGGTTACAAAGGGAAGGCTTCTACCGCAACAGGAAGCATGTATACGATTCCAACACGTGGGTTGATAGGCAAGAGCATTAAGAGTTCCCTGCGCCGTGGCATGATACGGGCAAAGGGTACGTCTGTTCAACGCGGTACCGGAGCATCAAAAAAAGATCCGATTGCTGCTCGAGTATCACGGTCTCGCTCGAAATCAATGAAGGCAAAACATAGCTATGTATCCACATCGGAAACTGAAGTCGAGACGGCAGATAAAGCTTTGGAAGCCCAAGAAGCCTTGCAAGAAAGTATCCAAGATATGTCAGTTTTTGGGATTTTGGATTGGGCAAAACAAGGTGGGCTCGGATCGAAGGTGCAAGCTTATCTGAACGAAGCTCAGCGCATTGAGGAACGACAAAACAAAGAACTATTGGCTGCTCGTAGAGGCATGCTGAAAACTGGCAAATATAAAAAAGTAGGTTATCCGTGGGGTGCGGTTGAGTTGATGGTTCCCGAAGTTCGAATGGATATTCAGCAAACTGATCTGCCGCTTCCTGTTAAGGACGCTCTGAGCCAGATTTTTACTGCTGGCTACGCTCAAGGTGGAAAAAAATTTGTTCCCACAATGCGCAATTTGCGCATGGCTCTGCTCCATGCCATTCGTTCTGAAGAAGGTGCCAAAATTCTGTCTCCTTTATTACAGCATCCTGAAGTTCAAAAGTATGCACAGACATGGACAGAAACGCCTTCTGTAGAACCAAAACGTGAGAAGGAAATTGAAAAGCAACTCCAAAGAGATATTGAAGCAGAGAGGGCTTATCAGATAGGGAAGGGTTCAACTGTTGCTGCTCAGCAAAAAGCGTTGCAATATGCCCGTCCATTCATGACATCCAAGCGCCGCCCAGGTAGTATGTCCCAATTTGATTTGGATTACGAAACTCCGGAGGATTTTGCGGCGGATTTCGCATATGAACTACCAGGTAGCAAGGCAGTGTCTACAGATTATATGCTAGCTGCAGCAGAAGGAGTTCCATTCCAGTTAGTCAGGAGTTATGGTTATCCAGTTTCAAAAAAAATATGGCCTATGGCTAATCGAGCAATGTATGATGCTTTTTCAAAATATAAAAAAAACCAAACAGCAGAATTGTTGTATACTCTTGGTGAGGATGTTAACCGAGACAAACTTGGCTGGCTAGCAGCACTTCGCGAGAGTCCTGAAATATTGACTGAACTTAAAACTAGATTAGGAAATTATGGCATTCCGTTTGAGGATGTTAGTGATGCTATCTTTGATTACATGGATTTTCTGCACAAACAACGAGAAGATGAAAATCAAAAATTAGTTTTTCAGCCCGAACAATATCTTAATCCTTCGAATGAACGGTTTCCAACGTATGCACGGCGCTATTTGTCATTATTGCGTAATGCTTTGAACGAAGCGGGAGGAGGTGCGGCATTTGAGCGAAGTCAACAACTGCAAGCTTATATAGATGCATTTAGGGATGTAGAAAAAAAGTTATACGCTTCGTTGCAAGATATTCGCATTGCCAGCGAGCTTCAACAGCCAGCTCGGCAAAGTATTCTGCAGAATATCCGTAATAGCGGGATACGCTTGGCGCAGCGCATGCTTTCACAAAATGAGATGCGAAATGCCATTCGCTCAGCGTACGAGTGGGGCAGAGTTAAGGAGAAACTTGCTCCGGCAGGTGTAAAGGTTATCAATACTGAGCCAACTGGAAGCTTCTCAACTATTTTGCGCAACCTTGGCATTAAACCATCTGCTCAGGTTATGCCGGAAATAATACGAAAAATGTTTGATCCTACTACGTCTGCAGATGTATTGCGTGCACGTCATATTGATCTTGAGGAAAAGGCGGCAAAGGGAGATTTGGAAGCCCGCCGTATTTTGTTAAGAGGGACAACAGAGAGAATGAAACAGTTGAGAGGAGCGCTATCGGGTACAGCACGCGAAAATCCAGCAGTTTTACAATCAATGGCACAAGAATATTTGGGCTTAAAGCAAAAACACAAGGATTTGGAAGCTTTAATGCCTGAGTATGACCCAGCTATTCAGGCACAATTAATGCATGTACCAGAAGAACAACGAAAACAGATTTTGGCGGAGATATTTCGCGGGAAATATCCTCAAGCTGGCGGATTGCGTGGCACTCGTTCACGCGTGGCGCATACTATACAATTATTGGAGCAAGAATCCAAGAAGCGCATTGCTGACGAGAACTTTGATGCATATTTAGAAAAAATAGTTAAGGCAACTCCTGAAGAATTGAAAGCAGGAGGGTTAAATTATCATACAATAAAGGTTGGCAAAGATTATGGTGAAAGGATTCCAAATATTATTGATAGCGTCCAGCAAGCATTGTTGGAAGATGCAAAAGAGGAGGCTGTAGAGTCCATATATCCCGAATTACCCAAGCATGAAAAAGAAAAGTTAAAGAGTTTGATATATGCAAAATATCAAGAGCGTCTCAATTCTGAAACGGGCTTGACAGAGCCGATTCCTGGGACAGCAAAACTGAATTTACGAATGCCAGGAATGGCAATTGACAATCTTCCAAATCCGCCTGCTCTTGATACGGCTAATGCCATTGCACGCTACAAATCATTGGCGCCAGAAGAGATAGAAGAAAATTATTACGAATTGACTAAAACATTTCCTAATGCTGCAACACGTCCAGTAGATGCACTAAATAAAATGAAAATATTCCGCTTTTTGCGCAATTTCTATGGGCCTGCTATTGATTTAAACAGGCATAAGTTCGAATATGATCCAACAACCAAACAATGGAATATTCCGCGGGCTTACCCTGACAAGCCGTCAATGTTGGTAGATCCTGCCGATCCGGAAACAACAAGGAGGCGAAGTTTTAACGCCAAAGATTGGCAGAATTATTATACTAATTATTCGGAGAGCATGCGCCAATTGGGATACGGACAAACCGGCGAGATGTTTCATCAGTATGAACAGTTGCTGCCGGGCAGCGGAAGAAATACCCGTTCAACAATTCGAAAAGTAGCTGTTCCGATTTATTCCCAGTATTGGGCATTTAGCGAGCGACCGCCTTCTGATGTCCGGATTGCTGCGCGTGAACCTGCAGAAATTGATGAGAAGTCACATTCATGGCTGCAAAAGAATTTCGGTGCACTTTTCAAAGCACCCCGTAATATGATGTTGCCGCCTGACTTGAAAGCAAATGAGGATGTTCGCAAACAACTTGTCAATATGGTAAAGGTGCAACAGTCAGCGCGCGCCGCAGAGATGCCAATACCTAAGGTTCCTTCTACTGTTCGCGAACAGAAAGTAAAAAAAGCTGCTGATGAAGATATTGCCGAGCAAATGCGAGAGCAATATCAGCAAATGGTTCATGAGACATTGCGTCCACGAGGGCAGATCACAATACCGCAAGCGACAGGAATTTCACAACCAACGCGCATTGGACCGCCACTTGAGCAGCCAGAAACAAAGCCGATTCCTGGTACGCAGGTATCATTGGAAGAAAAACCAATTACACCACCACAGCAAGAAGCCATGCAAGCGCAGGTAAGGCGTTCCCAAGCAAAAACTGTGGCACCTGAAGTTGAAACTCAGGATGTTTTGCGTAATTTTTTAAAAACTCATGCTGAATTTGGTGAAGAGGGATACAACATTGCTGGTCGCCCTACACAGGGGAAGTCAACTACAGGCGAAAAGTTTCGTTCAAAAAAGAAAAAGGGTAAATTTTTAGGGCAGGGAGGCGAAGGCTCGGGTATGGGTCTAAAAGCCAAAGTGGGCATTCGCTCTCATATTCATGATTTGCACGAATATATGCGAAGAACATCAAACAAAATGCGCGCTTTAAAGCCGCAGAACCAAATGCGCGAGCATATTGAGGAAATTGTAGTTGACCAAACGAACCCGAAGAATAATAAACCCCCGACAACCACTTTGAATTACAAACCGGGGTCATACAAAGGTCAGAGACCTTATAGGATAATGAATAAAATGCTTATCTCCCCGAAGGATACGCAAGATGACGGAAATCTGGGAGCCAAAAGGTGATGCTATGATTGACAGGGAAAAACCATTGAATATAAAAATCGGCGTAGCCGAGCGTAGTGATCCGGTGTATGCTCTAAATAAAGCTGGAGACTTTAGCAAGAAGAGCGTGCGCGAACCTGAGTGGCCGCAAGATGCACACACAAAGCAGCCACTACAGGAAATCAATGAGAACCGTTCCGAGGGTGCTAAACGCTTTGAAGATGTTATTGCCCGTGTTATTCAGCTCGGAGAAATTCCGCGCGGTTTTCAGTATAATACAACACGCGCAGGAAATGATGATGTGGACAGCGGCATGGGTGTTGTTGTCTTGGGAAAAAGCAATCCCCAAGAAGAATACCAAAAGCGCCTCGAGTCAATTAGCCAACTTATTAATGAATCAAAGAATCAATCCCAATCTTCATTTCCTTGGCCTCCTAGTCGCGCCAAGTTAAGGGATAAAAATAATCCAGGGCATGATACTGATGTAGCGGATAGGCGCAAGCTTGAAGCATCTTTTCTTTCAATTCCGCACGCATCATCCCCTGATATGAAAGATGCTGTAAAAATTTCAACCGAGCATAATCGTGAATTAAAAACAGTGGAGGATTAGCATGCCCATTAACCGAAAACTTATGAACTCACTTCGGGCGCAGTACGGCGCAAAAAAAGGCGAAGATGTTTATTACGCCATGGAGAATAAGCGCAAATCTGAAAAAACTGAAACCGCTGATGCCTTGACAGAAGTTTTGGACAGTGGCAAGCAGTCTTCATCTTCTCCTCCTATCAAAGTATTCGCAACTAGTTATTGGGAGCAATGGCTGGCCAAGCAGAAAGCCAGAATGGAAAGCCCTGAGAAAGATGATCTTTTACTTTTATATTTGTTAAACATGGGCAACCGACCTGATTTAGGCGCGGGTTTGCGGGAATCTGCAGGAAAGATAAGCATCGCGGATACCGCTGCAGTTTCATCAGCGAGTGGCAGCGGCGCGGCTACTACGGTGTCGAACCTTTGGGAAATTATCAAACGTCGGGAAAAATAAAAATCACCATGAAGCAATTTGCTTAGGATACATACCTTCTATATCAGAGGCTGAAAACTATGACTGAGATTGTAGAATGCGAACTAGAAGGAAAATACAACCCAAAAGAAAAACTATACTCTAACTATAGGAGGAGATCCATCCGGTGCTTAATTATGAAAGAAAAGAAAGTTTCCGAACGGGCACAAACGGAGCTTATGCAAGATGAAGTTCGGCAATGCTTGCGTGATGTGATTTCTGATTTGGACGGAAAATGGACGAATGCGCAAGGGCTGGCCGAGTTGGCGAAAACAAAATATCCCCAGTTGGGTGAACATTTCACTGGAAAATCAATTGGGGAATATTTGAAACGGATGAATCTGCGCACTCGGACAATAGAAACAACGTTTTATCTGTGCCAAAAATTGTATGCAGATTACTGAGTTCGTTCCCCCCACGATTCACCATCTTTAAAAAGCGCTTATTCTTGTTTAATAGTCGATGAAATCAAAAAATAAAAGGTGGAGCAACGCATTTGACTGCGTAGAGACAACTGATATACTAAATGTTGAACTCTCAGATGAAGCTAAGCGTGCATATATCAAAATTCCATTGATGCATGTCGGACCGAATGCGAAAGGTCTTTATTGGACAGAAAATGTTTTGAAAAAGATTGCTCCGATGTTTGAGCATGTTACATTCAAATATGATTTGGAGGGAAAAGAAGGCTCCAGTCATGTTCCGGAAAAATTATATTCTCCTTTTTATGACGTTGGCTGGACAAGCAAGTCATATTACGAGCCCACTACGCGCGCCTTATGGGTAGAAGGGTGGGTAACACATCCCGAACCTGTCAGCAAACTGGGGCGCATGACACCGGATGGCTGCCGCGAATTAAACTATGCATCTATGGGCGTGTTGATTGATCCGGATGATGTAATATGCACAATTTGCGGACAGAAAATGGCTGAATGCGGTCACAAGCGCAATGAAGTTTATGGTGGAAAAGTAGCATATGCAATGCCAAGAAACGCAGAAAAGGCATTGCATGTTGCCTTGACTAATGCTCCTGCAGATACCGAGGCAGATATTGCCGAAGCTGTTTTTCAGGAATTAAGAAATTTTAGAGGTGAAAACATGGCAGATGGACCTGCTGGCGTTGGGGCTACGGATTCGTATACCAACCAGCAATCCCGGCCAAATATTTTGGACAGAAAGCAACCGCAGCAACAGACAGGAATGGCGATTGCCCAATTCCAGAAGGATCAAGCCGGAGAAACTATGCGCACTGCCAATCCGACCGACAACCAGTTTGCAAAAACAAACGATGCTGTCGGTGCAATGGCAGAAGGCGAGGAACCCATGGGCGGAACAATGGGTGGAGAAGCAGAACCGGGCAGTGAAATGGAACTGGTCGATCTCATGAAGACCGTGATCCAAAGGCTCATTGCTGTAGAGGAAAAAGTTGCCAGCTTAGGTGGCGGAGCTGCCCCAGCAGGCGGCGCACCAGCACCAGCGCCAGGACCGGCGCCAGCAATGGCAGAACCAGATCCCGGCATGGGCAAAGGTGGAGCTGCAGCGATGGCCGAGCCAGATCCGGGAAAGCAAAGGGAGATGGCTGACCGTGCTGTCTATAACAAATACCACAAGAGGCTTTTGCGTGAAGTTGCGGACAAGGCAATCAGAACTGGCCGCTTCAATGATGCAAAAAATGCAGTGGCATACTTTGCTGACAAGTCGATTGACCAGCTAGAAGTGCTGGATGAAACTCTCGCAGGCATCGCCCAGCCAGTGCGTGCAGTTGTTGAAACTGCAAACGTATCTGAGTTTGGCGCTCCGATGATAAACAGACCCAAGGGCATAACCGAGATGACTGCTTCCGAAAGAAAGCAGAGACTTGGTGAATTCGCTTCATGGGATGCCTGTTTCAGGCCTGAGAAGTACGAGGTTTACTAAGGTGATGAAATATGGCAGGAACAACGTCAACTCCAATTTGGAACCAAAACGGTGAGTTTCTCACATTCACTGTCGACACGGGTGCTGTTACCCTCGGGCAAGTCGT
>Ga0315295_10001273_pt1 | contig 21619 bp, 14 predicted proteins | sample YL17G14_0_MG_FD_204453 | JGI IMG/M metagenome (GOLD analysis project Ga0315295, IMG submission 204453) | Sediment microbial communities from Yellowstone Lake, YNP, Wyoming, USA - YL17G14_0 | ecosystem: Environmental > Aquatic > Freshwater > Lake > Sediment | place: USA: Wyoming | collected...
CCGCAGCCCGTCCCTCAGGAACTCATGCGCAAGTATTGTCACATTATAGCCGATTATGCAATTCTCGCCAAGCTCGATCAGCTCGGGATAAAAAACATCGAACATCGCCATCAGGCCGACCGCCGCATCCTTTCCGACCTTCATCCCGGTCATCCGCAACAGGAATCTTTTGAGCGCAAGCGACGGCGCATATCTCGAAGCAGAGATAAACATAAAGTTGTAAACTACGCGGAGCGGGTTCCTAAAACGCGTCCAGTGGTTGAGGGAGTTCTTCCCGGAAACCTTGAAAGTCTGGAGCCTCCGCAACGATCCACCTAAAGATTAGCCTCGATGTGCTCCACGGCATTCCTGAAAATCTTCAGCCCCTCCCCCTGCTTCACCATGCCTCTTGTCCATCCAGGATGATTGGTGAAATGGTTGAACGCCTCAGGGTGCGGCATCAGCCCGAATATCCTTCCGTTCTCGTTGCATATCCCTGCGACATTCAGCACCGAGCCGTTCGGATTGAACGGATAATCCGCAAACTCGCCCCGCGAATTCACATAGTAACACACCGTCAGCTGTTTGCCAACCATCTCCTCGAGTATCTCCCGGCTCGCGGGGATGAACCTCCCCTCCCCGTGCCTGACTGGCAGGTCGAGATATTCGATTCCTTTTGTGAACACGCAAGGGCTCTTTACATTCATCTTAAGCCTGACCCACCTATCCTCGAATTTCCCGGATGCGTTGTATGTGAGCGTCACCCGCTGCACAAAATCCGGCTTCGGGAGAAGGCCCATCTTGACGAGCGCCTGGAATCCGTTACAGATCCCGATCACCAGTTTTCCGTCATCCACGAACTTTTGCAGCGCATCCTTCGCCCGGTATTTTAGCCTGTTCGCGAGCACTTTCGCGGAGGCGATGTCATCCCCGAAGGAGAACCCCCCCGGGAGCGCAAGAAGGTTATAATTTTGGAGCAGCGCAGGGTTCTCAATTATCTCGCTCGCATGCCTTATCTCCGCTTCCCCTCCGGAAGCGGTAATGGCGTATGCAGTCTCGTATGGGCAGTTGATTCCGTATCCGTTCAGCACCAGCGCCTTTGCCTTCACCATTTCAACCCCCCGTACCAGAGCTCGCGGAGCTCGAACACATCCTCGTTTATGAGATTGCCATCCTTGAAGCGCACAACGACCCTCTTGTCCCCGCGCACCCTGCCGACCTTTTTCGTCTTTGTGCCGAACATTACCTTCTCAAACCTGAACGCGTCCTTCTCGTTGACGCTTACGATAAACCTTCCGGCGCTTTCGGAGAAGAGCATCGCCGCTTCCTCATCCGTTTCCCTCGCCATCAGGGAAAGGTCCATGTCCGCGCCTATCGCCCCGCCCATCGCGCATTCTGCGAACGCGGTTGCAAGCCCGCCATCCGAAGCGTCATGCGCGCTCCTCACAAGGCCTTTCTCGATCGCCCTGCTGAGCGCCGCATACAACGGAACATTTTCCTTGAAATCCACGCGGGGCATCCCTTCACCCACCCCGCCATGCAGTTTGTAATATTCACTCCCCCCCAACTCATTCGAGGTGGTCCCGAGCACGTAGATGACATCCCCGGTGCCCTTGAAATCCGAGCTCACCGACGTGGCCACGTCATCCACCTTTCCCACAACAGTCACTAGGAGCGTGGGGTTCACCGAATATTTTTCTTCCCCCACATAATAGTCATTCTTCATGCTGTCCTTGCCGGAGATGATCGGTATTCCATAAGCAACCGCCGCATCATGCATCCCCCTCGCCGCGCGCACGAGCTGCGCCAGCTTGAAATCGCCGTCCGGGTTCTTCGGGCCCTTTATCGGGTCCGGCCAGGAGAAATTGTCCAGGCAGGCAAGGTAGCCGAACTTTGCTCCCGCCGCAACCGCGTTCCTCACCCCCTCGTCCACCGCATTCGCCGCCATCCAGTAGGCATCCTCTATATAGCGCGGGCAAATCCCGTGCGCAATTGCCAGGCCGTCCTTCTTCCCCAGAATGGGTCTTATCACGCCCGCGTCGCTCGGCGCGTCGTTGTACATGAGGGGCTTTATCGCGCTCCCGCCCTGCACCTCGTGGTCGTACTGCCTTATTGCCCACCATTTTGATGCGATGTTTGGCGAGGCGAGCAGCCTCCTGAGCGCTTCCCCATGCTCGAGCGGCTTCCTGTCCGGAGGGTTGAGCATCCTCTTCCTCCACACAGCCTTCAACTTCAACTGCGGCACGCCGCCATGCAGGAATTCCATGTCCAGGTAGGCGACCGTGCTCCTGCCGAAAAGGATATGGAACTTTCCCGAGTCCGTGAATTTCCCCACGACGGTCGCCTCCACATCATGTTTTTTCGCAAGCTTCATTACCGCCTCCAGCTTTTCCGGAGGCACTGCAAGCGTCATCCTCTCCTGCGATTCCGAAAGAAGTATCTCCCACGGGTCAAGGCCCGGGTATTTCAGCGGGCACTTATCCAGGTATACCTCGCACCCGCCGCTGAACTGCGCGAGCTCCCCTATGCTTGAGGAGAGCCCCCCCGCCCCGTTGTCAGTGATCGCTTCATAGAAGCGCAAATCCCGCGCCTCCAGTGTCATGTCTATTACTTTCTTCTGTGTAATGGGGTCCCCGATCTGCACCACGCTTCCGGTGATTCCAGTTGTCAATTGCTGTGAAGAGAAAGTAGCCCCATGAATCCCATCCTTCCCAATCCGCCCTCCAGTCATTACCGCCAAATACCCCGGCTTTATCTCCTTCCTCGCCGTCTCCCGCTCGCCAATCATGTGCGGGAGTATCCCGACAGTTCCCGCATAAACCAGCGGCCGCGCGGTGTAGCATTTCTCAAAAACAATCGAACCGTTCACAGTGGGAATGCCGCACATGTTCCCTCCGTGCTCAATGCCCTTCACCACACCCTTCGCAATCCTCTTAGGGTGCAGGCAGCCCTTCGGCACGTCCTTCTCATCCAGGAATCCGAAGCAGAGCATATTCACGTTTGCAATGGGCTTCGCGCCCAATCCCGTTCCGAGCACATCCCTGTTCACGCCCAAAATTCCGGTCAGCGCACCGCCATAAGGGTCCAGCGCGGAAGGCGCGTTGTGCGTCTCCACCTTCACCGCGATGTCGTTCTCCGGGTCGAACTTGATTATGCCGCCGTTGTCCTTGAACACCGATACCACGTATGGCTTCCGGACCTCGTCCGTAGCCGCCTTTATGTAAGTGTCAAATATAGAATCCACTTCCTCCGCCTTCCCTTCGGTCCCGTCCCCCTCTTCCGTGTACTCTATTTTCGCGTTGAATATCTTGTGCTTGCAGTGCTCGCTCCAGGACTGCGCGAGCGCCTCAAGTTCCACATCGGTGATTCCCTTCCCGAGCCCGACCTTCTCCCTCTCCTTCGCAACAATTCCCTTCGCGAAGTGCGCCTTTATCGCCTTCATTTCTTCCAGCGAAAGTGCAAGCGTCCTCTCCCTACTCAGCTGCATGAGCCGTTCATCAGAAACATGCAGGTCTATCTCCTCGGCTACGGGCGCATGGTCCAGATCAACCCGCGGTATGTACGGCTCGAACGCGTCACTCTCCGGTTCGTATACTCGCCAGGACTGTATGACCCCGTTTGCGAGCATCCTCTTCGCGATTTCCGCGGGCACCGCGCCGTCCTCAAAATCCGCCTTTATCGCATACACGCGCGACGTGTATACATTCACATCCTTCCCGAGCACGTCCCGTATCCCCTGCCTCGAGGTGTTTCCTTCATTATCCGTCATGCCCGGCAGAAATCCGACCTCTATCCTCCAATAATCGTTGTAGTAGGGCTCAGTAAAAGTGAATTCCTCAGTAACAGGGTCCGCAAAAAGCTCCTTTCCAAGGCGCTCCAACTCATCCTTGCCCAGCTCGCCGTCTATGTTATACACCTTAACGACCGCAAAGTCAGAGACCTTCACCTTGGAAAGCTCCTCGGCCTCCTTCGCGAAAGAGGCGGACCGCGGGTCGCGCAGGGCGCCCTTTGGCCTTACCTCCATCCTGCGAGCATTACCTCCAAGAGGAAGGGGGAGCCCCCCCTTATCTCTAGGGTACTCATAACCCCCCATAACCCGCTTTTATTAGGCAAAATATATAACGCTTGTTTATTGTGCGGAAATAATGTAACCATGGTTACACACTGTGTGAAATAAGGGTTTATTAAGATTTCATGGCATAATATGATGATGAATTCAGCCTCGCCCGCCCCGCACCTAGCCCTCGCCCCCCAGCGGGTGCTGGTTTTCAAGGGCGTCCTTGACCTTCCCTCAACAATAGAAAAATTCGGGAACAGGATGCCGAAGCTTTCCGAATTCGACGAGCTGGTCCGCATAGGCACCAATTCCCCCCATCCAGAACTTGTTGCGAAAAAGAGGGCGCTCCCAGCCCGGTCCGGAACGATACTTGCCCATCCAGACCAAAATCGCGCGTTCCCACAATCCCTTGAGATAACGGACAAGCAAACAGGCAAGAAAATTTGCCTGGACACGAAGAAATACGCAAACCAGCGCGGCATCGCCCTCGTGCTTGAGCCTGGCGCATACACGTTCAGGTTCGATGGAAACCGCATGCTCATCCTCCCAACCTCTGACCCAATAGTGATACCCGACTTCCCACAGCACAATGGCTGGTACCCATACCACAAGGGCACATGCATCCCGGTGGTTTCAGGGGGAATTGTCGACCCGTCCGGTCTCAGGCCGGAGAGGTTCCTGCAACGGACCCCCGATGCATGGATAGGCATGCCCGCGCGCTCCATAAACGAAGGCAACTCGGAGGAAAAATACGTGTACATCTTCGCCATCGCGTCGCGTCCGCAGGCGGTTTTCATATGGGAACCGCAGCTTATCCAGAAACCCGCGGAAAGCCCTGGCGAAGGGCGCAAGGTTCCCAGAAGGAGGATAGTGCAGGTTCCGGCATCCGCTCCAGTGCCAAAGAAAGAGGAGCCGAAACCCAAACCGGAGAAGCCGAAAATAACCTATCATATCTTCAAGCATGAATGGGACCTCCAGAGGGCCCTCCACGGCCTCGATCCCGCCAATTTCCGGGACCCCGGCCCCGTGCCGGACCAAAAGACATTCGAAACCCTTCTCAGGGAAGGCAAAATAAGAATAGAAAAATAGCTCTATTTGGTAATGCTTACCTTTCCCGGAGGGAGCAGATGGATAACCTCGGTTTCCAGAACCCCGAGCAGCCCCCCGATTTTCTCAGCCGCCTCCTTCTTATCCATTTTTCCCGGCACAATCAATATTTTTTTCTTCATCCACTTCGCATCCTCGCAGCCAGCCGAAACCCTCCCATTCTCCTCCAATCCAATCGCCAAAACAAGCTTGGTATTCCTGAACCACTCCCTCTCCCCGGAAATCGCAAACCCGCCCGCGCCCACAAACCCCCCTGCCGCATGCTTGGAGAGCTGTTCCTTCCTCACCGCATACGTATCGACCGCGGCCATCCTCTTTCCCCACGCCTTTGAATAGGATGCCGAAATAGCCGCCGCCTCCTTCTTCTCCTCCTCGCTTGCCCCAACCCCGTTCTTCAAAATCGTCGCGGCAGCGCCCCGTATGTCCGCATGGAAAAACAAATCCGCATCCTCCATCTTCCCCGCCAATTTGTCGTTCTGCTGCGCCGTCTTCCCAGCAAGAATAAGCTTTCCCGCATTCGTAAAGCTCCAGTGGAACTCCTCGAACCATTCCCTCTTCCGCGCAACCTTCACCGCCTTCGTCCTCCTCTTCGCCGCCTCAGCCATCCGCTTCCGCGTCTCCTCCATCGCCACCCGCACACCCTCCGTCTTCTCCCGGGCCTTTTTCGCCTCCTCGTAGTAGCGCGCGGCGTTCTCGTGTATGCTCTTTCCCAGTTCGATAGCTACTTTCACATTCTTCCCCAAAGAAACCCTCCGAAAAAGCTTTATATAGCTTCCTTCCGATTAGGAGCCCATGGCGTATGTAGAGACACTCCTCTCAAGCTGGCTGGAAGTGATGAAATCCGCGGGGGTAACGCTTTCACTGCTGCTCATAATCGTAGGCGGCGTCGTTTACGGGCTCGCGCAGCTTCAGCCCGGCGACACAAGGGGGCGTTGGCAGTCCATGGCCATAGGGCTTTTCATAGGGGGCGTTCTGATTGCCGCCATCATAGGCGCGGCCGAGGTTATCCAGAGCATCTCCTCCAATCTCCTCACCTGAGGTAAGCATAGATGGCAGCAGATCTTGCGTTGGCCGGGACAGTCGTTAGCTTTTCCATCATCCTCTCAGGCATACTCATAGGCCTCGGAAAAACATTGAACTCCAAGCGCCTTGAGCACTTCGGCACGGAGGAGCTCATCCAATCCGTCATAAACGCCGCGCTCGTCGGCGCCTACACCGCCATTTTAGCCGCGGCGACCGAAATAAGCAAATCCATCGTCACAGGAAGCGTTTGCAACACCGGCGACGCAATCGAGAACCTACAGTGCATCTACTCCAACCTTTCCGTGGATATTTTCAACCTGCTCACAAAAGTAATATCCCTCAACCAGATAGTTTCCTATTACCAGACCCTGACCCTCGAATTCTCCACTTTCTCCATCCAGCCCATGTCCGGCCTTTCCTCCATCACCTCTATCCTCACCGGCCAAATCCTCACCCTCCAGGCCCTCCTCACATTCGCCCAGCTACAGGTTCAGCTCCTCGGCTTCTTCGCGCCCCAGCTCCTCACATTCTTCCTCCCGGTCGGCCTCATCTTCCGCTCCTTTTTCTCCACCCGCAAGCTCGGCGGCTTCCTAATCGCCATCTCCATCGGCGCCTACCTCTTTTACCCGGCTTTCATCCTCATCTTCCCGGTCCCCATCCTGAACGACACGGTGGCCAACCTCACAAACCTTACCAACAAATCCCTCTACACCACGATGCCCATCCTAGACATGAACGACAATTACGCCATAGCTGGAAAGCTGGACAACATGACGGCCGGCGACTTCACCGGCGACCTCACGCTCGCCACGCAGCAGATAAGCAAATCCATCTCCGCGCTCTCGATGTTCGTATTGATCGCCCCGCTCTTCTCCCTCATAATAACCGTTATATTCATTAAGGAGGTAACCGACATATTCGGCGGAGAATTCTTCTTCGCGGTGAGTTCCATATGATTGAAAACAGGATGATGACCGTCATGGCCCTCGGAGGCGGCCTCGCTTCGGTCGTGCTTGCGGTGGTTTTCGGCAACCCTATATTCGCGGCGGTCGCCGCGCTCTTCTTCCTCCTCTCGCTGGTAATCTGGAAGTACGGCTACATCCTCATCCCCTACATCACCTCCGCCGCAAACATAGTGGAGATAAGGGGAGGCTACGAAATCCCCTCCACGCGCGACTGCATCATAAAAAAATCCGGAAACGGCTTCTACGCCACAAAATTCCTGGAGATAAACTATTACGAGAGCATGATGGACAAGGATTCCCAGGACCGCACCTCCATGCTCTCCGCCTTCGAAAAAGCGCTCGCCTCCCTCAAGCAGACGGTGAAAATATCCCTTCTCGTTTCCGAGGTGGACCTAACCAAGCAGATAGATGAAATCAAAACGAAGAGGAGTTCCGCGGAGAGCAAGCGCCGCAAGCTCCCTCCAAACAGCGAGGAGCTCGTCCGCCTCGACAGGGAAATCGCAATGTACAACCGCCAGCTGGAGCGCATCACGCACGGCGACCGCCCGCTGGAGATAACTTCTTTCGTTTCCACCACGGCCTACGGCGTCACGCGAGAGGAGGCCCTTTCAAAAGTGCGCAGGCAGTCCAAGGAGGTCAAGACCATCATCTCCTCCACCCTCGGTTCGGACGTGAGCGAGCTCTTCGACCTTGACATGATAAGGTGCTTCGAATGGGAATATTTCCTCCCGCCGGAGTCGGAGCAGATGAGGGATGAAGTGTTTTGAATGAAGATCCAGAAGATTTTCTCAAGGGAAGTGTCCGAGCGCCTCTTCCTGGTGCATCCCCCAGAGCCGAGGCCCGATGCGCTCATCTCTTCCATAAACGACGGCATATACGTTGGAAAGACCCGCTGGCTCAACGTCCCCGTCTTCTGGAATTATCAAAAGCTAATCAACCCCCACATTGCGATAGTGGGCATAACCGGCTCGGGCAAAAGTTATTTGGTCAAAACCTTCCTCACCCGCGCCTCGCTCGTGTGGAACTCCAACGCCATAATCCTGGACTGGGTGGGCGAATACGACAAGTGGGTGAAGCAAGCCGGCGGAAAGGTCATCCGCCTCGGCGAGGAGAACCTAAACCTCATGGACCTCGCCGGGCTGACGCCATCCGAGCGCATCAAGCAGATAATGTCCGCCCTTGAAATCCTCTTGGACCTCCACAACTTCCCGGCGGAAAAATACGATATGGAAGAGGGCCTTGAGGACGCCTATGAGAAGCACAAGAGCCCCACGCTTGTGGACGTGGTCTCCATGCTCGAGAAAAAGGGCAAGAGGGCCGCGGCCCGCCTCCTGAAGCGCTTCACCACCCAGGGAAGCGACTTCTTCGCCAAGCCGTCAACGCTCGGGCTCGAGCGGCTGATAGATTCCGGCCTGGTCTGCATAGACCTGCACTCCCTCCCCACCGAGGAGATGCGCTCGCTCGCCGGCCTCACAATACTCCAGTTCCTGAAGGAAAAGATGCGGCGCGAGCAGATGAAGGAGGAGAAGGGCGTGCGCCTCTTCGTCGTAGTGGACGAGGCGTGGAAGATTGCCTCGGACGAGCGCAGCGACGTCATCACCATAGTGAGGGAGGGAAGGAAATACAACTTCGCCCTCATAGTCGCCTCCCAAAATCCTACGGACATGCACAAGACGATCCTGAGCAACGTGGGCACGATGTTCATCCTCCGCCTCGTGCTCAGGGAGTTCCGCGACTACGTCCGCCAGTCCTTAAACTATTCCGACTACATAGATTCCGAAATCGCAAAGTTCGGCGTCGGTGACGCCGCGCTGAACATGATATTCGCAAAGCGCGCAGGCGGCTCGCACACATTCCTCCTCAACAAGATAGACGGGGAGGAGCCGCTTTTCGTATACAACCTGGAGGCTGATGGTATGTCTGTTGAAAAGGAAAGGGAGCAGTTCTGCAACATGCTCTACGAGCTCGGGCTCACGGACGAGCAGATCGGGCTTGTGAAAAACGAGTTTGAAAAGAACGACGGCACGATGGACGCGACCGAATTCGTTTCCATTTTGGAAAAGTTCGGCTACTCGCCCTCGTCCATAATGAGCTTCCTCCGCCAGCTGGAGGTGGACGAGAAGGACATCGTGGAGATTTTCTCGCTCGCCCGCAGGCGCAGGGCATCCAAGGGGATGGTTGACCTTTCTTTGAGAGAGGGATGATATGGTCGAGGAGATAATCCGCATAAACACGAAAAGGAAGAGGCCGCTGAAGCCCCTTCTCCAGACCCTGGGCTCCCTCGGGTTCAACAGGATGGACTATTCCGAGGAGGCGCTCATAATAGAGAAGGTGGAGTCCGAGGACCTCAACGGAAAGCCGTACCTCTACTACCGCATCGAGCTGTTGCGAAATGCCATAGTGTTGAAGTACACGGTCCCGAATATGGAACACCACATCTCCCGCTCCCTCGACATGGGGCTGATGCTGCTGAACATGTTCCAGATACTCACCGCATACTACGACGTCCCCATACAGTCCGTCTACTCCTTCTATTTCACCCTGATGAAATCCCTCACCGAGGCCATAGACAGCGAAAAGATGGAGATGTACTCCAAGCTCAAGGACACGACCCAGAAGCACATCTTCCTTGAGAAGAAGTACAACGACCTCGTGCAGGCTAGCGCGCAGAATGCCCGCCTCGTCGTAGAATACGAGCGCAAGAACGAGGACCTGCGCGAGCGCGTCCAGCGCCTCGAGGGCGTGGGCGAGACCGAGCTACAGTCCCAGCTTTTCGAGTGGATACGCACCCACGACGGGGAGATAGATGTGCTCGAGTTCGCGAAGCTCAACAACGTCGCCGCCGGGAGGGTGGAGGAGGGCCTCGACTCCCTCATAAAGAACGGTTTCATAAGAAAGAGGTAGGAGAATGCCGCCAAAGGAAAAACAGACGCTTTACCGCTTCGACATAGTGAGGAAGCTCTCGCGCCCGCGCTCCTACATAATCACCCGCCAGTACAGGATGGACGCGCTCTCCATCCTCTCCCAGACCTTTTCCAAAATAATGGGTGGCAAGTGATGAAAATAGTCCTCGTCGGTTCAGGGGCCCGCGAGCACGCAATCGCCGAGCAGCTTTCAAAGAGTGCCTCCCTTTATTCGATAATGGAGAAGAAGCACCCCGGCATCGCCTCGCTTTCGCAGGAGGTGCTCCTCTGCAACCCAACCGACAAGGAGCGCGTCGTCTCCTGGTGCAGGGAAAAAGGGATAGAGCTCGGCTTCGTGAGCCCGGACGGCCTTCTGGAAAAGGGAGTCACAGACATCCTCGCCTCCGCAGGGATGAAGGTCGCCTCCCCGTCCAGGGAGGCCGCCCGCATAGAATGGGACAAGGGCTACGCCCGCACCCTTCTCCAGAAGCACAATGTTTCCGGCCTTCCCGCCTTCAGGGTCGTAATCAACGCAGAGGAAGCGTCCGCCTTCCTCGCCCAGCACAAGGAGGTGGTGGTCAAGCCCCTGGGACTGACCGGCGGAAAGGGCGTCCGCGTGATGGGCGAGCACCTTCACACCGAGCAGGATGTCCTCGATTATGTTTCCGAACTTTTGAAGAAGGACAAGCAGGCACTCCTGGAAGAAAAGCTGGACGGCGAGGAATTCAGCCTCCAGGCGTTCTCCGACGGTGAACGGCTCTCCGTGATGCCCCCGGTGCAGGACCACAAGCGCGCCTTCGTGAACGATGCCGGCCCCAACACGGGGGGCATGGGCTCCTATTCCACCGGCCGCCTCCTTCCATTCATGGAGCTCAAGGACCTGGAGGAGGCCAAGTCCATAATGCAGCAGACAATAGACGCGATGCGGGCGGAGGGCAATCCGTTCAGGGGCATCCTCTACGGCGGCTTCATGATAACCCGGGAGGGTGTAAAACTAATAGAGTATAATGCGCGGTTCGGAGACCCGGAGGCAATGAACGTCCTGATGGTGCTCCGCACCCAGCTCTCCGAAATCCTCCAGTCAATCGCCGAAGGCAGACTCATCCCAGTCGCATTCTCCACAAACTGCACCGTGGTGAAATACCTGGTCCCCGAAGGCTATCCGGAAAACGGGAAGAAGGACTGCAGGATATCCATCGACAACAAGGCAATCTGGGAATGCGGAGGAAAAACATTCCTGGGCTCGGTTTACGAGAGCGACGGGCAAATTTACACCACCCCCTCCCGCACCGCCGCGGTCGCCGCACAGGACGCCTCGCTCGAGCAAGCTGAGGAAAAAGCAGAGTGCTGCACACGCGCCATCCAGGGCCCCCTCTGGCACAGGCCGGACATAGGCACGCCGCTCCTCATCCGGAAAAGGACGGAGCACATGCGCAGGCTGAACCGATGAGGGCTCCCGCTTCGTTCGCGCTCCTTCTCCTGCTCTCCATTTCCATATCCTCCGCATCGTACACCGGCCACATGATAGCGGAGTTTGAAAAGGAGTGGGACATCCAGTCCAACGGCACGCTCCGCGAAGTACTGCTCAACAGCTCCTTCCTCCTCGAGTCTCCATACCAGCACATACTCTCGATGAATACAAGCGACGGGGAGTTCGTCCGCGATGGCGACGGGGTGCGCCTGGTCTACCGGGCCTCCGCCCTGCCGACCCCCAAGAAAATAACCGCAACCGCGACCGTGGAGATAGCATACCTCCCATTGCTTGACTCCAATCCGCCCCTTCCCAACGGTTCCCTTCCAGGCACCACCTTCACAAACTACACCCCGGTCATGGCGGCATTCGCCCGCTCCTACACATCGGAAAGCGTGGGCCAGCTTGATGCGATGGCATCCATAACATCCTGGGTCCACGAGAACGTGGACTATGACACCGCTTTTTGGGGCAGGGATTCCCCGGCCATAGAAATTTACAACAACCACAGGGCCGTCTGCGTGGGATACACGCACCTTCTCCTCGCGTTCGCGAATTCCATGGGCATAGAGAACCGCTACGTCTCCGGCTACGTCTTCAGCGGCCCCTCTTCTGACGGGCAGATAAGCCGTTCCACGGGCGGCGGATGGCAGCAGCACGCCTGGGCCGAGCTCAGGATAGGGGGCAAATGGGTCCCCGCTGACCCCACATTTCAGGAATTCGGCTACCTGGATGCCCGCCGCATCGCCAGCTCCTATTCCGCGGACCAGTCCGGCGCTGCAGACCGGCTCTCCGCAAAGGGCGGGCCCTTCTCCTTCGACACGGTCACCCGCATCCACATCTCCGAGAGCACCCCCTTCCCGCCCATATCCAATGCATATGCCGCGTTCGACGGCACGGAATTCAGCGTGGTCATCAGCAATCCGGGCGACAAATACGTGACCCCGACCTACACAGTAAGCTTTCCCCCGTATATCCACAGCGAGGATTCAGGCATCCTGGCCCTTCCCCCCGGAGGGAGGAAAATACTTTCCTATTATCTCAACACCGACGCACTCGGGGGCAGCAGCATCTACCAGATACCCTACATGATCACAATGCAGGGCACGGAGATAAGCGACACCCTCACCTACTCCCGCCAAGGCGGGTTCACCACAACCCAGGATTCCGGCGCATACCCCGCATGCCCAGTTGCCTTCGTTTTAGTATCCACGTTCCTTCTTGTGGCCGCGAGGGTGCGCAGGAATTAAAAATACAAACCGCGGCAATTAATCGGTGAAAACATGGTATCCAGACCCGCACTAATGCCCAACTATGGACCGCTTTTCGGTGAAATTCTCTCCGCGCCCCAGATGAGCCGCGATGAGGCGTACAGGGAGACAATGAACTCCATCAGCCGCCAGCTAAGCTCGCTCGTGAACGAGATATTCTCCCGCTTCCCAACAGTCATCGACGACGCCGGTAGGCAGTCCGCCTGGAACGAACTGGTCGACAGCTCCAGGGCGCTCATGCTTTACTACCTGGATTTCTACAAGGCGAACCCGAACGCCCCGTCCCCTACAAGGGACACCCTGCTCGCCGAGCTCAGCGCCGGCCCGAACAAGGTCAGCGACCTCGGGCTGAAGTCCGCGATAGCTTCCCTGCGCGGGGCGGGCAGGCCTACCGCATTCCAGGCCCCTCAGCTCGCGCTTCCGCACACCCTCGAGGAGGTTCCGGCAAGGGAGGAGGAAGCCCCGGCGCCAGCCGCGCCCGCAACCAGGCCCGCAAGAAGGTCCGCCCCCACCATAGATGAATTGCGCAGGCAGGGGTACAACGATTTCATCGACACAGATATCGGCGGGACGATTTACCGCTTTGCTGCGAAGAAGCCAGGCGAACAAGACGCTGAAAATCCATACGTGCCCTTTGAGCAGAGAAGCCTCGAAGAGATGATTTCCGCTGCCCAATCCGGAGAGATGCTGATGTTTGAAGTCAACAGCCGGGGCTACGCAACAAAGCAGATAAAGCGCTTCGCGGATTTCGAAAGGATACGCGGGCAGCTCTAGGTGCTCTCTATCCTCGGCGCAAGGTAGTAGACGCTCTTCGCGCCCACCACATCATACTCCACTTTCAGCGGGCGGTCCGTCTCCAGATGTATCGTCACCTGGCTCCCGCCCTTGCTCGCCTTCACTATGTCTTCCAGGTATTGGAGCGGGAAAGTCGCCCTCGCGCCCTCATGCACGTGCAGCTCCTTCACCTCTCCGGAATCCTTTTCGAACTCCTCCTTCACTTCCCCCTCGTCGCCCTTTATCTCCACCCTGAACCTCCCATCCTCCAGAATGAGCCTTATGTGGCTGCTCACCAGCTTCGCATCCTTTAGCACTTCCTTGAACGCCTCGGAGTCTATGCATATGCGGTTCCTGTACTCTATTTTCGGCTCCCTCTCCAATCCCGCGCCCACATCTATCAGCGGCAGCTTGAACACCCTCCTCTTCTTCGCGCCGCTGAAAGTTATCTTGAACCTCCCCTCCTCCAGCCCCAGCTCCGCGCTCTCCCCCTTCATCCCGCGGCCGAGCACCTTGCTGAGCTTGTCCACATCTATCCCGATTTTCCTTTCCTCATCCAGCCCGTAGTGCGAGAAAACCTCCTTGGGCATGAAGAAGGAAATCATGGAAATCTGCGAGGGGTCCATGGCCTTCAGCCTCACACCCTCGTTCGTGAATTCGAACAGCCCCTCTTCCACAAGGTTTACAATCGTGTCAATCGCATCCTTCAGCGAAGTAGCATCATCCATTACAATTTTCATTTTTTCCACCCGCCGTATTATATCATATAACTCTAATAAACCTTCTGCATCCTCGGTGCCGGCCTGCAAAAAGGCATTCCGGCAGCCCGTTTCCCCGCATTTTTCCGTTGTGGTGAGCCGTGTTCAGAGATAGTATCCCTTTAAAAACATTTTCTACGACAAATATATACTATGAGCGGCAATACCAGCACCCATGGAATCCTTACTCACGAGCAGCGCCTCAAGAACGAATACCTGATTGATGAGGCCGCAGCGGACGCCAGGCTCTCCCAGGTCTTCCGTGTGGAGGCGCAGCGTTTCGCCAGCGAGCAGAAAATAATTCTCCTTGACAAGGCGCACGCAGCCGCATTTTTTTCGTATTACAAAAAGCACGAGAAGGTGCGCAGCCTCATAAGGAAGGCGGCGAAGAAATTCAACTACTCGGACGCGGAGGCCGACCGTGCCATCGCGTTCGTGAGGGAGGATTTCAAACTGCCCAACGACCTTGCATCCGCGAAAATGCTCCTTTATGGGGTAAGGGAAAAAATCAATGATGCGATAAGCTCGCCTTCAGAAGCCGACCTTGAGCGCGCACGCATAATTAAACTGGATGCCCTCGAGGCGATGGTCGCGTCCGCGCGCCCAGAGGTTTCAGAAGAGCCGGCAATACACAGCATGAAGACCACACAAATGAAGGCACCACACGTTCCATCCGAGCCGCCCCGCATTGAGGGCGCAGGCATACTCCCTAGAGCGGTTCCGCTCATGGAACTCGCCAGGCAATTGGAAACCCCCGGGCCCATGCCCGCGCCAATCGTGCCTGCCCCGGAGCCCGCAGTGCAATCCGCGCATCCGGCAACCGAAATCCTGCCCGCCGCCTCAATGGCGACTCAGCCTGTTGAGATACCCTCTAGGCCGTCAATCTCTCATAATCTCCCGGCCCTGGCGGCAGTTCCGGCAATAATGTTGCCCGAGCCGACCCCGCAGAAGCCGCAGCCCACGGTCATAGTCTCGCTTGGCACTCCGAAGCAGCAGCCAATGCCGTCCATCTCGAAGCACACCGAAAAGTTCATCCGCAAACTCGCAAAGAAAAAGGGCTTCGCCCCAAACGAGGCGGACGCCGCCGTAGCACTCTGCGAAAAATACGGATGGCACCCGAAGCCCCCAAGGAAAGCCCTGGGAATGATACACGTTACCCGCGCACGCAAGGAAAGGCGCGAGTCGCTCGAGACCGAGGCGCTCGATCTGCTCAACCAGGCGAGGCACGGCTACGACTACATACACGATATAGCCAGGCTCGACTGGCATCCTCCGGTCACAAGCTCAAAACGCGAAGAGCTTATCTCCGCGGTCCTGCTCAGGTACTCAACCTCCGGCGAGAGGATAATCGCCTGGGACGTGCTTGACGACCTAAACGCAGAGTACGCATTCAGCACAAACCCCGCGGAATACGTCTCCTCATTCGGAAGGCGCAAGGGCTATCCGAGAAAAGTTTACATGAAGGCCGCGGAGCGCCTCACCAGGAAACATGGGAACGGCTCCGGAGAAAAGCCGGTCATGAGGCTTGCCCAGATACATCCGGACACCTATTGCATAGGCCTGCTCGCGGACACGAAGGACAGGCTCGCCCATGAATCCCAGGCAACCACGATACATCCAAAGCCCCGCGTGCTCTCGCCGCAGGAGGGCTGGGACAACAGCATTCTCATAGAACAGGTCGGAGCAGAAAGGATGGCCCCCATGAGCATCTGGATGCTTGCAAAGGATGCAGCAACCGCCACAGGAACAGTGCTCAGGGACAGGGAGTCTGCCTTGGCATACGTGGAGAAGGCGGTCGATTACGTAACCAAGGGCAAGGCCGCGGCAAGGACCATAAGGCGTGCCGCAGGGCAGCTCGGCTACACGGAGGAGGAAGCGGATGCCGCAGTCCAGCTCTCCAAGAACCATTTCATAGTGCCGGCGGATGTGAATGCCGCGGGCGACCTCCTGCTCCAGGCAAGGATGAAGCTCAAGGGCGACATCGGCGAGTACATCTGGCTTATAGCAGAAGAGGGCGGATACGCATATTCAGTGGCCGCGGAGATAGAGAAGAAATACCTGTTCGTCGGCAGCCCGCTCAACCGCACCGAGGCCCTTTCAATTATGAAAGAGGAGGCGGAGTTCCGCGCCAACACCGCGAAATTCGTTGAAAAGGCATGCAGGGCGTTCATGGCGAACGCGAAGGTCTTCGGCCCCGAGGCCGGGCACGGGCTTTCCACGAGGATGGCCATGGCTACTAAGGCGCTGCAGCACAGCATTCTGGCGGGCTCATCCACCCCCTCCGGGCTTTTGCATCTATCCAGGGAGGACCAGGCCAGGGCGCTGGTCTCAGGCAATGAATACTACGGATGGATATCCTCCATGCAGGAAGCCCCTGCGAAGCCCGCGGCGATTTCCGCCCCAGAGCCGGCAAAGGCGCCTGAAGCGCCCGCTCAGGTGAAGGCTCCAGAGGCTCCGAAGCCCCCGCAGCCAGACGTAAAAACAGCGGAGGCGGAAAAGCTTCTCATCGATGCCGTTGGCGCGCGCATCAGGAAGATGCTGGAGCCGCACAAGAAGCTCGAGGCTTCCAGGGTCATGAACGCGGACCCGAACATACCGGCCGCGCTCCAGAATGCATGGAAGACCTTCCGCGGCGAAGAGCTTTCGGTTGACGATGCGCTTGAAATGCTCGTGACAAGGAGAAAGGGATTGCTTGACGAGTTTGGCAAAGACAGGGAGATGGTCACCGAGCTCGTGCAACAGCACAGCAAAAGGGTCGCCGCCCTAAAGGCGGAAAATGACCCTGAAAAGGCAGACATTTTGAGGCAGACCCAGGAAAAGCTCGACAGGTGGGAAGCCGTCTTTTACATGCCGGACAGGCTCAAGGCGCTCATGGCGAAAATCGGCACGAGCTGGGAGCAGCCCGTTGACAACATCACCGCGGCCGCGGCCCAGGAGGCGCAGAGGCGCATCCGCGCTGAAGGCGCGGTGGTCGAGACTCCCGAGCAGGCAAAAGAACTCCTCGATGAATGCAGGTCTGGAACAAGGCTCAGGATGCAGATGCAGAAGAGGGTTGCCCAGGGCCTTATTCCCAAAGACGTGGCGGAAGAGGCGCTCGGGCGCATCATCTCCGAGCAGCCGGAACTCGGGACCGTAAAGGGCGAGATGGAGTTCTTCGCGGAGATTTGCGCGAAGAAGGGCCATCCCTACCCGGTAAAACTCATGGTATACCTCATGCAGAAGCATGAGAAACTTCCGGACAACGTCGCAAAGACCGCGTCCGACCTGCTGGATTCCACAGGGTCTGTTTTCGCGGATGAGGCTGCGGTCCGCTCCTTCGTAGACGTCGTGAGGGCCGAGCTTGTGAAGGACGAGCCGGCACCTGCAAAGCCAAGGCTGAGCGGAGAGCCAGCCGTTCCACAGGCAAGTGCAGGCGAGGCTCGTGAGCGCGCCGTAGCCATGCAGTCCCCGGCATTCGTCATGGGGGCTACGATGTCCGTGTCCGTTGCGCCAACAATGGCGCTTAGGGCTCCACAGGCAGCAGAGGCTTCGGAAACCACGGATGATTCCGGCCTTCTGAGAACGAAGAGGAAATTCCCGGACCCGGTTCCCGCACCAATGCCGGCCCCGGCGCCCAAGCCTGCCGAAATGCTGACTCTTGCGGTTGCGCCGTCACCCGAGATTCCAATTCCATCAAGGGAGGGCACACTCCGTAGCTCCCCTCCGCCTGCCCCAATCCTTCCGGCAGAACCGGCAAGGGAGGGGGAGGCACCGGAGCCGTTCGGCCTTCCGTCGGTCAAAACCGGCACATGGGAGATTCCGGACCTGTCAGCACTGCGTTTGGTTCCGCCACCGCCCGTCATGCCTGCGGCCACAGATATTTCTATTTCGCCCATGGCGGCGCCTCCGATGCCGGTGCCACCGGCGCAGCCGCCTTCACCGGGCAAGCTCGAGATTGTCCCGGTTGCAGATGCGGAAAGGGCGTCCGAGCCGCATCAGGTTGTTGACCTCACCGGCAAGAAGGCCGAGGAAAAGCCCGGGGCGCCGCGCGATTCCGCGCCGGAAATCAAGGTAGTTGATTCAGATCTTGTTGGTTCCACGACTCTGGAGCCGGATCTTCCGACCGGCAGTGATGTTGAGGACGCGCTCGAAAGGATTTCCGCACGTCCGCCCGCGCCAATCGACGGAACCTCGCCGAGCAGCCAGACCATAGTCGCCCCGCCGCCAGATATGTTGGTGAAGGAGGCGCGCACAGGCGAGCACACGGCAGTTGAGGAGGCTGCGCCAGCCCCTGCGGCGGACGCTCAGCCAGATGCCGAGGATGCTGCCCCCGCGCGTGAAACAATCATGCCCAGCTCAGCACAGCTTGAGGACCTTGAGAGGCTGCGCAGGGAGTCGAAAAGAGAGGCGGCCATTTCTTCAAAGGACGATGAGCTCCACATAATGCGCCTCACGCGCAGGCTCTACAACAGCAGGAACCCGGCGGCACGCATCTCCGCGGCTGACGAGCTTGCCTCCATAGGCACCCCATCCGCGCTATTCGGCCTCGCAGGCGCACTTGAATACGGCGGCGGCATTTCCCAGTATGCGGCATCCCTCCTCCTCTCCCCCGGGGGGGAATCCATACCCGCCCTTTCCTCCATCATAGAGGAGGGCAGCGACAACGGCAAGTCGGCCGCGGTCGCAACGCTCGTTTCCATAGGCACGCAGAAGGCATACGACGCGGTCGCACCCGCCCTGCTCGACCACGAATATGGGATTGCGGGCGAGGCGGCATACCAGCTCCTTCTCGCGAGCGGCCTCAAGGCAGCGGAGACGCAAAAGCACTTCCTTTCCCTTCCGGACGCAACGGCGCTCGAACTGCTCAGGGGCATGCTTTCAGGCTCGCACCCGACCGGCTCGGATGCCGCCGCGATGGTTCTTCGCGCAGAAGCTGCCTTGGCTCTTGCCGCGCTTCTCGAGGCAAGGCCCAACCTCGCTTCCGGCGTGGAGGCGGGCTCGTGGATGCCGGCGATAGAGGAATGGTGCAGGATGAAGACTGTGAAGGCATACGACGCAATCGCCCGCGCCCTCCATTCCAAAGACGAGGGAATATGCGCAGAGGCAACCTTCCAGCTCCTGCTAGCCAGGGGCAGGGAGACAGCTCCGGCGCACCTCTATTTCATCACGCTGGACGAAAAGTTGTCGCTTCCGCTCCTGAAGAGGGCGCTTCTCGGAAGGCACGAAAAACCCGACGAGGCAGTAGCCACAGTGCGCCTCCAGGCGGCAATGCTGCTGGACGGATTCGCAAAGGCGGGCCACTCCACATCCGAAGTATACCCGATACTCTCAACCGCGCTCGGCGAAACCGACCCGGCTGTCTCCACGTTCGTGATAGACTCATTGCGCGCAGGCGGCCCGCGTGCGCTCCCCCACATGGAGCCCCAGCTCTTCACCGGCTCAGACGTGGTAGTGGAAAGGGCGGCAGAGCTTTTCCTCACAATGGAGGGAAGCGAGGATGAGGAATACTACGCACACTCAAGGCTGCTCTGCGCCGCGCTGGAGAACAAGCAGGTGATGGACCTCCTCGAGGCCCGCGGCTCGCCCGAGCTCTTCTACAGGGTGCTGAACGACAGCAACGCGGACGCGCGCGCAAGGCAGAGCGCCGCGCTCCTTGTGAACAGGGAGAAAGCAGAGACGGCGCTCCCGCTGATGCTGGACGCCTACCTCGATGCGGCCCGCTTCCAGGACAACGAGCACAAGAACCTGATGGAGACGATAGTGATACTCCTTAAGGCGCGCGAGCGCGAGCCTGAGGTGGAAGTTCCGCTCCTGCTCAGCTACTACTCGCTCGGCCCGGACCTCCAGGCACATGCGTTCGCAATGCTCGGCGACTGCGACCCGGCAATCGCACTGCCGCTCGCGCTCAGGGAGAGCAAGCATAAGGCAAGGGCATACGATTCGGTCATACAGCATCTCATAGAGGATTCCTACGGGATCGCTGCGTTCTCCCACATCGCGGACTACGCGGAGAAGGAATACGCGGAAGCAATAAAGGGGAAGGATCCCGCCGCACTCCACGCCGCCACGGAGGAGGCCCGCTTCCTCATATCCATATTCCCGAACCATATATCCCAGGAGCACTCGCTCCGCTTCCTGAAGGCCACCCTGCCCCTCATGGCGAGCATGGCCGAGGACCAGAAGACTGCAGTTTGCAGTTTCGCAAAGAGGTTCATGTCCGACGCGCTCCCGCCAATATTGGAATACACCGGCGGAGAAGTAGCGGCCGGAAGGGCGCTCGGCGACGAGACCGCTCATGTTCTCGCCATAACCGTGGTTTACATCGGGGCAAAGGAGGGGGTAGAGTTCTTCGGCCACCTTCTTCCCGAAGCGCACTACCTGAGCGGGGAGGCGCTAAACCGCATGAAGGACCTGGGCGTCGACCTGGACCCGGTCCGCGCGGAGAAGCTCCTGCTCGATTATGCGGGCAGCAAGGCGGCGGAAGACAAACTCTCCCTTAACGAGGCGCTCGTGCTGCTCGACATAGCGAAGGAGGTCGGGCGCGCAGTCACGGCCGTCTCCGAAACGAAGCACTCTGACTGCACAAGCCTGCTGGCCCACCTGCTGCCCATGATAAACGAGATGGGCGCGGACGAGGCGGAAAAGGTCGCGGAATTCGCTTCCACGGACACATTCAGGGAAGGGGCGGCATCGCAGATAAACACATATTTCATGGGCCGCGCGAAGTTTACTGCAAAGGAAACGGCGGTGGTCACAAAGATGCTGGCGCGCATAAATAGCGACGCATCCCTCGAAGTCCTGACTGAAATGGTGGACGAAGAGAGGAGGGCAGACATGCGCGATCTGATCGAAAGCACGCTCCTGGAAAATTATGACATAGAGGCTGAGAAGGGCCAGAAGCCCGTGCGCGAAACCGTAATACGCGCCGCGCTCGGCAGGAAGGTCCCAGGAAAGGACATACGCGACCCTGAGGGCAGGCTCACTCTCCTCGGCAAAATCGCATTCAATGTGCTTGCGTCCAGGAACGACACCTCCAGGGACGTGATACTCGGCTGCAGGGACGCGCACTTCTGCATGGACGAGAACGACCCGGACAGGCACGAGCGCCTCTACTGCGCGAGGGACCTGCTCATAAGAATCGGGGACGCCGCGATGAAGGAGATGTCTGAAGTCATTTTCTCCCCGGACTTCTCAATTTATCCGCCGGTCTACAGGACCAACATCCTCAGGACAGTCGCATACATGGCCGAACGCTCCGAGACGCCCGAGACCAAGAGGCTCGCTAAGGAATGCCTTATCCAGGCGGTGGGAGACTCCAACCTTGACGAGGTT
>Ga0315295_10001274_pt1 | contig 21614 bp, 19 predicted proteins | sample YL17G14_0_MG_FD_204453 | JGI IMG/M metagenome (GOLD analysis project Ga0315295, IMG submission 204453) | Sediment microbial communities from Yellowstone Lake, YNP, Wyoming, USA - YL17G14_0 | ecosystem: Environmental > Aquatic > Freshwater > Lake > Sediment | place: USA: Wyoming | collected...
ACATGGAGACCTGGGTGCTGGTGCAGAACCCGGGGGCCGCGGAGGTACACGTGAACCTCAAGTTCCAGACGGATACCGGGGAGCAGTCCCCGCCCGCCCTGCAGAACTTCGCCATCCCCCCCACCTCCCGCCGCTCCTTCAAGGTCAACACCTACGTGCCCGACAACTTCAACGTCTCCACCAAGGTGGAGGCCACCGACGGCAACGTTATCTGCGAGCGCGCCATGTACGGCGGCAACAAGACCTGGGCCCACGACTCCATCGGGGTCCCGTAAAAGGGCAGTATATAACGGATGTCTGAAAGGGGCCGGGGAACCGGCCCTTTTCCCCTGGGATGCTAGCAGCGATGTTTACCACCGCCCAAGCCGGGTATGAGATCAGGAGTATCCGATGATGACCATCTGCACGACCCACGATCCCATCCGATCGGGACAGCTTCGAGCAACCAACACCGTGATGCTGAGGCACGGACCCTCCCGGCTCCATGGTTGACTTCGTGTAGCCCTGGATAGAAGAATAGCGGGTATGTTGGAGAGAACACGGGTAGCCATGCGGCGGCTGCTGACCATGGCTAACCTCTTCGAGAACCTGTCCGGTATTTACGGCGGCCTTGAGGCCCTGGCCCTTGATAAACCGCTTGGATACCGCGCGCTTTCTTCCCGCAGCCTGACACTCCGCGACTGCCTGCATTTCACAAACCTGGCGGCGGAGGCGTTCATCCGCGACCTGGACTTGAAGAAGGGGGAGCGGGTCGTCCTGTGCATCCCCGAGCCGGCGGATTCACTCCTCGTCTCCGCTGCGCTGATGAAAGCGGGGGGCATCGTCGTTCCCCTGGACCACGGGCTTCCCGCCGGCGAGATAGCGCACCGCGTCCAGGGCTGCGGGGCGACACTTGCCGTGGTGGATGGGAAGGTGCTCGCAGGGAGGGCCGACCTTGCGGACAGCATGCCCGGGCTAGAGCGCATGATGGTCTCAGGTCCACGCTCGCAAGCGCCGGAAGGCATCCTTTCCCTCGATAAAGCTATGGACTTGTCCTCGGGATTCTTTCTTCCCTACACCCTCAAGCCCAGTAACGTAGTGGGCCTTTTCTACACCGGGATGCAGGACAGGTCTTTAAAGGCGGTGATGGCCACCAACGAAGGACTGCTGGGACCCCAGCGTTGGGCAACCCTGCTTTTTCCCATCCGTCCGGGCGACCCATGCGTTTGCGCCGCTTCCCTGCGGTCCATGGCCGGCTTCTCCGCCGCCGTGCTGGGGTTGTGCATGGGATTGAGGCTGCACCTCCTGCCGCATCTGGAGCCGGAGAGCATCCTGGAGGTGATGGAAGCGGAAAAGCCCGCCGCGTTCCTGGGGACCCCCGAGATATTCGCATCGCTGTTACAGGCGGGTGCATCCGGATATGACCTCTCACATGTCCGCTTCTGGCTCTCCGCCGGCGGGGATCTGCCGCAACGGGTGATAAAGGAGTTCCAGGCTTCCTCCTCTCCGCGGCCTGGCGCCCTTCGCCGGCCCGCCTGTTTCGTCGAGACCTACGGCGCCGGCGGTAACGCGACTGCGTTGACCTTTAAGCCCGCCAGTCCTTTTCTAGCTTGGCCGGCGGGGTGCCCGGGCTTGGTGATCCCGCCCAACCGCCTAGCGGTCTTCGACGAGGCGGGGCGACCGCTGGGGCGAGGAAAGGAAGGTGAGCTCGTCATCAAGGGCCCCGCTGTGACCCCGGGCTATTGGAACGACGTAGAGGGGACCCTCGCGGCCAAGCGCGGCGGCTGGCTGCGCACCGGCATAAAAGCCGTCAAGAAACGTTTCTTGATCACGCTAGGGTAGATTGCAGAACAGGGGTCGTGTCTTCGATCTTCGGTTCATTTCTCAGGATCGATCAGCCAAATACTATCAGGAGAACCGAAGATCGAAGACACGACCCCTAGCCGGCTTCTTCGGCGGGGAGCTGTTTCTCCTCCACGGTGGCGACCACCCTTCTCCTCTGGATGCCCCTGAGCGCTTCCATGGTCGAGCGCCGCACCGCATCGCTCCTGTCGTCGCTGTACTGCTGGAGGATCTCGCGACATTCGTCGCTGCCTATCCTCCCCAGGGCGAGGGCCGCGGCGGCGCGCATATCGTCCTTGTTTTTCCCCAGGAAGGGCAGCCACGAGTGCTTTTGCAGTATCGCCCGGCAGTAGGGTATGGCGGAGTAATCCCCGATCTCTCCCAGGGCCCACAACGCCGCGGACTTCACCGCGTTACTGCGATGCCGCTGCTTTTTAAAGCTGTGCGGGGGCTTCAACACGTCCATGAGGATGGGCGCGGTGGAGACGTCCCGCATACGCCCCAGACCGATGCAGGCCTCCTTCTGAACCTGTTCGTCCCGGTCGCCCAGGGCTTCGACCAGCAGGGAGATGGTCTCGGGCGTGCGTATCTTGGAGAGGGCCTTGATGGTCTCCCTCCGCACCTCTGGGTTCTGGTGCTTGATGAAGCGCGCCAGGGACTGGATGATGGAGCGGTTACCGATCTCCGCGAGGATGGAGATGATGTTGCGGTACATATGCCAGGGATTGTACTTCTCGAGGTCGTTGATGAGAGTGAGGATGGCGTCCTTCCCGATGTTCTCCAGGGCTTCGAAGGTCACGCGCCTCACCAGGAGGTCCTCGCTGTCCTTGAGGACCTGGATCAAGGGCTGAACGGATTTATCCTCGAACTTGATGAGGATCTCCGCCACCTCGGTGATGGTCTGGATGTCGCCCTCGCGCAGGATATCCGCGAGGTTGTCCAGCACCTCGGGGCTGGCGACGGTTGCCACCGCCTCCAGGGCCGTGCGCCTCTGCTCCGGCTTGCGGGTGTCGTCCGAGCTGTTGTGCCGCCAGAAGGTGTCGATGATATCCAGGGCGGCGTCGTAGTCCTCCGAGAGGATGAAGGTCTGGGCCAGGCTGGCCAGGCATGCTGCCAGGGTGGTATACACCTCGCTCAGCTCCCGCTCCCGCTCCAGCCGTTCCAGCAGGCGGTCCTTCATCTCGTAGGCTACCGGGAACTCCTGCAGGCGGCGGCTCATCTCCAGGGCGGCGGGTATATTACGCAGGGTCTCCGCCGTCTTCAACCTGATCTCGGGGCTCATGTCCTCCAGGTTATCCAGGAGGTTTTCCACCAGCTTCAACACCGTATCGTGACGCCGGGCCCGGTAGAGCTTCTGCAGCAGACGGGGGATGTTCTCGTCGATGGCGAGGTCGGCGGTCAGCTCATCGATGTCCAGGGCCAGGCCCTCGTTGACCAGCATGTTGCTGATCTGGTAGACGAGGGTGCTCTCCCCGGCGCTGCCTTTCTCGCTGGTGCCGTTGATGATCTTCTTCCACATATCCGCCTGGAAGATGCGGTCGCTGACCCGCGACTCCCATGGTTTACCCACCGAGGTCTGATAGATCTCGTCGATGAGGGCGGAGAGGGCCTCGAAGCGTAGCTCCTGCTCCGGGGCAAAGGCAGCCTCCGGGTCATCCACCACCTTCTGCAGTGACTCGTGTTCGCGGATGGTGCTCTCCAGCAGGTCGAGGACCTTGTTCTCGCGCAGGCTGTCCAGGATCTTCTTGCGCAACTCCAGCTCCTGCAGGGCTTCGGGTTTCTCCCTCAGCAGGTAACCCTTGAGCTCGGACGATTCTAGGAAGGCCGCGGCCTTGGCTATCTCCTCGACATCCATGCGCCGCAGCTCTTCGTCATCGAGCTCCTTGAGCAGCAGGGCTGTCCTCTCCAGCGTGTCGCAGACCTTATCCAGGGCTGTCTCCAGGTCCTCCTCTTCCACCACGATCTCCCGCACCGCCTGGCGGAGCAGCAGACCCAGGCGGGGAGGATTGCTCATGATGTCGCGGATGGTGCCCTCGCCCGTGTTCTCCCGGCTCTCCTTGCCGGTTATATAGTCTATGAACCTCTCGTCCTTGAGCTTCTCGTTGAGGCGGAGCAACTCCTCCTCCTTGAAGCGTGTCTCCCCCTCTCTTTCCTCTTCCACGATCTCGGATGTTACCACCTCGTCGTCCGCCACCGAGACGAAGCGCTTCTCGTTTACCAGTATATGGTAACAACTCTGGCGCCTCATATCTTCGGCCAGCCCACCCAGCTGCCTCAGCTCCTCGGGCTCCTTGGCCATGATATAAAGGAACTTGAGGAACTCTTCCTGCTCCATGCCGACGGAGAAGGTGATGCTGTAGATATCCCTGCGGCGCAAGCCGTCGAGGAAGGAGAGGACGGGCGGCCTGACCTGGTCGCGGTCGTGCAGTTTCTCACCGTTTATAAGGAGCAGGTTGTCGGCCTCTCCCAGGGTGAGTTTCCCGGTATGGGTAAGGAGGGGATCCATGCGGGCATAGGCCGTCTCCACCGAGGCGGCGATCATATCGCTGGTGGGAGGGTACATGTGGATGTTGATCGTGGCGGCATTGAGAGCGATGAGGAGCTCTACCGCTTTGCGCGCGAGTTCCTCTTCGGCTTCGGCGCCTTCCGGTTCCCCGGCGAGGTTGTTCTTTTCTTCGTCCATTCCTTAGCACACCCGGAACTAAATAATCGCTTCTCTGACTATTAATTATCGTCAACGACAGGCGCCGACATTAGGAAAAAGCCCTCGTCATTCCACTAAGATTATTTAACAGCTAGACCACCATCTCCTTTATTAATCATACATCTGCGCAACCACGCCCGACACCCTGCAGCATCTGCGCACCCACCTTGGTGGATTTCACCTCGAATAAGCTCGGCACAAGCAGCGCGTAAGCGATAGCGCCGTCTTCGGCGCGACGGTGCCAGTCGCCTCCACGCTAGTCGCGAGGAGCGAAGCGACGTTGCGATCTCGTATCAAGGAAAGCTTCGGTTCTGCAACAAGAACCGAGGCCTGGCACGCGTACGTCCGGCTATAATAGCTTTATGTCGAATATTTTACGCTTGAAAGAAATGGACCCATTGTTAGTAGCTGAGAGATGCGCGGAGGTTCTCGAGCGGGGCAAACTGGCCATCCTGCCCACTGACACCGTCTACGGGCTGGCGGCCAGGGCGGATATGCCGGGGGCGGTTGAGGCGATATTCACAGCGAAGGGGAGGGATGTGGAAAAAGCCCTGGTGGTCATGGTCTCGGACGCCGGGAAAGCGGCGGAGTTGGCCGCACCGGAGGAGCGCGGATCCCTGCAGCGTCTTGGGGCCCTCTGGCCGGGGCCACTGACACTGGTGGTAAAGACGGGTGACATTCCATGGAGGGAAACCGTCGCACCCGGGTCGGAGGCATTGGGTATACGCGTTCCGGACAGCCCGTTCCTCATCCGCCTGCTCGGCATCAGCGGCCCATTGGCGGTGACCAGCGCCAATCCCGCAGGTGGAAGGGCGCCGGCCTCCTTTGAGGATATACACGCTGAACTGCTCGGCGCGGTCGGGCTCGCCGTGGATGGCGGGTACCGCGGCTCGGGTGAGCCGTCAACCATCGCCGAGATAAGGGGAGGCGAGATCAGGGTGTTGAGGCAAGGAAAGATAACGGAGGATGAGCTCAGGCAAGCCCTGATGCATGACCGGGAAGACGAACCACCGCGGACCGCCGGATGCGAACGGAAGGGGAGGGATTTCAGCTGATAGATATACTTTTCGTCTGCACGGGCAACTTATGCCGCAGCCCCATGGCGGAGGCCCTCTTCCAGTCCAGGCTCATGAGGGACTACCCCGACCTGGCGGTGTATGCAGAAGTCCACTCCGCGGGGACCTCCGCTATCGAGGGTAACCCCGCGACCTCCTCCGCCGTACAGGCCATGGACCTCTGGGGCGTCGACCTGGACCCCCACCGCGCCTCCGAGCTGACCCCCGGCCTCCTGTTACATGCCGACGTGGTCCTCGCCATGGCCAGGGAGCACTTACTGTACATCGGGAGGTTGGAGCCGGAGGCTTTGAAGAGGAGCACTACCCTGACGTATCTCTCCTCCCGTTCGAAGGAGATAGTGTCGCAGCTCGGAGACGAGACGGTACGGGACGAGCGCGAGGCGCGTGCGCGTATCATCAGGGTCTTCGATATGCTGCGCGAATCGGTCCCGGCCGATGGCTTTATAGCTGATATACAGTCGCAGGGCTCTGATATAATTGACCCCATTGGAAGTTCCCTGCGTGTCTACCTGGGAGTGGCTGAGGACATCGAAAGCTCCTTGGACGATATCTTGCGAGCCCTTTTCGGCCGCTCTGAGACGGTTGGTGAAGGAAAGGAAGGGGCCTGACCGGGGGGTTGCCCTACCGTGATCGGAACGGGAGTGGATAAAGCATATGAAAGTAGCCCTTGGATGTGACCATGCCGGCTTCATCCTCAAGGATGTTGTCGCAGAGTTTCTTGCGCAGGCGGGACACGAGGTGCTGGACGAAGGCACTTTTTCCGACGAGTCCTGCGATTGGCCGGAGTTCGGCGAGCGGGTGGCCCGGCTCGTTGCCTCAGGCGAGGCGGAAAGAGGAATAGCCATCTGTGGTACCGGTATCGGCATGGCCATGACCGCCAACAAGCTGCCCGGGGTGAGGGCGGCAGTGTGCAACGACCTTTACACGGCACGTTACAGCCGCCTGCACAACGATGCCAACGTCCTGACCATGGGCGCGAGGGTCATCGGGCCCGGCGTGGCCGAGGAGATCGTACGCATCTGGATGGATACGCCCTGCGAGGGAGGACGCCACTCCCGCAGGTTGGATAAGTTGACCGAGATCGAGAGGCGATACGGAGGAAAAGACGCATGAGCGGCCTTGACGAGATAGCGAAGATCGACCCCGAGATAGCGCAGGTAGTGCGCGACGAGCTGTACCGGCTGCGCCACAAGATCGAACTCATCGCTTCGGAGAACTTCCCCTCCCGGGCCGTATTAGAGGCGGCTGGAACCGTGCTGACCAACAAGTACGCGGAGGGATATCCCGGGCACAGGTGGTACGGCGGATGCGAATGCGTGGACGTCGCCGAGGAATTGGCCGTCGCGCGGGCCAAGGCCCTTTTCAACGCGGGACACGCTAACGTCCAACCCCACGCCGGGGCTCAGGCCAACACGGCCGTTTATTTCTGCGCCCTCGAGCCTGGCGACACCATCCTGGGGATGGAGAAGACCGCGGGGGGCCACCTGACGCACGGCACACCGGCCAACATCAGCGGCATCCTTTTCGACGCCCACTTCTACGGTTTGAACCGTGAAACGGAGATGCTGGACTTCGAGGAGATAGCGGAGATAGCCAGGGAGTGCCGTCCCAAGATGATCATCGCCGGGGGCAGTTCCTATCCCCGCGACATAGATTTCGCTGCCTTCCGAGCCGTCGCCGACGAAGTCGGAGCCATGCTCATGGTGGACATGGCTCACTTCGCGGGCCTGGTGGTCGGAAAGGTGCATTCCGATCCGGTCCCCCATGCCGAGTTCGTCACCACTACCACCCACAAGACCCTGCGCGGGCCGCGCGGGGGCATGATCCTCTGCCAGGAACGCTTCGCCCACGAACTCGACCATGCCGTCTTCCCCGGCGTGCAGGGAGGGCCGCTGATGCACATCGTCGCGGCCAAGGCGGTGGCGCTCAAAGAGGCCTCCCAGCCCGATTTCGCGCAGTACGCACGGCAGATCGTGAGGAACTGCAGGGCCCTGGCCGAGGCTCTGCAGGAGCGGGGCCTGCGCCTGGTGTCCGGCGGCACGGATACCCATCTCCTGCTGGTGGACCTGCGGCCACTCGGCCTTACCGGTGACGAGGTGGAGGAGGCCCTGGACGCGGTGAAGATCACCGCCAACAAGAACAACATCCCCTTCGATGACAAACCCCCCGCCGTCACAAGCGGCATCCGTCTCGGTACGCCGGCGGTAACCACGCGGGGCCTGCGGGAGGCGGAGATGGTCGAGATCGCAGACCTCATCGCCCTGGTGGTGAAGAACATGGGGTCGGGGGAAGTCATGCGCCGGGTGCAGGAGAGGGCGGAGGAACTCCTGGCCGGCTTTCCCCTCTACCCCGACCTGTAAAGACGCCAGGCCGGCCGCAGTCTCAGGAGATACGCTATGACCAGGCCGAGTTGGGAAAGGTATTTCATGTCCATCGCGCTGCAGGTCGCCACGCGCTCGACCTGCCTGCGCCGCCAGGTAGGCTGCATCATCGTCCTCGAGAAGCGCATCGTCTCTACCGGTTATAACGGCGCTCCCTCCGGCCTGCCCCATTGCGAGGAGGTGGGCTGCGTACGCGAGAGCCAGGGCGTTGCCTCGGGTGAGCGGCACGAGTTGTGCCGGGGATTGCATGCCGAGCAGAACGCCATAATCCAAGCGGCGATGCACGGCACCGCGGTGCGGGGCGGCAGCGTCTTCTGTACCCATAAACCCTGCATCCTGTGCACCAAGATGCTCATCAACGCGGGCGTGCGGCGTGTCTATTACGCAGAGGGATATGGAGACGACATGGCGGACGAAATGGCGCGCGAGGCGGACATGCAGCTCGTACACCTCACTGGGGAGGAGGCCGGTCTTTGATCTACGTCCTGGCCTTCGGGGTCTCGCTGGCGTTGGTGCTCTTGCTCACCCCCCTGGCCCGCCGTCTGGCGGTATGGCTGGGCGCCATAGACATGCCTCACGACCGCAAGGTACACGAGAACCCCACCCCGACCCTGGGAGGGGTGGCCATCTTGCTGGCCGTCATCATCTCCCTGCTCCTGTGCAAGGTACTGGTGACTTATTCCTCCGCCCTGGCCAAGCCCCTGGGCATGGTGGACGCGCTCTCTTCCTACCAGTTACTGGGGATCATCCTCGCCGCGACCTTCATAGCCGTGCTGGGGGCCGTCGACGATATGCGCCACCTCTCGCCCTGGATGAAGCTGGCGGGGCAGGTCATGGCGGCCCTGGTCCTGGTGTCCTTCGGCGTCGAGATCAGCACCATCGCCCTGCCGCGGGGAAACGTCGTCGACCTCACCGCCAGCCCCATCCTCTCCATCCTGCTCACCATCGTGTGGATGGTCGCGTTCACCAACATCATCAACCTCATAGACGGCCTGGACGGGCTGGCGGCGGGCATCGCCTTCATCTCCGCGGTCGCTTTTTTCTTCTACGGTTCGCGTGTGGGAGCAGATCCCAATACGCTTCAGGCCATGGTCATCTCCGCCGCCGTGGGAGGGGCTTGCCTGGGGTTCCTGAGATACAACTTCAACCCCGCCAACATATTCATGGGGGATTCCGGAGCCCAGTTCCTGGGGTTCATCCTCGGGGCCATCAGCATCCAGGGCATTCTGAAGCGCACCGCGGTGGCCACCCTGTTCACCCCCATCATCATCCTGGCCGTCCCCATCATCGATACCGGCCTGGCCATCCTCAGGCGGGCGAGAAAGGGGAGGCCGTTCCATTATGCCGACAAGGAGCACATCCACCATCGCCTGCTGTATATCGGCCACACGCAGCGCCAGGCCGTGTTGATAATCTACCTGTGGACGGCGGTACTCACGGGCATAGCCCTCTCCCTGGAGTTCGTGGCCTCCAAGACGGTGGTCCTCATCCTCCTGGCAGTCGGGTTGGTGATCTTTATCGCCACCACCCTGCCGCGCATCGTCATCGGCGGCAGGGAGTTGGAGATGGAGGAGGAAGAAGCAGAGAAAACATAGGAGACTGCAGAGGGCGCCGATACCCCTTAGTACCCCGAGATGCGTACCACTTTGCCTGACGCGGCTCGAGCGGGTCGTGGGCACCCCGTGCCAGCGCTACCTTCGCGAGGGGTTGCCCGGGTCATGGCGGGAATCAGCCGCCGGTGTTATCTTGAGAGGAAAGCAGTATAAGAAAAGGGTTATCTTGTGATGAGCGCGGTATAGAGAGGATATGCAGTCATTATTAGGCACGAGCGAAGGGCAAAGAATCTAATAGCCATCAATATTGACTTTATAGTATAATAACACTAGCTATTAATGAGTGTTGCTATAGGTGTCGAAAGAGAGTAAGAAATGGGTTTGGTCGCGAAAAGTATATCGCATGCAGCAAGAATCGTAGACGAGGTGTAAGCAGAAAATGTCGCAGAACAGAAACGGCGATAACGGGGCAAGACTGACCCGGAAAGCACGGCGCAACTTCTACCAGGCACTCGGACCACCCACTTTCCCCCTTTTCATGGTGGCGGGCGGGTTGATCCTTAAGACCATAGGGCCACACATGCCCTTCATCAAGTTCGCGCGGCCGGACAGGTTCTCATATCACCTGCCTCCCGTGAGATCGCGGGCCTACGAGAGGTTCTACCGCAACATCATCGACCGGGGATTGGGCAGGGAGTGGGGGCCGCATGCCGTGACCATCGCCGTGACCCAGGACTGCAACGCCCACTGCGTCCACTGCAGTGCTTTCCGGCGCAGCCGGGAAGGTACCCTGACTACGGGGCAGTGGTGCGACGTCATCGACCAGTGCGCGGAGCTGGGCATCACCGATATCATCATCACCGGAGGGGAGCCCCTCTTGCGCCCGGACCTGGATGTGCTCATCCGCAGGATCGTGGAGAACGACTGCGTGGCCGATGTCTTCACCAACGGCTCCCTGCTCAACGAGGAGAACCTGGACAACCTCTCCGCGGCCGGCTGCGACACCCTGTTCGTCAGCCTGGACAGCCCGGTCCCGCAAGAACACGACAGGTTGAGGGGGGTGCCCGGCCTCTACGACCGCGTCATCGAGGGCATAGAGCGTGCGGTCTCACGGGGAATGGCCGTGGGCGTCTCCACTTACATGAACCGCGAAGCTATAGAAAAGGACTACCACCACAAGTTCCTTGCCCTGTGCAGGGAGTTGGGAGTAGGCGAGCTGACCGTCTTCGACCTGGTCCCCACGGGCAAGTGCATCAAGCAGGACGAGCTGATCCTGAACGATTCCGAGCGGGAGGCCTTCCGTGTCATCCACGAGGAGCAGTGGAGGGATTTCAAGGGCCCCCGGGTCTGCCTGATGTGCCACGTGAACGACCCCCACATCATGGGCTGTTTCGGCGTGAAATGGCAGATACACGTCACCCACAACGGTTTCGTCACCCCCTGCGACTTCAATCCCCTGCATTTCGGCAACGTCAAGGAGGAATCCCTCTGGGACATCTGGCACCGCATGAAGGTCCACCCCGAGTACGACCGCAAGACCATGACCTGCCGCATGCAGGACCCCGAGTTCCGCCGCAAGTACATCCACAAGATCCCCGACGGGGTGGAGCTGCCTTTCCCCATCGACATGGTGGACCGGGAGCACCGCACCGTGGGCGCACGCCTCTGATGATAAAATAACGTACCGTAGTCTGCACCTCGGCTGCGCTCACCTCGGCTGCACTCACCTCGGCTGCACTCACCTCGGCTGCACTCGGCACAAGCGGCACAAGCGGCACAAGCGGCACAAGCGGCACAAGCAGCTCGAAAGCGCGGCGACGCCCATCCGGCCGTTGCAACCACGCATGACAGAATGTATCGCGAAAGCGACAGCGCCGTCTTCGGCGCGACGGAGCCAGTTATTTTTCGGCCCTGGGCCTCTGGGTAACGGTCTCGCTCCGCGACGCGCGGCCTGTTGGTATCTTCTTGGACCCTCGATCGAAGTGCAATATCCGATCGAGCTTGCCGCGTCGGCTTCGCCTCCTCGCAATACGGCTTATCGCTTCGCGTTAAGCCTAGCTGCGACCGACCCAGTAGTTCCCAGGGCCGGGGGGTTTTATCTATGCTACGCACAGACGTCTACCTATTTGCCTAGCGTGTTTACGCACGGATGTTAGGTATCAGTCCCGTCCTGAATGACTCGATGTAACGTTTTCCCGGGCTCCGGGATTATAGTATCTAGTCTGCGGTGGTTGCTATAATCATTCTATTCCGGACCGCGGCTGGACCTGGAGAGGGATAGTGAACGAGGAAAACGCTCCTAAGGACCTGGGTAGTGTAACCATCAGCGACGATGTACTGGCAGATCTGGCCGGTCTGACCTGCACCCGTTGTTACGGCATCGTGGGGATGGCAAGCCAGAGCTTCCAGGAAGGCGTCGCCGAGCTGCTGGGCAGGGAATCGCTGCGCAAAGGAGTGCGTCTCAAGCACACCGGCGACACGGTGAGCTTCGACCTCTACATCATCGTGGAGGCCGGCATCAACATTGCGGAGGTCGCTCGTAACCTCATCGAGCAGGTCAAATACATGGTCGAGAGCTCGACTGGGCTCGAGGTGGAAGAAGTGCAGGTCCACGTCCAGGGCGTCAGGGTCAACTGAATATGGGGGTGCGGTAATTGGTCGAGAGATTGGAGGCCGCGGATTTTGTCGGCCTCGTCGACGTGGCCATCGACGCCCTCAAGGTCCATAAAGAAGAGATAAACGCCATGAACGTCTTCCCGGTGCCGGATGGCGACACCGGCACAAACATGCTCCTGACCATGCAGGCGGTGCAGGAGGCCATCGGGAACTCCAACAACAGGGACATGCCCTCCATCTGCAAGGCCATATCCCGTGGCTCCCTCATGGGGGCGCGGGGCAACTCGGGCGTGGTGCTCTCACAGATCCTCAAGGGAATGACCGAGGTCATCGCGGAGAACGAAGCGGCAGATGTAGAGGCCATGTCCCGTGCGCTAACCCGAGGCTCGGAGGTGGCCTACCGTGCGGTGATGAAACCGGTGGAGGGCACCATCCTCACCGTGGTGCGGGAGGCTTCGGAGGAGGGGACGCGCATCAAGGACGGCAAGGAGAGCATGGAGGAATGGTTCACGGGCGTGGTGCTCAAGGCCCGGGAGACCCTGGAGCACACCCCCGATCTCCTGCCCGTGCTCAAGGACGCCGGCGTGGTGGACGCGGGAGGACGCGGCCTGCTGGCTATCTTCGAGGGCATCCTCGCCTATCTCACCGGCGAGGAGCTGCAAGTGATAGAGGAGGAGGTCGGCCAGGTGGTCGGCCTCGAACATCCCCAGGTGGAGGACTTCCGCTACGAGGCCCAGTTCATACTGCACTGCAAGGACTCCAGGGCGGAGCGCTACCGGGAGATGCTGCACGAAATGGGAGGCTCCGTGCTGGTGGTAGGCGGAGACAAGCTATATCGCGTGCACGTGCACACCGACGAGCTGGGCAGGGTCATCGAAGAGGCCTCGAGCATCGGCCGCTTAAGCGACCTGGAGATAACCGATCTCAAACTCCAGGTGGAGGAGCTGGACGCTGCCCGGGTTGCCGCGGTGCTCAACTCCATCGGGGTGGTAGCGGTGGCGGTGGGTGACGGCATCAAGGAGATCCTGCGTTCCATGGGAGTGGACCTCATCGTGGACGGCGGGCAGAGCATGAACCCGAGCACCGCCGAGATGCTCGGCGCCATCGACGGCATTCCCCAGGACCGCGTCTTGCTCATCCCCAACAACAAGAACATCATCCCCGCGGCCGAACAGACCAAGGAACTCACCGAGAAAGAAGTGGTGGTCATACCAGCTGCTTCCATCGCCGAGGGTCTCGCGGCCATGGTGGCCTTCGACCCCCGCAGTGAGCTGGACAACAACCGCGAGAGGATGTACCGGGCTCTGGAGCGGGTGAAGACCGGGGCGGTCACGGTGGCGGTGCGCGACAGCAAGGGCAAGCTGGGCAAGATCAAGAAAGGCGATTTCATCGGCCTCTTCCGGGGCGAGATCGTCTCCGCCTCCAAGGATGCGCTGGTGACCGCGGGCACCCTGCTCGAGAGCATGGTGGGGGAAGGCGACGAGATAGTGAGCATGATCATCGGCGATGAGGCCCACGGCCTGAATCACTCCGAGCTCATGGATATCCTCGAGGACAAGGGGATGGAGGTGGAGGTGATAGACGGCGGTCAGCCGGTCTATCATTACATCTTCGGGGTGGAATAGGGCAGCGGATCTTGCGGGGGGCTGTTTTATGCCTGGACCGGTAGAACGCCGGGTCGAGGAGTTGGAATCGCACTGGAGGGCTCTCCAGGAGCCCGTCAGCGCCATCAGCGGCATAGGACAGAGCTTCCTGCGCCACCTGCACGCCATGGACATCCACAGCGTGGAAGCCCTTCTCTATCACTTTCCCCGGCGTTATCTCGACCGGCGTAAGCTGTCTACGATAGGCGAGGTGCGCATCGGCGAGGAGACCACCGTGGTGGGCACGGTGCGCAAGGCCGACCTCAACCGAACCTCGCGCAACAAGAGCGTCCTCAACGTGGCCATCTACGACGGCTCGGCCTACCTGTACGGCGTGTGGTTCAACCAGCCCTACCATGCCGACCGGTTGCAGCCCGGCACGGAGGTGGCGTTCTCGGGAAGGGTGCAGTACCGCTACGGGCGCCTGCAGATGGTAAACCCCGCATACGACATACTGGAGGACTCCGGCGAAGTGGGCATGAAGACGGTGCATACCGGGCGTATAATCCCCCTCCACCCAGCCACCCAGAAGCTGAGCGCCGCCATGCTGCGCCGCCTCATCATGCGCGCCCTGGACCAGTACGGCGACCTGCCCGACCATATTCCCTACGGGCTGCGGCTGCGCTATGGCTATCCCCATCGCACCCAGGCCCTGCGCGAGATGCATTTCCCCGGTTCCGTGGGGCGACTCAATCGCGCCCGCCAGCGCATGGTCTACGACGAACTCCTGGTGATGCAGGTGGCCCTGGCCCTGCGCCGCCAGCGCCTCAAGCTGGACACGCCCGGCATAGCCCATGCCGCTCCCGGCGACCTGCTGGAGTCCTTCACTGCGTCCCTGCCCTTCCGCCTCACAACAGCCCAGAGGAAAGCCTTCGAGGAGATAAGCGAGGACATGTCCGTGCCCTATCCCATGAACCGGTTGCTGCATGGGGAGGTGGGTTCCGGAAAGACGGTGGTGGCCCTGCAGGCGCTGCTGCTCACGCGGGAGAGCGGTCACCAGGGCGCCATAATGGCTCCCACCGAGGTCCTGGCGGAACAGCACTTCCTGAACATAACCGGCCTGCTCTCGGACAGCTTGGGATTGCGGGTGGAGCTGCTCACCGGCAACACCACCGGCGCCAGGCGCAGGGAGGTCCTGGAGGCGGCGAGCAGCGGCGCCCTCGACATACTGGTGGGGACGCACGCCCTGATCCAGGAAGACGTGGGGTTCAAGAGCCTGGGCCTGATAGTCGTGGACGAGCAGCACCGTTTCGGGCTGCGCCAGAGGATGCTCCTGAAGGAGAAGGGCGCATATCCGGACACCCTGATCATGACGGCCACACCCATCCCGCGCACCCTTTCCCTCACCCTCTACGGCGACCTGGAGGTCTCGGTGCTGGACGAGCTGCCGGCGGGGCGAGCCGGGACGCGCACCTTGGTGGTCGGTCCGGACGGCAGGAAGGAGGCCCACGAGCTCATCCGAGGGGAACTGGCCAAGGGCAGGCAGGCCTTCGTGGTCTGCCCGCTGGTGGACGTGTCTCCCGCCATCGAGGCCAAAGCGGCGGAGAAGGAGGTGCGGGAGCTCTCGAAGGTGTTTTCCGACTCGAACATCGGGCTCCTGCACGGCCAGATGGCCAAGGTGGACAAGGACACCGTGATGGCGGGTTTCCGTTGCGGCGAGGTGCAGCTCCTGGTATCCACCACGGTCATCGAGGTGGGTATCGATATCCCCAACGCAACGGTGATGATGGTGGAGAACGCAGACCGTTTCGGTCTCTCCCAGCTCCACCAGCTGCGCGGCCGGGTGGGACGGGGTAAACACCCCTCCCATAGTGTGTTCGTCTTCGATGGCGACACCGAGGAGTCGCAGCAGCGTATGCGGGCCATTGCCGAGATAGAGGACGGCTTCAATCTGGCCGAGGCCGACCTGGAGATCCGCGGCGAAGGCTCGTTGTTCGGCACCCGCCAATCGGGCATGCCGGACCTGCGGGTGGCCAGGCTCACCCGGGACTTCCGCCTGCTCAAGCAAGCCCGTGCCGACGCCTTCGCCCTGGTAGATAAGGACCCACAGCTGCGGGACCCCGAGCACCTCCTGCTGCGCCTGGAGGTGGCAAACCGCTTCCGCGAGAACCTGGAATGGCTCTTCCAGGCTTGACGGGATCTGCCGTCCGACCGACACACCTCTGAAGATCATCGATCCAGATGGATGAGGGTATTGGGCAGAGACCTCACTGGCGCCGCTTCCCGCTGGCCGTTTCCAACCTTTCCTGTCGTTGGCAGGCGTTTCTCTTATTGACGCATGTTTGCCGGGACATGAAACGTTGATGATATCATCTCTAAAGAGGCACCTTTCCATCTCCTAGTGTCGAGGTCGAGAATGAAAAGAACGCTGATAACTGTTTTTTGCGGTATTGCGGCGGTAGTTTTTCTGCTGGCGGTCTTACTCCCAGCCGTTGCGGCGCATGCCGTGCCGCAGGGCAACGAAGACCCCCGCCTCATGCGGGTGTCACCCTCCGGGGGAGGGGTGTTGGGCAGGGATGCCACGGTGTCCCTATCCTTCAACCGTCCCATGGACCCGGAGAGCCTGGAGCGTGCGGTATATTTCGAGCCGCCGGTGAGTTTTGCCGTTTCCGGAGAGTCCGAGTGCCTGGTAGTGCCGGTGAACCTGCTGGCGCCGAACACGCAGTATTCCTTCCGCTTGCAGCCGGGCTCCGCCCGTGACCTGGAGGGAAGGAGGTTCGAGGGGGAAGCGGCCTTTACCTTCACCACTCGCGGGGACGGGATGATCATGGAGATACCCGCCTTTTCCTTTCGCGGCGAGATAGTGGAGGCGAAAGACCCCCAGGGAGTGGCCAGTGTCATAGGTTTCGGGGTGGGACATTATCCCGGCACGGGGCGCCCCGGGAGGGGTAACTTCGTAGTCATGGCCCATGCCAGCGGCCAGATCGACTTTACCTTCAACCGGCTCTTCGACCTCGAGGAAGGGGACGAGATAAGGGTGACCTACGGCGGTAGGGATTACATATACCGCTGGAGCGAGGGAAGGGTGGTGAGTGACACGGAGATGTGGATCGTGGACCCTACCGCCGATCCTATCCTTACCGCCTTCGTCTGCTGCGCCGAGAACGGCAGGCCGTCCCCCACCTTCCACCCACCCTTCCGCTACGTCGTCCGCGCAGCACTCGCAGGGGCAAGCCCTTAGCATGACCTTCATGCCGTAGAATAGAGTCATGAGGATCATTGCCGGGGAGGCTAAAGGAAGGCATATCAAGGCGCCACGGGGGCGTGCCACGCGTCCCATGCGGGACTTCGTGCGCGAGGCGGTGTTCAGCATGCTGAGCGAGAGGACATCGGGAGCGAGGGTACTGGACCTCTTCGCCGGAAGCGGCTCGCTGGGGCTGGAAGCTCTCAGCCGGGGGGCCGAGGAGGCGGTCTTCGTGGACCGTGGCCGGGAGCCCGGACGTATTATTCAGGAGAATCTGGATATGCTTGGAATGGCGGACAGGGGCAGGGTGGTGAGAGCGGAGATTCTCGAATACCTGCGCAAAACCCGTTTTCCAGAGCGGCCTTTCAATTTGATTTTTATAGACCCACCCTATAGAATTAATTTGATATACCGGCAAGAGATGCTTAAAAGCTTAGCCGAAGGCGGGTTTCTGGCCCCATCGGCGGTGGTTATCATAGAGGCTCCACTGCGGAGCTCGTCCCCGGGTTCGCCTGAGGGAGTGCACTTCCGGGAGAGGCGGAAGTACGGGGAGACCGCGGTGGATGTTTATGTAAGAGAGGAAAATACTGTAAGCATGGAGGAGGGGCCGCAAGCGACATGACAGTAGCCATCTGTCCGGGCACTTTCGATCCCATAACGTGTGGCCACCTGGACGTGATCAGCAGGGCCTGCAAATTCTTCAACAGGTTCATCGTGGCGGTGGCCGTCAACCCGCTCAAGCAACCCCTCTTCACCCTGGAGGAGAGGGTCAACTTACTGGGGAAGACCACTGCGGGTTTGGGGAACGTGGAGGTAACCGCCTTTGACACCCTGCTGATCGATTTCGCGCGCAAGGCAGGCGCTACGGTGATCGTCAAAGGACTGAGGGCCATAAGCGACTTCGAGTACGAGTTCCAGATGTCTCAGATAAACCAGGCCATGGACGAGGAGATCGAGACCTTCTTCGTCATGGCCAACCCCGAGTACACCTTTATCAGCTCGAGCGCGGTGCGGGAGGTGGCCAGCTACGGGGGCTCAATAAGCGGCTTGGTGCCGGAAAACGTAGAGGGGGAGCTGAGTGAGATGTTCGAGAGTAAGTTCGGCAAGTTGAAGAAAGGGGCGGTCTAGATGGACGTCTTTCAACAACTGGATAGGATAGAGGACCTCATCGTATCGAGCAAACACGTACCCTTTTCGTCATCGGTGATGGTCAACGAGACCGAGGTCTTCGAGTTACTGGACGAGTTCCGTAGCTCCCTTCCCGAGGAATTGAAGCAGGCGCGCTGGATGGTCAAGGAAAAGCAGGAGCTCATGGACGAGGCGCGTAAGGAGTCGGAGCGCATCCGTGAGGAGGCGATGGAGGAACGAGTGCGCCTCATAGAGGAAACCGAGATCATCAAGGCGGCCCGGGCCGAGGCGGAAAGGCTCGTTGAGGAAGCCCAGGCCCAATCGAGAGAGATCCGCCTCGAGGCCGAGGATTACGCGGATGAGCGACTGGCCAACCTGGAGGTAACCTGCTACAAGCTCCTCGAGGTGATCAAGCGGGCGCGGGAGAGGCTGCAGGGACCCCAGGAACAGGCTGAGGAAAAAGAGGAGTTCGACCTGGAATAGCAGGCGAGACCCCCGGAAGCGCACCGCTTGCGGCGCGATCGCATAGAGATTGGGACGGAGGATCCAGGCAGCAACGGAGATCACCCCCCACTGAAGCTGCCCCGGTGTGATAAGTAGCCCGATGCCGGGACGACCCCGCTGAGATACATCACAAGGTATATGAAGATGACCGAGAAGCTCGTCTCACGCCAACTCAAAACCCCTGTAACCAACCTCCTCAAGAAGGTGTTTTCAAGGGAGAGGTTATCGGCCAAGCTGGACATCGCCGTGGGCGAACACGGGCTCACCGAGAAAAGCGACCGTGGGGACCTCGGGCTGGAGATATGGCTGGAGAGCAGCCCGGATGGCATACGGGTGAAGGGTAAGATAACGGGTTCCGTTTCCATGCAGTGCACCCGCTGCCTGGAGGAATACCGCCAGGACCTGGACATCGGCGTCGATGAGTTCTACCGACGCCCAGGCCTCGGCGCGGTGACGGGTGACGGCAAGCGCCTGGCGTATGCGGATGTGCAGGAGGAAGACGAGTATATCATCGAGGAGGGGGTCATCGATCTGAGCCTCCTGGTGAACGATGCCGTGATGCTCAGCCTTCCCATCAAGCATCTGTGCAGCGAGGAGTGCAGGGGATTGTGCCAATCGTGTGGTACAAACCTGAACGAGGGAGAATGCGGTTGCGAAGTGGGGAGCATCGATCCCCGCCTCGAGGTCCTGAGGTCCCTGCTGGACCGCGAGGAGGACTGAACAGGACTGCAGGCTGTACAAACGGGCTTGGCTTGACCGTGCTGGGGCCCGAGCATATACTCTGGTGGTGCTTTTTCGAGAGGAAGATAGAGGAAAAGGAAGGTTTTTCCGGAGGTAAGAAATGGCGGTACCCAAGCGCAAAAAATCACGTTCGCGCACCGCGTCCAGGCGTGCGAAGTGGGGCATACAACCGCCTCCGAAGTCGGAGTGCCCGCAATGCCATTCCCCGAAACTGCCCCACCGGGCATGCCCGAACTGCGGCACCTATAACGGTCGGGAAGTGCTGGAGACGGAATAACTTCGTGCCGACTCTTACGCGCGATACCTGGTGAACTGCCACTAGTAGTATCGCTGATGCGCTCCCACGAGCGGCAGAGGGCCCGAGAAAAGGAGACCAACGCAGCACGGGCTATATCAGGCGAAGGCTTATATAGGTTCTGGAGCTTCTATTGTGGCTGTTCGCGAGAAGGTGACGGTAGCCCTCGACGCCATGGGCGGGGACAACGCTCCCGAGGCGAACGTCTCGGGCGCGCTGGACGCCCGCGACGAAATGGAGATAGATGTGGTGTTGGTGGGCGACGAGGCCGTCCTCACGCACCTCCTCGATTCCATGGGTCGCGGTCGGCTGGGGATACTGCATGCCCCGGACGCGGTTACCATGGAGGAGGAGGGCGCCTTCGCCATCAAGAGCCGCGAGAGCGCATCGGTGGTCGTAGCCGCCGAGGCCGTGCGCGATGGCAGGGCGCAGGCCATGGTCTCGGCGGGGAACACCGGTGCCGCCATGGCGGCCGCTTTTTTCTCGTGGGGCAGGATGAGAGGCATCAAGCGGCCGGCAGTGGCCGTGGTCCTGCCGCCTTCCCAGTCCCCCACACTGCTGCTCGACGCCGGGGCTAACTCCGATTGCCGCCCCGAACACCTTCGCCAGTTCGCGGTGCTGGGCAGCGCTTATGCCTCGCTACGCTTCGGCCTGGACGATCCCCGGGTGGGCCTCTTAAACATCGGCGTCGAGGAGTCGAAGGGCAACGAGCTCTCCCGCGAGGCGTTCCAGCTCCTGTCCTCAGAGGCAAGGATAAACTTCGTGGGCAACCTGGAGGGCAGGGACCTGGCCGCGGACTCAGCGGACGTCGTGGTGACGGACGGCTTCACCGGCAACGTCACCTTGAAGGTCGTCGAGGGCGTGGCCTCCATGATCACCAGGAGCCTGCTGGAGAAACTGGGCGCTCTTAAAGAGGAGGAATTGCAGCCGGTGCTCCCCGTGCTTCTCGCGTTGCGCCAGGAACTCGACTACCGCGCCATCGGCGGCGCCCCCCTGCTGGGGGTGAAGGGAGTATGCATCATCGCTCACGGGAGCTCCGATGCCCTGGCCGTGAAGAACTCCATCCGTGTCGCGGCGGAGGCGGTGGAGACAGGCCTGGTCGAGAAGACGGAGATCCTCCTGGTCTCGGGCAAGGGAGGAGGCGGATGATCTTCAGGCGCAGGGGCAGGAAAAAGGAAGCCATCGAGGACCTGTTGAACGTGGACTTCCACGACAAGGAACTCCTGCACCGCGCGCTGACGCATCGCTCCTACGCACACGAGGAATGCATGCCCGCTGATTCCACTTACGAGAGGTTAGAGTTCCTGGGGGATGCCGTGCTCGACGTGGTGGTCTCCGATTACCTCTACCGCCGGCACAGCGGATTGAACGAGGGTGACCTGACCCGCATCAGGTCCTACCTGGTGAACATGAACTCGCTCGCGGATACGGCCCGGGAACTCGGGATCGGGGAACATATCTTTCTCAGCCGGGAGGAGAGGGCGGACGGCGGGGGGGAAAAGGCGTCGATCATCGCCGACGCCCTGGAGGCACTCATCGGCGCGGTCTACCTGGACCAGGGCCTGGACCAGGCGGGGTCGTTGTGCTTGAGGCTTTTCGAGAAGAAGCTCGAGGAGGCGGTATCCGGCACCCTGGACTACGATTACAAGTCGCGGCTGCAGGAGATGGTGGTGAAGGAACGGGGCATCCTCCCCCGTTACCGCTTGCGGGAAGAGGGGCCGGACCACCGCAAGACATTCCACGCCATCGTATATATCGGAGACGAGAAGATGGGCAAGGGCAGCGGGAGCTCGAAGAAGGAGGCCGAGCAGTCGGCTGCTTGGGAGGCTCTGGACCGTATGACGTGTGATTGAAGCGCCTTGAAGTTGCAAGCGTCCGTATTGAAAAGGGGGGATCGCAGTGGCTGGTATCGGCATCGTGACTGACTCTACCGCTTACCTTGATAAGGAATACGTAGACAAGAACGAT
>Ga0315295_10001275_pt1 | contig 21613 bp, 17 predicted proteins | sample YL17G14_0_MG_FD_204453 | JGI IMG/M metagenome (GOLD analysis project Ga0315295, IMG submission 204453) | Sediment microbial communities from Yellowstone Lake, YNP, Wyoming, USA - YL17G14_0 | ecosystem: Environmental > Aquatic > Freshwater > Lake > Sediment | place: USA: Wyoming | collected...
TGACAAATCGGCCCCAAGATGCGAAAATTGTCTGCCTTCCAACGGACGGTGAGTGTAGCTCAACCTGGTTAGAGCATCGGACTGTGGATCCGATGGTTGGGGGTTCAAATCCCCTCACTCACCCCACTTCTCTTTATTTATAAATCCTCCGAGACAGAATAAAGTGTTGAAAGGCTCGTGCCAGAAAAAGAAAGTCTCCTCCTCCTTCTTGAGGATGACGCGGTCAAGCATTACGGAGAGGATCTTCGACTTGCCCTCTAGGTCGGCGGCAAGATAGACCTCCTTGAACCCGCGGAGCAGTTCGATGATCTCGGAGCCCTGCTCTTTATACTTAAAGTTCCGGTTGCTGAGCTTTTCGATGTCCGATTCAATTCGGTGGAGCTCTGCATGCACTTCGGCCTGGACTTCCCCGTACTGCTCTAACGAGATTTTCCCGTCGAGTCGGTCCTGGTAGCTCAACTTGTCGTGGGTTTTTCTCCTTGTCTTTTCGGTCTCAAGCCGCCGAAGCTCCTTCTTCTCAAAAGCCTCTTCCTCGACGTGCGTATTCTTTAACCGTTCCCGAATCTTGGTGCTGATGAAGTCGTCGAGGTAGAGCCGACCGAGGGCCTCACTGATGAGGTGGTCAATCTCCTCTTCCTTCCAACGCTTTTGGATACAGTAGTCTGTCCCAAATTTTTTCTTGTACCAATCCGGGTCAGTTGTCTTCTTCCCGAACGTACACCGGTAATAAACATAATGACCGTTGCCACTCTGATCTTGATGTTCTTCGCCGGTGATGGAGCACCCGCAATAGCCACACTTCAGGAACGGCTTGAACGCGAAGAACTTCTTTGCCGCAGGTCGAATGTAGGAGCGATGGTTAGCGAACTGCACCTGGACCTGATTGAATAACGCTTGAGTGATAATAGGCTCGTAGCTGCCCTTCCATAGCTGACCGCTCCAAGCATGCTCGCCGTAGAAGAACGGGTCCTTGAGGAGCTTGTGCATGTGAGGCACGGAGATAGGATGGGCCGGACGCTTCGGGGAGGGTCGGGTTGTCAATCCCCGGCTGTTCATCTCCTCGCAGAGTGTGACCAGCGAGTGCTTGCCTTCGGCATAACACTCGAAGGCCTGCGTCATCAACGGACCCCGTACAGGGTCAACCATGACGAGCCTTCGCTTCCCGAAGGGGTCGTCAGGGTCGGCAATGGGTAGATAGCCGGTGGGTGGCATGCGAGGTACTCCCCCACGCCTCGCCGTCTTCTCCATCCCTACCCTTGTGGCGTCGGCGCGGTCTTTGTTTTCCATCTCAGCAATTGAGCCACGGATTTGGAACAGGAACCGGTCGATTCCTGCTGACTGTTTGTTAATTGTCTTCCCATCGCCCACAATTACGATAGTAACGTCGTGGTCATCCACCAGCGATTGAACGGTTGCCAAGTCCTTATAATTTCGGGTGAGGCGACTTACCGAATAGGCGAAGATATGTCCTATCTTGTTCGCCTTCACATACTCGACCATCGCTTTGAACTGGCGACGATTCTCAGAGGTCTTAGCAGACTCAGTGATACGGAATGTCTCGACCACGTCCAGCTTCTCCGCCGCCTTCTTCAAAAGGTCCTCTTGGGCCTCTGGCGAGTCTCCATGACTCTGCGGCTCCGAGGAGACGCGAATCCAAAGGACGGCGGTGTTATTCATTTCCTTTTCCTCAGGCCCTTCTTCACGTCCTCGATGACCTTGGTCAGGTCGGACAATTTGTCGAACATCGCTTCCCGTAAGGCATCTCCATCCGCATCTCGATGGCTATTGTCGTCGGGCAGGAACTCGTTGAAGAAATAGTCTTTGAGACATCGACGGTCGGCTTCAAGGTCAGGTTCTTCGAATAGGCTCTTCATATTGCTTCCTCCTCGCCTGAGCAGAAAAAAGCCCGCCCCATCTCATTATGGATGAGGTTAGCGATGCTTGTAACGCAGGGCTTTGGGGCAAGTATCCCTCCGCGTCCTGCCTCTTAGTTGAGACCCGAACATAAGCGACGCCTCGGTTGTCAGTTGGTTTCATTCGCTTCTCTCCTTTACATCGTGCTCTATTCCTAGAACATCTGCATATTATTCTGAGATCGACGAATGATTATCTAAATCATACGGTGCTGGGCTGTTATCGAACGTTCTTAGATAGCGTCGCCATGGCCGCCGGTTGGAATTTGTCGTCTCCAACAAGGGAAAAATACACCTGAGAGCTGCCTAGATCTTTATGCCTGAGCCAATGTTGAACGCGAACAGCATTATGCCCGTCCTGGATCAACAAAACGGCGCAGGTATGCCTCAGGCTGTGAGGAGTGCGGCCCGTGAGTCCAAGTTTTTCGCAGATTTCATAAAAGTTCTTTTTCACTACATCAACCGAGGCTGGACCTGAAGGATATTTCCTCTCACTGGGGAACAAATAGGGATTATCGGGATGAAGGGCTTTACGGTTCTTCAGCCATGCCTTAATCTTCTTAGGAAATGGATCGGGCAGAGGATAGGTCATCTCAAGGCCGTCTTTGAGACCCCTTATTGTCAGCATATCGCCCGTAGGCGACTTATGGAAGTCGGCGAGCTTTATCCGAACCGCCTCGCTCTCTCGGAGGCCCAAGTAGTACATTAGGCTGAAGAGAAGGTCCAACTTGGAGCCCTGTCGCTTATGATACTTAGGCCGCCCAGCCTCGCGTAGGAAAAGCGTCACCTCCTCTTGGGTAAAATGTTTCAATCGCCCACTTTTACGCCTGTAGACTTGAGCTTTTTTCATCTTATCCTCCTATTCTGTTCACCAATTTGTTCACCTTTTAACCCTAAATTACGTTTTTAAGCGCCGAAAGTAAAGGAAAATCTTCCACTTCTCGGGGAAGATTTATTCAACGAATAGCTGAAAAGAGGGGGATTTTAGAGGTATATAGCTTTTTGGCCTGATATGAAGGGCGGGTGAGAATTTTTCGTCCTTCCGAGCGTCTAATATCTCAAGGCATAAAGCTCTTCATGTTTGGGGGAGGATCGTCGTCTTCGCCGCCTTGGACGCTTGGCGGTAGCGTTTCCATGTGGCATCCAAAAGAGACCTCCGACTGTATAGGTCCATTGCCTCTCCTTCCAGATAAAGAAAGAAAGGATAAGAAAGCCCTCTTGTCCTTGTCCAGCCATGGTAAGATTTTTATGTGGCAAGACATATCGGCCTTCGGTAAGATCTTAGATGGCGCGATTCAATCCATTGACAATTTAGCTTATCGGCGACTATTATTCTATATAATGAGAGGGTAAAAACGCAGATGCAACATGCTGCTGCGAAGGAGGGATCTCATGAAATTTAAGGCAATGATGGTTGTCAAGGCCCTAATTTGCATCGGATTCGGGATTCCCATGGTGGTGATACCCGGACGCCTGATGTCAGTCTTTGGCGTCGCCTTGACTGTCGGGGGAATCTTTATGGCGCGACTCTACGGCGCGACACTTCTTGGCAACTTCATGCTGACATGGCTCGGCAGAAAAATTACGGCTCCCGACGCGCGGCACGCTATCTCCGTTCACCTCGTCGTCTACGACGCAATCGGCTTTGTTGTAGCTCTGCTGGCAACGCTTTCCGGCGTGATGAACGTACTCGGCTGGGCCGTTGTCGCTATCTATTTCTTCGTGACACTGGGCTTTGGGGCTTTTTTGGCAAAGCCCTCTGCCGCGTAGGCGGGAAGCGGAGCAGATCGCGTCCGCCTAGGGCCGAGAGTTGAGGCCGGGCAGACGGTCTGGCCAGAACTCCCCTTACGTGCGAGACGCCTACGGGGCGAATCAAGACCTCATAATAGAAGACGACGAGAAAGGCAAAGAATGCTAGAAAACTCACATTGTGGGTGGACCATTCTTAATGGATGAAGTCCTTCCGCTAATGCACCACCGCCGACTTCCGCTGCAGAGTCACCGTCCGCGCCGACTTGTCCTCGAAAACGAAACAAACCTCCCTCCCCGGATGCCCTTTATCCGCAAGTTCGAACCCTCCGGCTCCGCCTTCGATGGGCCGGACCGCAACGCTGTCGGTCAGTTCTTAGACGTTTGACCTCCGTGATCTGCGATCATCACCCACTTGTCTCCTTGCTTTATGAGGATGTCTGTCCAACGTCCTGAGCCGGATTTTTCCTTGCCTTCTGCGTCCTTATAGACGCCTGCGTAGTAGTAATGGACGATAGCAAAGTCCCCGTGGACTATGATCGCAGCAGGCTGAATAACATAGGCAATCGACTTCGTGGTCTTAAAAGAATACTCCAAGAATTTCTTCGCGCTCTCTGCACTCATAGGAAGGGCGGAGTCGTAGTTCCACCCGAGGTACTCGGGGTGATAGTAACTCATGAAGCCTTCTACATCGCCTGCCTCGGCAAGTGCACTGTACGCTTCCACGTTTTTCCAGACTTCCTTTTGAGCCGCGGACCACTGCTGCGCGCTGGAGACCGCCGGAATCAGAAGCAGTGCCAATACGGCCGCAACCACAAGTCTTGCTCTCGATGATCTCATGTTCATTCCTCCTTTTTTTATCTAAGGGACTTTTAAAGTCCCGATAAAACGCGGCGTCCGAACTTTGAAAGAACGGAGTGTGATTCTTGTGATCGCTGAAGTTTTTCCCCTGGAATCCCAATCCCCTCTCTTTTAATATGCTATCATCGGAGACGGTCGATGTCAAGAAAATTAGCTTTCTTTATTTCCTCGCTTTAATATTATTCAAAAATCTGTTTACTTTCTGAAAATCCCCCTTAATTCAGGGTATTTACTTGGAATCCCTAGGCAGTCCCCTACAATCATTTTAACCCTCGTGCAATAGAGATAGTGGAGGTTCACTGGCTCCCCCGAAAAACACCAGAATTCGGCCTTTAGCCACATGTAGGCCCCAGAATACCCATGAACCCACCCCCTCCTGCGGGTCCGACTGAGTTCTTTGTCCCCTGGTGGTGCTAGGGGGCTTAATTGGGCTGGAAGGGCAGCCTCGGCCGTCAAAAAGCGCAAGCTGCTCGAAGACGCGAGCCGAGGGGCCGTAAGGCCCCAGGCCTTAATCCGATATCAAGCCCTTAGTGAATTTCATATAATTATATTCGTCGATCGCCTTAAGCATATTTCGCTCGCCAATCCGATATTTCCCTAATCGTTGGCACTGCTCTTGAGCGAGTTCGAAGAATTCAAAATAGCGCTCGGCATTATGGCCGCTTCCTTTGAGTGCGAGCCCGTAGCCCTCAGCTATGGCCCTGTCCCATAAAGGGAAGGATCGAGGGGCTAGAAGGTGGAGGCACTTAGAAGCTCCTACCGGGCCCAGGACACTTTCATATTCAGTAAATAGGCTCTTGATAGCTTCGGAGGTGCAAATGGCTTTATTAGTCCTAATCTCTAGAAGCATAGGTAGCGTCTTTTTGATTAGCTTATCAATGCCCTGAAAATGCTGGTTGTTAAACTTTTTAAATCGATAGTAGGATTTGTTCCACGTCTGTAGGAGAGAGGCGAGAGCTTCAGATACGGAAATAGGAGTCCTTTTTTCAATGGCCATTGTGATTAATTCAGTAGCTATTCGATAGAAGAGATCCCTGGGCTCGTTCTCCTCATATAGTCTTCGAGCGTTGTCAAGATCCTTAATAGAAGGCCATATGGGCTGAATCATTCTCTCCCCCTTTCAGAAAGAGTCCTTCTCTGCATCGTCTATCTCCTATGAGGCGCGATCATCCGTCTTCAACGGCGTCCCGCAGATTTCGAGGGAAGCTATGCCCCGCAGCCTCTGGCTTCCCTCAGCACCTCAATTTTTCCATTCTTGCGACTTTGCTCTTAACTTTTGCAATTCCTTTTCTATTGATTCCTGACTTATCTCACCTTTCACTCTTTTACAGACAATGGGCAGAAGCATATAAACAGGAATATTTCTATTCGCATAATCTTTATAGAAACTGTCAATTCCTTCTAACATCTGTCCATAAGTAACTTTTAAGGACATAAAAAAAATGCTATTATCTACACTTTTTTCCCAGAGAGGTTGCATTCTACTCTCATCAAATAGTTTGCTTTCTTTTATTACATCAAAAAAACTAGTCATCCCTACGAATTCTCCATGGAGAAGTCCAAAAATATAACCAAGCTGTGTGTCTTTTTGCCATTTTTCCCAATTATGAGCAGTTAACCGTTCTGGCAAAGCAAAATCAGATGCTTGCCCCCAAACCATATTATTTACAAAAAAGACATACAACAGAAATAAGCATAATTTTGACTTCATCTTCACTCCCTTTTTTTCCATATAAGGTTTCTCCCGCCAGGCACGAAATCTTCTTTGCACCATCTAATAAAGTTTTTAGGATGGAGAAGGTATGTTTTTGCTGTCTTGTCTTTCAAGACTCCTGCTTTTCTTTTTGCTTCTACTTCAATGTTGTATTCTTCAAATAGTTTTTCCATCTCAGCAATAATATCCTTATCTGCTCTCATTCAATGTCCCCTCTCTAAAATTGAAGTTAATCTCTTTTCCTTTGGCCTCTGGCTTCCCTCAGCGCCTCAGCTCAATCTTGAATCCCTATGCATTAGTTGCCATTAGCTTCTTCACTAATTGAAGAATTGATGCATTTATTATTATTAAAATGGAATATCCTCTTCTACATTGAATTGTACTAGATAGTATTTAGATTTTATGTTTTCTGCTTTAATAAATGTCTGAACCTTGAAAGCATCTTTTTTAATTGGTTTAATATTTAGCTTTGGAAGCACTAGCCTTGTTTGTGCTTGGATCTCGTCTGCGTGATAACGAACTATCTGAGTGCCGTCCTCGTCGTTATATATTGTGTAGCTTGGGCCTTTTTCTATAATGAACTCCCTCGGGAAGATAAAGCCTAATTCTACTTTCTTTGCCATCATCTTTGCATTATTAGATATTGAGATTTTTATTTCGTTTATTATGTCAACAGATAGGTTAATTGTTACCTCCTCACCGTCTTTAATGACATTGCCTTCTATCACCGGATGAACGTTTTCTATTAAAGTGCTTGACGATGACAGTAGTTCAACTACTTTCGATTCTAATTCTCCTTTTTTGCCGTCAATGATACTTTTTACATCAACCAATATCTGAAGCAACTTCCACAAGATATATAAAGCTAAGAAGAAGAGTAGTATGCTGAGAACCAAAGCAAACCAGGCACTTTGTTTATGGAGTATAGCAACTAATACTGCGAAGAATGATAAAAACAAGAGAGCGAATAACCTAAGTAGCTGTTTTTTGGGATTTAGGTAGGATAGTTTTTTTTCCGCGGTTTTCAAGCTATGAGTAAGTTCTCGTATACTCTTTTTTATATCATTAATATTGGGTTGGCCCTCTTCGCTCTGTTTCTTTAGTTGCTCTCGGAGATTCTTTGTACTATTAGTTTTTTCCCGCTCTGCTTGGGTCGTTAGTTCTATAAGACCTTGCCTGAATAGAGAGAGGAGAATACCAAAAAGTGGAACGATAACGCCGAGAAAAGTTATTAATAGGTACCCATAAAGCGAAATTGCTGTTTCCATTTTTCCCTCATCTTCTAAAAAAGGCTATTGTCAATTTTAATTCTTCCTTGATAAGGTCATCCAGAGCATTGAGGTTGTCCCCGCAGATGAGGAGGTTCTTGTCCATCGTGCTGACTCCTGACTTCTTTCCGCCTTCAAATCGTATCCGATCACGGCGTCCACGAACAGGGACTTGGTGCTGTGATTCGTGATCTTAATCATATCCACGCCCGAGCTGCCTTCAAAGGAATTGATCGGCTCGGGAGACGAAGAGATCAAAAATCCAGTCCCCGATATTCCCAGAGGCATCCAGTCGTGATATTGTTTGCCCTGCGTGTCCTGCATCGGAAACCAGCCTTCGAGATCAATTTCCGCCCCGCCTTTTCCGACGATTGAACCGCTGTCAAGCGCTCCTCCGTCTCCGACAATCGGGGAGAAATAAAGCTCCTTCTCCATGATAACGACGAGCTGACCCCCTGGCAGGATTTCCGTATAGCCGCCATCCGGTGCACCTAGAGAATTTTTTGCATTTAGGACTTCCTTTTCGGAAATGACATGTACGGCATAGAATTTCGGCCGTTCCGGCTGACCCGGTCTCTCCATCTTTCCAGAGAGGCAGCCCGGGGCTCGGGCCAGGAGCCCGGCCGACAGGAAAAGTAAAAAGGCAGCCGTCAGCAATCCTATTTTTCTCAACGCCCACCTCTGATAACAATATAGGCTGCTATCTGGCTTAAGTCAAACGAGTCCCCCCTCGTTTTTACCACCGCTCCTCGCCTCTGCTGGCCGTTCCTGAGAGCGGAGCCTCCGGCCCGCCGCCAGCGGGCTGGGAGGGGGCCAGGGGTGGTATCAAGTTCGCTTAGGCTTTTTCATCGCCCAAGCTGACATCTGGATGGCGCGGAGGAGAGGATAGGACTCCGGGACGGCTGCACGCATGGGGTCTTTGAGCGATAGCTTCTCGGAGATGTCGCGGATGAATTCCCGAACAGTCATCACCTCTATATTGCCCCATTTTAGGCCACTGCTTTTAAAAGAAAAGCCGCAGATAGCGATCTTTTGGACCTTATCAACCTTCACCTTGAAAGCTTTTTCATACTCCCTATGAGGCAGGTTGAATTTTCGCCTCATCCGCTTCTCTCGTTCCGACCACGTGAGGGCATCCGAGCTAGTTTCGACATGGAGAAATTCACTGTCTTTCGGCGAATAGGCGAGTACATCTAGCTCTCCACCGAAGCCGCCATGCTTTAACGGAAGGACACGAACGTTCGACCGGACAAAATACCCGTTATAGCCATACCACTCGGCCGCTAGTGATTCTAGAAAGTTCATTGTCCTGCCCTCCTGCTTTCAGCTTACCTCCCGAGCGGCTTTGCGTCAATGCAAAATCGCATGCGTCGGAGGCTGGGGAGGGGTTGGGGGAAAATCCCCCGGCCCGGACGCCTTCTCTTTCGGCGAGTGCTCCTCAGCGACCCCCGCCTATCACCCCCCCTTCGGGGGGAGTGATAGGTCCAGCAAGGTGGGCGACCGACGCCCCAAAGGGCTTAGAAAAACTTCTAAACTTCTAAACGGTCGTTCTATGTTGTTCCACGAAACACTAGAAAATATTCTATATAAAACGTAGTAAAGATAGAAAGGGCCATTTCGAAATTTGGAAATTTTTTTAATAGCTCTCCCCATCTTGCGGCTTAGGGTCTTGCTCGCTAGAACTGAGGCGTGCTCTCCTTATCTTCGCTGCGATCGTCTTTCTCACGAGCCTGACCTCATCAGTCTCCACTGGGCTCCCAGCTGGCTCGGTCTCATGGGTGCTGTCCGACTCGGGCGTTTCACCCGTGTCGTCCTCTGTGAATTTCTTCATGAAGGTATAGGTGCGCTGGCCCCCTGGATGCTTATAAATCTCAATCTTGAACTCTCTCATCAGTTCCTCTTTGACCTCTGCCAGCCGCTGCCCGACGGACCTCGAATTTTTATATCGCCTCTGGAAGTCCTGGAGGCTGAGCTTCATGTCTTTAGCCTCGTCGAAGAGCGTAGAGTAGAGCTCGCTGGGCGATTTTTCAATCAGGTCTCGGCCCTTTTCGTAGACGATCCGAGTGAGAATGAGGTAGAGGTAATCGTCCTCAATCGCGAACTTGTCCTTTTTCTCGTTCATCATCTGTAGGACCAGCCGAAAAGTGAATCGTGCTGGGAAACCGCACGCCTTCCGGCCGAAAACCTCCCAGTCCGCGATCCGCGAGATGCACCGAGGCTCGAAGTCCTTGTGCTGCTTGAGAATCTTCACCACCGTATTCAGGTTGGTTAAGACCTCGGTCATTATCGAGTCGCGCGCCGCAAGGAGCGTGCTAAAAAGGGCTGACCTGGATCTCGGTTTTCCAATTTTTTGGGTGTTGAACAAAAGGAGCCTGCTCACTAGGTCGTCGCGCTTGAATTTGGGTGCCCGACTTGTGATTACTAGGAAACAGTGGGGCGTATAGCGTGCCTCGTCGCTGTCGGTATAGAGCTTGCGCTTGGTTACGGTGCCGCCCGTCGCGGCCACGCAGAGGACGTTTGATTTGTCGTCAGAGATATACTGGTCCAGGTTGTCGAACACGAGGTAGTAGTTTCTGCCCAGTGTCGTTTTGAGGTCGTCGGTGTTTTCGGGGAAGTGGCAGCTCTCGTATCTCTCGCCAAAGAGTATCTTCCCTATCGACGTGGCGATGAAGCTCTTGCCGCTCTCCTTCCTGCCGATGAAACAGGCGATGGGCTTCTCCTGCAGGATGGATTCAAAAAATAGTGAATAAAAAAAGATGACCAGTAGGAGCTTCTGCTCTGCCGAGGAGACGATATTGTCCTTCTCCTTGATAAAGCTGACCCGGTCGACCAGATACTCATTCAGGAGAGAGGCTTCGTGGGAAAAGTGGCTCATGCTTAGTCCGGTTGGCCAGCCAAGGACTGCGAGCCCTGATATATCGGAGGGTCCCTCGCCTTCAAAATAGTTTATGACCTTCAATTGTGGGTCGAAAGTGTATGGCACTAAGACTGGATCTGACTCAAAGAACACGCTGTCTGTCCCGTTGTCGCAGAGCTCGATTTTTTCCCCGTCTAGGCGATAGACCTGGCTGGCATGGTCGCTTACGTATAGGACGAATCTCTGGCCGTCAAAATAGGCGAACTTGTGCGGTTTGACCTCTTTGCCTTTGGCCCATATTTCTGTCATGACCACATCATTTATTTCCTCGAAGTCCCTTCTCGATATGCCATAGCGCATTCTAATGAAGCAGTAGAAGTCGATGCTTTCGAGGTTCATCAACATTTTTTCTTCCTTGTCGAATAGATAAAAGGCCCCCTGCTCCTTGTCTTTAAGGCCATAGCACGCAGGATTTTGTCCGGAGAGGAGGTCGTTGATAATGAAATTGGCAATCATGCGCCGCCTTTCTTCGCCGGAGAATGCGGCCTTAATCTCCAGGATTCTTCGAGAGCTGGGAGTCCCTTCAATTCGGCTCCTCTGAACAAACTCTAGTGCCCGTCGAACGTCCCACTGAAGTGCCGACTCGCCTTTATTTTTTATTCGATTCGAGCACCCCAGGAAGGGATTAAAGAAGACGCTCTTAATCGTCGCATAATCATAGTCACCAGAAATAAGGTGATAGAGGATCGACATGTCTCTTCCTGAGCGCGTTTTGTCGGCGTCTTTGGCTGTAAGCATGGTGCCCGTCATGATACGGTTTTGGCTTCTGGAATCGATCTCCAGACGCTTCACGTCGGCCTGTGCAGAGTCGGCGTCTTTAAGGCTGATAATTAGTTGCTTCTTTCCAAAGGCGGGAAGCTCGCTCTCTGCCTCTTCAGGCTCCCTAAAGCCAGAGTCCTTAAATTCGGCAAAATCTTCCAGCTTGTATGTCTTTTCCTTTTTGAGCTGGATGACTCTGCACTCCGTCGGCTCGGGGTCCTTGATGTTAAAGGTTCCAGGCAAACGGAGGCAGGAGTCCAGGTGTAGTTTACTGCTGTCGGCTCCCAATCGACCCACAACGCCGGCAAGGGTTTGTTTGAACTGCACCCGCTGCTCCTTCGTGATGCTGATGATAGGCTCCTTCAGCACCCAGTAGCAGTGGTAGCCGTGTCCGGAATCAACGATGATGCTCGGCGGGAGTGGAAAATCGCTTATGCTCTTAAGCGCCGCCTCCTTGCCGCCGCCTGCAAAATCCTTGCCGTCCACGTCGGCCCAAAGGCAGACGAGGTCTCGGATGTCCTCTTGCTTCTTTTCTTTGCTGAGGGGTCGGGGATTCACGCCGAAATAGACGTGGTGCGTCTTGTTACAACTGGAAATTTCTTCCCAGTCCGCCTCTGTGATTTCGCCCCGTGGTAGCCACTTGGGGACCACCGTCTCGCCGATCATCCTCACCTCGACATAGCTGTCGTGGTCCTTGAGATGGCGGGAAAAAAGAGCCTCGATGAAACGCTTAGCCTCGAAGTAGCTGTTGCTCGTTGTCATTTTCGATTCCTTTATTCATTCTAAATTTCCGCCCCTCCAAAGTGTTATTTAGAAGGGCACGGCTTTGCGGGTCAGATAGGTAATACTGATGGACGCAAAGCCAGGTCGTTCCACCGTCCGTGGAAAGCAATACTGCTTTCAGTTTGAGTGTACTGTTCATTTTGTTCCTTCCTTAGTCATTAAAATTCCTATGGCCCGATAAAGAATATTTTTCCTTTATTGGGCTTCCATTCCTTTGCTAGGCCTCGTCACGGCAGAGTTTTGGCTTCTTATACGTACGGACGAGTTGTCGGAGTTGCTCTAGGCGGGACGAGAGATCGGTATGCCGGAGAGTGTTTATAAATTCATATAGTGAGTGACCCCACTCTTTTTCCTCGAATATCCCCCATTGCAGGTTCGAGGACATCGCGGACGGGCGGGTTCTCGATCACGAGATTTTCACGGACGGCCTTATCAGCGGCCCGGCCATTCAAAATCGGTGTTGGGAGGACTTTGATAAAAGCGCACCGCTTTCGTGAACCGAAGCCCGTACTTTTTGATCTTCGCGTACAACGTCGTGTATTTAATTCCCAAGAGAAAGGCCGCTCCGCGGATGTTGGCGCGGGCCATGGTCATGGCCTGGGAAATGATATCCCGCTCCAACTCTTCCATGACCTGCATGACCGGGGCCGGCTTGCCTTCCCTGATCAGTTCGATGCAGCCCTCGAGGTTATCAAGGGAGAAAGCCAGCGCGCCGACAATCCCCTTTCTTTCATGCCTTGAGGGACGAAATCCGGAATCCTTCACAGGCTCCATCGCCTCCGGAGAAGGACCGGTCGAACGGTTCGACGGGACCTGGTCTTCCATCCGTGTCGCCATGCCGAGCATCATGTCTTCTTTCATGAGAGTTCTCTTCGATTCCAGGATCGGCAGCGTCCGAACTACGTTCTCCGGGCGCACACCTCAAGAACACCATCCTAAAGATTAGGGGAGTATTCAGCCCGGGGGAACCGTTTATCTCTGAAGCGGCCGAATGAGGAAGCGGACGGGCCCGGACGGGCCGCGAACGGTCCCGGCCGGGCTGCGGCCGCACCGAACGCCCAGATCAAAGCAACGAACCTCGCCCTGATCGAAACCACGAACTCGGGAGAGTCCAGACTTGGATGATGCCCTTAGAACCGGCCATCTAGAATTTTGCGGAAATTCTCACGGTAGTTCCGGCTGACGTTCACCCGCTGATTGTTCTTGAGGATGATGATGGATTCGCCGTGGAAATAGGGCTGGATTTCCTGGATGGATCCCACATTGACGATGAAAGACCTGTGCGTGCGGATGAACATGCGGGGGTCCAGTTTTTTCTCGAGGCCGCTCAACGTCTCATGGAGAAGGTGTTCCCCCGTTTCGGTATGGAGGGCGGCATAGCTCCCGGCCGCCTTGATCCACAGAACGTCTTCCACCTTTAAAAAGCAGATCCCCCGTTTGGACGGGACGAGAAATCTTTTGATATAGGGGCTTTCCGTCCGGACATCCTCGATCAGGCTTCTCATCCTGGTCTTGAAATCCTCCTGGTTTTTTCCCATCCCGATCATGCGCCGGGCGTGCTTCAGCGATTCCTGGAAACGGTCCTGATCGAACGGCTTGAGCAGGTAATCCAAGGCGTGGATCTCGAACGCACGGAGCGTGTATTGATGGAAGGCCGTGGCGAAAATAATGTGGGGTAAATGCTCCTGCCCCAGGGCCTCGACGACACCGAAGCCGTCCGGCTCCGGCATCTGGACGTCCAGGAAAACGAGGTCGGGCTTTTCCTTTCGGATGATTTTGATCGCGTCCGAGCCGTTGCCGGCCTCGCCGACGACATCGACGTCTTTCTCTCGGCGGAGAAATTCCCGGATTTTCTGGCGGGCATACGCTTCGTCGTCGACGATGACCGCCCGGATCGCCATGCCCTAGTCCATCTCTCTCATCATTCGGTCAATTGGCCTGGTTTTGAAAAGGAATATCGAACGCGATCTGGACTCCGCCTTCGCTCCTGTTTTGAAAACAGAAGGCGCAATCCGATCCATAAAGGCTCTGGAGGCGGCTTTTGATGTTTTTCAACCCGACCCCTTTGTCTAGGAGCGTCTTTGGATCGTCTTTCAAACCCAACCCGTCGTCCGAGACCCGGACGACCAGCCGTCCGTTGTCCCGGCTCGCCGCGATCATGACCGTCCCCCCCTCGTTTCGGGGCATGATTCCGTGCTTGATCGCGTTTTCCACGAGCGGCTGCAGGCTGAAGCTCGGGATGAGGGCCGAGAGCGTTTCCGGCGCGATGTCGTACTCGACGGCGAGCCTATCGCCGAAGCGCGCTTTCATGATGTCGAGGTAAAGGGCCAACACGTCCAGTTCGTTCTTGAGAGGAATTTTCTGTGCGTCCGGCTGTTCGAGAGTGGCGCGAAGGAGGTCGCTCAGGCGGCTGATCATCCGGTCCGCCAGGCCCGGATCCTGATAGACGATCGTGGAGATCATGTGGAGCGTATTAAACAGAAAATGGGGATTGACCTGGGACTTTAAGATCTGGAGATTGGCCCGGGCCAATTCGGTTTCGAGACGGCCGGCGGCCAGTTCCCTCTCGCGGTACATGCGGAGATAGTCGAGGCCCCAGACGGACACCAGGACGACCAGGAAGGTCACGATGTTGTTGTGGAGATAATTCAGGTTTGTCAGCCAAAAGTCTTTGAGATAAGGCCCCACCGAAGGAGGAAGGTTGACGATCGGCTCCAACAGGAGGTTATAAAACCCGAAGGAGATGAACGATTCCAGGCCAGCGAGGGCAAGACCTCCGGGGATGAGGACGGCGAGATGGGCGGGCCAGCGGCGTCCCCGGAGGGGGAACCTGTGCGCGAGCCAAATCGCGCCCGGAGCGCAGACGGCCCAAGGAAGCCACCGGACGGCGTAGAGGAGGAAATCCTGCCAAAGACTGAGTCGGTATTCTGTTGTGCTGATGAGGTATAAAAAGAAATTGGAAGTCGTGAAGAACAGGGTGACGATGAAAAACAGTCCCGCCAAGATCAGGAATGTTCGGGTACGCGATCGCAGCGGCAATTTCATCAGCGGCCCTTTCTTCCGGCATCCTTGGAGCTAGCCACGAATTCATCATAAGGCAAGCCCGGGGGGATTTCAAGCCATGGTCTTTCCGACCGTCACTCATGCCGGCGCTCGGAACTTCACGATTCGCCTCGGTTTCATAAATTTGAATAAACGGCAATGGTTTTTACATGCCGTAAACAATCATCCGTCGATCTCTCCACCCACGGCCGGCTCGCGGCCGATGTTTCAGAGATGGAAGATGCATTTTATCCCGGTTCCGGCCGCTGGCATATTTATTGCATAAAGAAGGCCGAGAGGTTTGTTATCCGATGAGATACGCAGGGAGACCAGGGCCTCGAGGCCGGGAAGGATCATCCGGGCCGGAGGGCCGGCCACGGAACGTGCTTTTCTTTTTTCGAGCCTTGGACTCATGCGGGGAGGTGAAACGGCGCGGAAACACCGGACCAAACATTCGACCGCTGGCGCAGAACGACAAGCCGGCACGTAAACCAATTCCAAAAGGAGGATTTATTATGAGAAAACGAATTCTGTTTCTGCTGCTGGGCCTGGTTCTGGCTGGCACCATGACATTCGGCCAGGTGACCAACGCCCGCATCATCGGCACCATTACCGATACCGATGGTACCGCCCTGCCGGGTGTGGCCGTCGAGGCCGTGAGCCCCCGGCTCGTCGGCAAGGCGACGACCGTATCAGACGCGAACGGCGTCTTCCGCCTGCTCAACCTGATGCCCGGCGTCTACAGGATCACGTACACCCTGGACGGATTCCAGACGTTGGTCCGGAACGACATCAGCGTGTCCCTGGAGCAGACGATGACCCTGAACGTGACCATGGAGCTCGGGAAGCTCGCCGAGTCGGTCGTGGTCACGGGCCAGGCGCCGCTGATCGACATCAAGAACACGTCCAAGGACCTGACCCTGACCAAGGACACGTTCCAGACCCTGCCCAAGGGCCGCGATTTCGCCTCGCTGGTGACCGTCCTTCCCGGGGTGGACACCGAGGCCTTCGCCGGCGGCGTCGACCGGGCCGGAGCATCGGCGCGTCCCGGCGGCATCTCCGTGGACGGCGCCACGGCGTCGGAGAACGTGTTCTTCGTCGACGGCGTGAATACCACGGAGCTCGAGGACGGCACGATGTCGCAGAAGGTCAACTTCGACTTCATCGACGAGGTCCAGGTGAAAGCCAGCGGCTACCAGGCCGAGTTCGGCGGTTCCCTGGGCGGCGTCATCAACGTGGTGACCCGCTCCGGCGGCAACGAGCTCCACGGGGACGTGATCGGCTATTACGGCGGCAGCGCCCTGAACGGGAAACAACGCCCTACTCTCCGCATCAATCCCCTCGACAACAGCGTCGCCGAGTACGTCAACTACCAGGACCTGAACGGCAAAGAGAAGGAAGCGATCCTGGAGGGCGGCTTCAACCTGGGCGGTTACATCATCAAGGACCGGCTGTGGTTCTTCGGCACGTTCATGCCGGCCCAACGCGACCGCACCCGGCCCGTCACCTTCGTCAGCGACGGCTCGAAGGGCCGTTTCAACCGCAAGGACCTCGAGCTGAACTATTCAGCGAAGCTCACCGCTCAGCCGTTCGCGAACCTGCGGGTCTCGGCCGGCTTCCTCAACAACTTCTGGAAGTATCGGGGATCGCTCCCGACCAACGACGGCGCCGGAGACCCCGCCACGCCCTATTCCAAGGTCGGTTTCGATTTTCCGAACTGGAGCGCCAGCGCCTCGGCGGATTACACCGTGGGGAACAACCTGATGGTGAGCGCCCGCGGCGGCTTCTTTTTTTCCAACAACAACAATCAACAGCTGAAGCCGACCGAACCCCTGTGGATGTTCCGCCAGACCAACGCCCAATACCCCGAGATCCCCGCGGACCTGGTCCGGGCCCGCAGCTGGATCAACTATTCCCAGACGGCCGACGGCTACGTCACGAAAAAGGACATCCGTGACCGGGCTTCGTTCAACCTCGACCTCAATTACTTCCCCAATTTCGCCGGCGAGCATTCCCTAAAGGCCGGGGTCCAGTGGGTACGCCTGCATGAGGACGTCGACAACTCCTTCGGCTATCCCTATGTCCGGCTGAACTGGGGCCAGGCTTACACCGACCCGGCCGATCCCACCAAACAATACCGGGGACAATACGGTTATTACGAGGTCCGCAACGGCATCTCCTCTCCCTTCGGCACGTTCGCCGAGGCCCACAGCACGAGCGTGGCCCTGTACCTGCAGGACTCCTGGACCATCGCTAATAGATTCACCCTCAACTTCGGACTGCGCGCCGAGAGCGAATACGTGCCCAGCTTCAGCGACCTGCCGGAATACAAGGGCAAGAAGGCGGTCGATTTCAAGTTCGGGGACAAGCTGGCGCCGCGCCTGGGCTTCGTCTACGACGTGGCCGGAGATTCCAGCCTGAAGGTGTTCGGTTCCTACGGCATGTTCTACGACGTGTTCAAGCTCGGCATGGCCATCGGTTCCTACGGCGGCTTCAAGTGGATCTCCGATTACTACACCCTCGACACCTACGACTGGAAACAGATCGGCGTCAACGGCAACTACCCCGGCACCTATATCCGCGCCAAGAACGAACGGGAGCCTTCGTTTGACTCCACGGACCCGGCCCTGAAGCCCGTGGCTCAGAGCGAGGTCTCTTTCGGGATCGAAAAGAAGCTCAAGGAGGACGTCTCCACGTCCGTGCGCTTCGTCTACAAACACCTGATCCGAGCCCTCGAGGACATCGGCTTCGAAGAACCGGACGGCACCGTATACTATACCGCCAACCCGGGCTACGGATGGACGCGCTATCAGAAGGACGGAGGTAGATGGCCCAACGAGTTGTGGCCGTGCCCCAAGGCCAAGCGCGAATACTACGCCGTCAACTTCTCCCTGGACAAGCGCCTCAGCGACAACTGGATGGGCGGCTTCTCCTTCACCTGGAGCAGCCTGCGCGGCAACTACTCCGGCCTGGCCAGCTCCGACGAAGTGGACATCAACGGCTACGGCCGCACCGATCCTAACGTGGCCCGGTTCTGGGACAGTTGGTTCCTGCCCTATACCCAGGACGGCAAGCCCATCGACGGCCCGCTGGGGACCGACCGGCCCCTCTATTTCAAGGCCTACGGGTCCTACACCTTCCCCTTCGGCCTGACCGTAGGCACAACGGCCAGCGCGTTCTCCGGCGTGCCCACGTCCATCGAAGTGACCATGGGCGGGATGCAGGGGTTCTATCCGCTCGGGCGGGGGACGGAAAAGCGTTCTCCGTTCGTTTTTGCCGCGAATCTCTACGCCGAATACCCAATCCGGTTAGGCCGCACCCGTTTGACCTTGAGTCTCAATATCGATAATGTGACCAACAACGGCGCGGCCCAGCGTCTGTACCCGCTTTACAATCAGGACGACCCGGCCCTGACCCAGGATGAGATCCTGGCCCATTTCGATTACCAAGGCATCGTCCAAGACCTCGATCCGCGCTTCCTCAAGGAATACCTGTTCATGAATCCCATCAGCGCCCGTTTCGGCGTCAGGTTCGGATTCTGATCCCCTCCTGAGGGAAATCTCCTCGGGGAGTTTGATTGACTCCCCGAGGAGGAGCCCGGACGGATAATGTCGGAATTGTCCATTATCATCAAGACTCCCGATTGATGTTGATAGGTCTAGGTTTCTAGTTCTTGACCGAATCGTCTTCCTTCATCTGGAGCGCCTTGTAGAGGTCGCGCCGTCCGGCCTTGTCGCCGTCCATGATCTTCCGGGCGTACCCGGCCACGGCCTCAGCTTTCGCCCGCGGTACGACCACGACGCCGTCGCCGTCGGCGACGATGACATCCCCCGGCATGACCAGGACGCCGCCGCAGACGATCGGCCTGTTGACGGATTCGAGTTCGTTTCGTCCGGGCCGGATCCCGCGTCCGACCTTCTTCAAGTAGAGGGGAACGCGCTGGGTGATGACCTCATCGGTGTCCCTGGCCGTGGCGCTGGTGACGACGCCGACGCAGCCCTTCCCCCGCCACTCCAGAATGTTGTACGAGCCGATCGAGCCGACGTCCGCGTTCGGAGCGTCCTCGATGACGAGCGCCGTACCCTTGCGGATGAGGTCCAAATAGGCCTCTGTGGAACGCTTTTCGTACCAGCCCCCTGCCCAGGCGTCATAAGCTTCGACGGTCATCTTCCCCGCCGGCGCGTCCTGGGTGGGCACGTATCTGGCCGTGACCGCGATCCCTACGAACCGGTGAGTGAAGTGCTCCGTGTCGCGCCACAGGGAATGGATCTCCGGATCCATAAGGCCGATGTTCTGGAGGCCGACGGCGTCCATGCCGTCCGCGACGTCCGATACACGCAGTCCCTTGAACAGGGCCAGGAGCTTCCCGTCCTCGGCTTCGGAGTAAACTTGGGTGGCCAAGAGATTCTTGCCGGCCCTCAGGTCCTCGGCGCCGGGGGCCTTTTCCTGCGCGGCGGTCCCTGCGGCCAGGAAGGCCGCGAAGGGCAGGATGACGGCCAAGCCTGTGATATAACAGCGGATCTCGTTAATTTTCATACTCTGTCCTCCATTGTCGTTTAACGTTCACTGAACTAAAATCCTCGATCGATGGGCTTGCCTATTCTTATTTTTCTCAGCGTTCCGTGTCAAGCGATGGACGCCGGACACGAATGGGGAGCCGTCATCTCATTAAGGGCGAAGCTTATTAAATGGGTTCTCTTACGTTTGGTGTGGGTTGGGGGCTTGGACGGGATGGCTGTCAATCCCGATTCAAGAGCGCATCGGCGGCCGGACGGACTCCTGAAAATAGGCCCGGCGCTCATTCCCCGAGGGCGGCGGCGTAGAGATACCAGGCGGCGTGGGGCAGCCACTGCTCCGCCCACCTCCAGTCGTCGTCCTTTCCGGTCACGGAGAAGTGCAGGTTGAGGTCGATGTCCGCTTCGTCCTTGTACCCGCCCGTGATCCCGTTGACGATCCCGCCCGGAGCATTCGTGTATTCGTAGGACTCGAAGAAGATGTACTGGGGGTTGTTCCTCCCGCGGCCCTGGAGCATGCAGGCGTCGAACGGATTGAGGCCCAGGATCCAATTCAGCTGGTCCCGGCCGAAGGCCCGGTACTTGTCCGCCAGGGCCTTGTCCGCGGCGCATAGCCTGGCGGCGCGCTTCGCCGCGGCGGCCATCGAGCCGAGGCGGGCGTTCTCGCCCTGCCACCAGGGGGCCGTCTCGGTGTCGTGGGGGAAGAAGAAGCTCGTCCTCCGGACGCCGTTCTTGCTCTGAACGAGCTGGCGGCTGTAACCGAAGGGATTGGCGACCTCGGCGGTCACGGCGAGCTCGAAGGCCATGGACCTCTTCACGGCATCGACGACCTTCGCCTTGGCGGCGACATCCGCGATGTCATAATAGTCCGCGAGGGCCACGACCGGCAGGCCCGCATCGGCCGGATGAAAGAAGGGACGGTCCTTGTCGTCGGCCCGCCAATAGTCCGCGGGGCTCGCGGCCGGCATCAGCCTGGCCATGAGGCTCGCGGCCCGCTGGTCCGCCGCGGCCTTGTAAACGGGCTTCTTCGTCGCCTTGTAGAGCTCCATGGCGGCCGTCAGGGCGCTGGTGTCGTCGAGGATGTTCTCCTTCCCGTCGTTGGCGTAGGAGAGGTTGTTCTTCTCGAGGAACGCGAACGCGTCCTCGGCGGCCTTGAGGTAATCGGCGGCGGTGAAGTCCCCGGAGGCTGGGTACGTCGCCGCCATCGCCAGGGCGGCGATGGACACGCCGGCGCCTTCCCGGAAGCCCGCCTCGAAGGCGGCGTCTCCCTTGATCTTCTCCCTTCCGTAATCGCGGACCTTGTCCTTGGTTTCCGGGGTCAGGATGATGTGGCGCTCCGCTTTGGCCGATATGATGCGGTCCTCGGGCTTCTTCTCGGGGCCGCGGCCGGAGACCGTGATATAGAAGGACCCGTTCGGATTCTTCATCCGCACGAGATAATCGGCCCCGAACATGGCCTCGTCAAGGAGCCGCTTTTTGTACTGCTTGAAATAGGGGTTCCCGCTCGCCTCGAGCTCCTGGAAGGACTTGAACAGGCTCCAAGCGGACATCGAGATCTGCTGGGGGTTGAAGTACGTGGAGAACGAGAGGTGGGACATGTGCTTGCCGTAGTCCCCCGTCGCGTCGAACCACCCGCCGTGGGCGTCGATCATCCCGTCCTTCCCGTCGAACTTCAACTTCCGGTCCGCCTTGTCCCAAAGGCCGGAGCTCCTCTGGCCCTTGAAATAGTAAACGACATCGGAGAGCGTGTTCCGCTCCAGGACGTTCTTCTGGACGAGGAACGGATAGGACCGGATGGTCCCCTTGGCGGACGAGCACTCGATGACATAGGTCCCTTCCTCGAGGACCGGCGTGAAATCGATCGTCCAGAAGGTCCAATCCTTCCACTTTTGGACGGGGCCGACGGATTTGGGAACCCCGGAGAAAACCTCTTTCTCCGTCCCGAACTCCTTGATCTTGAAGGCGTCGAAAGCGTCGCCCGGCTTGCCCTCGATGACCGCCCGCTTGGGCCCGGCCGGATCGTAGCCGACGTGATTGATCAGGACCTTGGCCGTCTGGGCAAGGCCCGACGAAACCAGGATGGCGCTGAAGAC
>Ga0315295_10001276_pt1 | contig 21603 bp, 7 predicted proteins | sample YL17G14_0_MG_FD_204453 | JGI IMG/M metagenome (GOLD analysis project Ga0315295, IMG submission 204453) | Sediment microbial communities from Yellowstone Lake, YNP, Wyoming, USA - YL17G14_0 | ecosystem: Environmental > Aquatic > Freshwater > Lake > Sediment | place: USA: Wyoming | collected...
TTCCCGCACGTGTGAGCCCTGCCGCCCCCATTGACACGCACGCGCCGGGGCTCGCACGGCCCGGGGAGCGAGCGTGTTTCTAGAGTAGCCGCTCCCCGGGCCGTGCAAGCCCCGGCGCCCCTGCTCGAGCACGCTGCGCGTGGCAGGGGCGGCGGGGTTCCCTGGCCGGGAAGGCGGCTACTCCAACAACACGCTCGCCTTCCCGGCCAGGGAGCCCCGCCGCTTGCCGGTCTCGTGGGCACGCGGCGCGCGACTCTTGTGCGGTCCCACACCCTCTGCTAGCGTGCCGCGCGGTCCGGCCGAAGGGAGGCTCCTCATGCCGTGCACCGTGGTCGTCGGCGCCCAGTGGGGCGACGAGGGCAAGGGCAAGATCGTGGACGCGCTGAGCGCGGCGGCCGACGTGGTCGCGCGCTACCAGGGCGGTCCCAACGCCGGGCACAGCGTGATCCGCGGCGGCACCACCGTGGTGCTCCACCTCGTGCCCTCGGGGGTCATGCACGAGGGCCGGCGCTGCCTCATCGGCAACGGCGTCGTGGTGGACCTGCCGCGCCTGCGCGAGGAGGTGGGGCGCCTCGAGGCGCTGGGGCTCGACGTGCGTCCGCGGCTGGGCGTGAGCGCGGGCGCGCACCTCATCCTGCCCTACCACCGCTCGGTCGAGGCCTGCGCCGAGAGCGGCCCGGGCGCTATCGGCACGACCGGGCGCGGCATCGGCTTCGCCTACCGCGACAAGGCGGCGCGCACCGGCCTGCGGGTCGCGGACCTCTTCGAGCCGGAGCGCTTCGTCACCGGCGTGGACCGCAACCTCGAGCGACTGCGGCGGGAGTTCCCCGAGGCCGGGGACCTCGCAGCCATGAGCGGCGCGGCGCTGCTTGCCGGGATGCGCGGGGATGCGGAGTGGCTGGAGCCCATGGTGTGCGACGTCTCGGCCGAGCTGTACGCCACGCTGCGCGCGGGGCGCAGCGTGCTGCTCGAGGGCGCGCAGGGCACGCTGCTCGACCTCGACCACGGCACCTACCCCTACGTGACGTCGTCCGCGGCCAGCGCGGCCGGGGCGCCGCTCGGCGTGGGGCTGGGGCCGCGCGTGGTGGATCGCGTCATCGGCGTGACCAAGGCCTACGCCACGCGCGTCGGCAACGGGCCCTTCCCGAGCGAGATGCCGGAGGGCGAGTCGGCGCACCTGCGGGAGGCGGGGGAGGAGTACGGGGCCACCACGGGTCGGCCGCGCCGCTGCGGCTGGCTCGACCTGCCGGCGCTGCGCTACGCCGCGCGCGTGAACGGGCTCGACGAGCTCGTGGTCACGAAGCTCGACGTGCTGGACGGGTTCGAGGAGATCCGCGTGGCGACCGGCTACGAGGTGGACGGCCGCCCGGTCGAGGACTTCCCCGCTGCGGCTGGCACGCTCGAGCGCTGCCGCCCCGTCTGGCGCGCGTTCCCCGGCTGGCTCGCGCCCACGACCGCGGCCCGGCGCTGGAGCGAGCTGCCCGCCAAAGCGCGCGCCTACCTCGAGTGGGTCGAGGGCGAGTGCGGGGTGCCCATCACCACCGTGTCGGTGGGTGCGGCGCGCGAGGCGGAGGTCCGGCGCTGAGGCGTGCGGTTGGGGCGCCACGCGCCTGACGGGCGATTCGGCGTGCCACGCCGTGCACCCGCGCACCGTCGCGCGGCGCGCCGCGCGTGCTTCCGGTTAGGGCTCCCGGTGCTCGGCGAACTCTGACTGGAGAGAGATCCCGTACTTCTGGAGCTTGGCGTGAAGGGTGGGACGTGGGATGCCGAGAATCGCGGCCGCGCGGGTCTGATTCCCGTGCGCGCGGCGCAGGGCTTCCACCAGCAGCGTGCGTTCGGTCTCCTCCAGGCAGCTCGCGAGCGCATGAGCGCCGGCGTGCGCAGAGAGGAAGCTCTCGACCAGGTCCGCCAGGAGGTCGGCGCTCCTGGCAGCCGCCACCGCCGGGGTGGCGTTCTCGAACTCCGGCTGCAGAGCGCGCCGGATGTCCTCCTCCCGGATCGTGTGGCCGCGGCCGAAGGCGAGCGCGCGCGCGAGCACGTCCTCGAGCTCCCGGATGTTGCCGGGCCACGGGTGGGTCCGCAGCAGATCCCAGGCGTCGTCCGCCAGCGCCGGCTCGGTGACCCCGAGCTCGAGCGCGTACCGCGAGACCAGGTTCCGCACCAGCCGGGGGATGTCGTCGGGCCGCTCGCGCAGGGGCGGCACACGGATCGAGAGCACGCTCAGCGCCCGACGGAGGTCCTCGCGGAAACGCCCGTCCGTCACGGCGCCCTCGAGCGAGCGCGTGGTCGAGGCGAGGTAGCGCACGTCCGCCGACACGGTCTCGTCACCGCCGAGCCGCTCGAAGCCGCGGCGGCAGACCGCCGCCAGGAGCTTCCCCTGCAGCTCGAGCGGGACCGCGTCCACGTCGCGCAGCAGCACCGTGCCCCCCTCGGCCCGGGCGAGCCTGCCCGTCCGGCGTCCGCCCGCGCCCTCGGCGGCGCCCGCCTCGCAGCCGAAGATCTCGCACTCGAGCGCCCGCGCCGGCACGATGCGGCAGTCCACGACCACCAACGGCCCTCCGCCACGGCGGCTGTGCGCGTGGATGGCCCGCGCGACCAGCTCCTTGCCGGTGCCGGGCTCGCCGCAGACGAGCACCGGCAGCTCGCTCTCGGCCACGCGTCCGACCGCCCGGTAGACCTCCTGCATCACCGGGCTCTGTCCCACGATGGGCTCGGGCGGGACCTCCGCCGGAGCCGCCACGCTCTGGGGCCCGCAGGCGGCGGCCAGGGCGCTGTCGACGAGGCGGAGCATGTCGGAGGGCTCGAACGGCTTGATCCGGTAGTCGAACGCCCCGAGCTTGGAGGCCTCGATGGCCAGGGTGGCCGTGCTCCGGCCCGTCATCACGATCACCGGCAGGAACGGATGGCGTTCCCGGACCGCGCGCAGAGCGGCAAGCCCGTCGAGGCCTGGCATCCACACGTCCATGACGACCAGCTCCGGGCGGTCACGCTCGACGCACTCGACGGCCACCTGTCCGTCCGCGGCGGTCAGCACCTCGTGGCCGCGGGCGCCCAGCAGCTCGCGGAAGCCCGCGAGGATGCTGGCGTCGTCGTCCACCACCAGGATCCTGCTCATCCCTCCACCTCCACGAGCGCCGGAAGGCGCACGGCGAAGACGCTGCCCCTCTCGTCCGAGGACTCCAGCGCGAGCCTGCCGCCGTGTCGGGTCACGATGCCCGCGGCGATGGAGAGACCCAGGCCCGTCCCGTTCCGCTTGCTGGTCACGAAGGGTTCGAAGAGGCGCGCGCGCACGCACTCCGGGATGCCGGGCCCCGTGTCCCCGACGCGCACCGTGACGAAGGTCGAGCCTCCGTCCGTCTCCACGTCCTCGCTCACGCGGATCTCGCCGCCTTCCGGCGTGGCCTCGGCCGCGTTGGCGAGCAGGTTGAGGAACACCTGCCGGAGCTGCTGCACATCGGCCTGTACGCGCGGCAGCGAGGGCGCCCTCACCCGCAGCACGCGCAGCGAGCCCCGGCGGATCTGCTCGGCGAGGAGATCCAGCGTCCCGTCGACGAGGCGGGAGACGTCCTGCGGCTCCAGCACCGGCGCGGGCGGGCGCGACAGCTCGAGGAAGCTGCCGACGATGCCGTCGAGCCGCCCGATCTCGTCGGCCAGCAGGTCGCACTTCTCCAGCATCTGCGGGGCTTCGCCGACCTGCCCGCGGATTGCGAACAGCCACATCCTCATCGCCGTGAGCGGGTTGCGGATCTCGTGCGCGACCCCGGCGGCCATCCGCCCCACGGTCGCGAGCTGCTCGGAGTCGAGCAGGCGGTCCCGGCTCTCCTCGAGGGCCAGGCGCGTGTCGCGCACGTCCGCCACGAGTCGCCGCAGCAGCCGGCCGATCTCCCGGAGGTCGTCCTCGCCCTCGGGCGCGGACCGCGCGGCGCCGTCCGCACGCGCCAAAGACCGGGCCTCGGCGGCCAGCTCGCGCAGCGGCCCGAGCAGCTTCCGGGAGAGCAGCGCCAGCAGGGCCAGGCCGGCCGCCGCGGTCAGCGCCAGGATGACGCCGACCGCCGTCGCCTCGGCGCGGATGCGGCGGTCCACGCGGTCCATCGCGACCTCGACGGACCTGCGGCTGACCGCGAGATACTCGTCGGACAGGCGGTGGGCCTCGTCGGCGAGGGCCTTGACCTCGTGCAGCTGGAGGCTCCGGGCCGCAGCGACGTCTCCGCGCTGGAAGAGGGCGATGGCCCGGTCGCGCTCGCGGTCGTACCGGCGGTAGACGCGCTCGAGACGCTCGAGGTGGGCGAGCCCCTCGGGGCTCGGAGCGGTCCGGCGGGCCTCGGCCAGCCACCGGGGCAGCTCCGGCTTGCGTGACTCCAGCTCGGCGAGCCACGCGCGTTCGCCGTCCTCGAGCATGTAGGCGCTCACGAGGCCGCGCTGTTCGAGCAGCGCGGCCTCCAGCTCCTCGGCGGCGACGAGGCTGGGAATGCTGACCGCCACCGTGGTTCGCATGAGTCGCTGCGTCTCGATCGTCGACTTGAGCGCGAGCGCGCTGCCGAGGATGGCCAGACACACGACGACGGCGACCCAGACGACGTACGCGGCGCGGCGGATGTGCGGCATCGATCCGAGGCCTCCTGGCGCGCCCCGGGGACTGTCCGAGGCGATGGCCCTTCACCCGCGGGTGCCCCGCCGCGCGCCGCACGAAGCGCACCGAGGAGCGGATCACCCGCAGTCGACATCGGCCCGACTCGCCGAAGTCGGCCGACTGGACCTCGACGGACGCCGGGCAGCCCGGCCAGGGGCGGCATACCGCCCTGCCAGGGTGCCGGAAGCGTCCGCCGGGTCGGGTCTGCTGGCCTGGTCGCGCGGTAGGAAGTCCGAGGTTCGCGCGACGACGTCGGCGTGGGGCTTCGCCGGGGGAGTGAACGGGCCATATCGTAGGACGCCGCGCCCGCGCCTTCAAGGGTTAGTGTCAGCGATCTGTCGCCCCTGCCTCCGGGATGAGACGGGCGCGGGGGATCCTGTGGCCTGGCCCGCTTCGCGGCGCTGTGCCCGTGCGCCAAAGCGCGAGCGGCCGCCCAGACACACCGGGCGGCCGCTCCCCGGGGCCCGCTCTATCTCACGATGACGAATCGTCGGCCCGGCGCGGTCACGCCATCGAGCCCTGCCAGCCGGGCGAAGTGGACTCCGGCCGCCGCCGGCACCCCGCCGTCGTCGCGGCCGTCCCACTGGGCGCAGCCGGCTGCGTCCAGCTGCAGGCTCGTGATGCGCCGTCCGCGCACGTCGAAGATGTCGACCGCCCTGCCCGCCATGGCCGCGCCGGCGCGGATGCGGATCCCGGCCATCGCAGGCGTGGGATAGACGACGAGCGCCACCGACCCCAGCGGCGGCTGCCCGGCGGGCACGCCGACGATGGCGTCCGGCTCCTGGGGTCCCACCGCGTACATGAGGTTCGCGGTCGTGACGTCGTGGTAGCTGATGTGCGGATGGGCCGTCGCGTCGAAGACGATGGAGGTATACCAGCCCGTGTTGTCGTAGGAGTCGTCCACGACCAGCACGTCCCATGTCCCGGCGGACTTGCGCGCGTACAGAAGGTTGCCGTGCGTCGCGTCGTGGTAGCTGACGTGCGGGTTGCCCAGGGCGTCCAGCGCGATCGACGTGTCGTAGCCCACGTCGTCGCCGGAGGCGTCCGCCGTCTCCACCGCCCACGTTCCCGCCGTCCGGGATGCGTAGAGGAGGTCGCCATTCGTGACGTCGTAGCAGCTGACGTGCGGGTTGCCCAGGGCGTCGAGCGCCAGCGACGTGTAGACGCCCGTGTCGTCCAGCGACGGGTCCGCGACCTCGACGGTCCACGTCCCGCCCGACCTCACCGCGTACATCAGGTCGCCGGTCGTCTGGTCGTAGTAGCTGACGTGCGGGTGCCCCTGCGCGTCGAGGGCCAGCGACGGGTACAGCCCGGCGTCGTCGCCGGAGCCGTCCGCCACCTCGGTGCTCCACGTCCCACCGGACTTGCGGGCGAACTTGAGGTCCCCGTTCGCCCGATCGTAGTAGGCGATGCAGGGGTTCCCGTCGGTGGCGAGGGCGATCGAGGTGTACCAGCCGACGTCCGCGCTGGCGTCGTCCACCATCTCGCGGTACCAGGTGCCGGACGCCTTCCAGGCGTGGAGCAGTCGGCTGTTGGTATTGTCATAGTAGCTGACGTGCGGCATGCCATTCGCATCCAGCGCCAGCGACGTGAACAACCCCACGTCGTCCGCCGACCCGTCCGCGGTCTCGCGCGTCCAGGTCCCGCCGGCCTTGTGAGCCAGCTTCAGGTTCCCGTGCGATTCGTCGTAGTAGCTGATCCAGGGATTGCCCTGGGCATCGAGAGCGAGCGAGGTGTACGCGCCGACGTAGTCGGTGCTCGGGTCGGCGATCTCGATGACGAACTGGTTGGCCGCGCAGAGCGCCCGCGTCGGGAGCAGCGCGGCGACGACGAGCGGGACGAACGACCTGAGTAAGACGCGAGCGCTCCTGGGTGCTGGGCTCATCCGACTCCTCCTTCGCGAAGCGATCGACGACGCGTGAGTCACGGTCCATGCGCGCGGGGCTGGCGACGCGCGCCCCGCATGCACGGATTCTAGAGCGGGGCCGCCCGCGCGCGCAGCGGATTCCGCGCTCGCAGGTCGATGGTCTCGCTCCGGCGGCCGCAGGTGTCCGGTTCCTGACGGGCCGTCAGGCGACAGACGCCCCGCTGGCACGTGACCACCTGGAACACGACGGGCCACTGCTCGCGTGGCATGCCGACATGTGAAGCGCGGCGGCGAGATCATCGCCGCTCCGTCTCATAATCGAGGCGGCATATGCATCCCGCGGACGGGGCGGCGGGGACATGTGCGAATTCTCTTGCTGTCCCGTGCGCTTGCGCCCTACGGTGCTCTGCAGACGCAGACACCGCACGGATGACTGGAGGGCCCCGATGGAAGTGGTGTGATACGAGACTGTGACTCCCGTCCACGCACCTTCGGACCCCCCGTGAGCCGACAGGCGAACCACACGTCAACGGAAGGAGAGCGGAAGATGAGAGCGCGTCATGCACTCATGCTTGCGATGTTCGCCCTGGGAGCCGTCGCGATCGCGAACGTGCCCGCCATCGCCGGCCTCACGCCCTACGATGCCCCCAGCATCTCCTGCGTGAGCTCGGGTGAGCACGAGCTCACGGTGAGACTGTGCGCGGGAGCGTCGGGCGCTCCCGCCGGGCTCACGCTCCAGTGGAAGACGGCCGCCGACTTCGCGGTCTCGGGCTGGGCCGACGACGGCACGCTGTGCGCGCTGTCCCTGTCCGGGCAGCCCTCGATGCAGCACCCGGGCGCGTCGCGCTGGGACCTCGGGCCGAACGGCTGCGAGACGATCATCATCGGTGACATCAACTTCGACGAGACCGGCGTGTCCGGCACGGGCTGCGCGATGAATCCGCTGGACTGCGGCACCGACTACGTGTTCCGCGCCTTCGCACACGCCGGCCGGGGCTTCGGTCGCAGCGACTGGTCGGCGGACCAGGTGTGCAGCACGCTGCCGTGCCAGGCCTGCACGTACACGCAGGGCTACTGGAAGACGCACGGACCCGTGGCCGCATGCGTGACGGGCAACAACGAGAACGCCTGGCCGGTGTCGAGCCTCATGCTCGGCAACCGGCTGTATTCGGCCTCCGAGTTGTGCGCCATCCTGAACGAGTCGGCGGCCGAGCCGCCCCCGGCGAACTGCACGGTGACGGTCTACAAGTGCAAGGGCACCGGGAACGCCTGCAATCCGCTGAACCCGCAGTGTCCGCCGAACAAGCCGTGCACGGCCTACACGGAGCCCGCATGGCAGGGCGCCAACGGGCTGATCGGCCTCGCGCACCAGCTGATCGCGGCCAAGCTGAACGTGGCCTCGGGAGCGACGTGCCCCGCCGCCGCGCTGGTCATCACGCAGGCCGACGCGCTGATCGGCAGCCTCGTCGTTCCGCCCTACGGCTGCGGCTACCTCGCCCCGCCGGAGGCGGACGCCGGCATGCAGGGGCTGGTGACGACGCTCGACCAGTTCAACAACGGCATCCTGGCTGACTGCAACATCCGCCACTGCGGCACGGTGCAGCAGATGGGCGCGCGGCCGGCGACGAGCCCGGACCAGCCGGCCCCCATCCGCAGGACCACCTGGGGGAAGGTGAAGACGATCTATCGGTAGGCGAGGCCGGCCAGGAGCCGGCTGTCGAACACGACGTTCGGGCGGAGACGGCGGAGGGATCTCCGCCCGACGTTTCGCTGTCCGTCACCGCCTGACCGACGGAGCGGCAGAGGCGGTCGGGACCCGCCGCAGCGTGGCATTGCGCGGCGGGTCCCGGGACGGCGATGGTTCCCTGTCCCGCGCGACCCATCCAGTCCCGAATCACGAGGCGATCGTGAAGGCTCCTCGCTCCGCATCCGGCGGACTCCGGCCGCGACAGCATCCCTTCGGGGCCGCCGGCTGGAGCCTGTCCCGCGGGGGCCGGGACCCTGACGCCGCTCACGCAGAGCCGGCCCCGAGCCCGGGGCCGGCACCCCGTTCGAGCCCCGGAGCAGCCAGGATCCGGGCCGCCGCCCTGCTGCTGATCGTCCTGCTGGTAGCGGTCGCGCCCGCGGCGGCCCAGACCATCGACGCCTCGACCTACCCCTTCGGCAGCTCCTCGGGGGTGGCACTCGAGGACATGTCGAGCGGCACGACGCTGCTCCTCGGCCCCAGCCTCGAGGACAACGCGTCGCAGGTGGTGCCCATCGGCTTCGACTTCTGGTTCGCCGGCGTCCGATACACGCAGTTCTCCGTCAGCGCCAACGGTCTCCTGCGGCTGGGCGGTGTGCAGGTCGGGGGGCACTACCTGAACGACCTCGCCACCTCCACCAACGTGCCCCAGATCGCGCCCTACTGGGACGACCTGTTCATCGGGACCAACGGCAAGGCGCACTACCGGGTCGTGGGCAGCACTCCCGCGCGGAAGCTGGTGGTCGAGTGGCAGAACGCGCAGGTGCCCCGGCTGGGCGCGGGATCGCCGGGGGCCGCGACCTTCCAGTGCTGGCTCCGCGAGACCAGTGGCCAGATCGAGTTCGTCTACGGCCCGGGCATGGCGACCAACGCCGCGAACGGCGGCGCGTCGGTCGGTTTCGGCAGCTCGTCCTCGATGTTCGCCAGCGTGACCGTCGCCGGACCGACGATCTCCTACGGGATCGCCTACAACGCGAACGTGGCCGCCATCGCCGCCGGCACGACGTACGCCTTCGCGCCGCCCGTCCCGGCCGCCCCCACGGATCTGTCGTTCTCTGCGGTGAGCACCGTCGCCATGACGCTGCACTGGTCGGACGCCGCCACGAACGAGGTCGGCTACCTCGTCTACCGCACGCTGGCGGGGGGGCGCGATTCGCTGGTCGCCCAGCTCCCGCCCGGGAGCACGTCCTTCACCCAGACCAGGCTCTCGGCCGCGACGACGTACTCGTGGAGCGTGCGTGCCCTGACGGAGGGCGCCCTCAGCGATCCGCTCCAGGGCAGCCAGGCGACGGCCGCTCCCGGCGCCATCGTCACCGCCGGCAGCGGCGCGTGGAGCTCGACGGTCCCAGGCGCGCCGTGGCCCGGGGGCGTGGCGCCCTCATCGTCCGACAGCGTGGTGATCGCGGACGGTCACACCGTGGTCATCGACACGGCCGCCAGCTGCTACGCCCTGGCGGTGGGGCAGGGGACGTCGGGCGTGCTGCGCTTCGAGGACGTGACCGCGCGCACGCTCGCGGTCGGGGGGAGCGTCCACGTCTCGCCGGGCGGCTCGTTCACGAGCGGAGTCTCCGGCACGCAGACGGGCCACGTCCTCTCGGTGGGGGGGAGCCTGACCAATCAGGGCACCCTCGACTTCAGCACGAACGGCAACGCGGCCGGGGCGGGCATCGCCTTCACGGGGAGTGGCGACGCCACCTTCGCGGGCGCCGGGCCGGTCACGGACATCCGCACGCTGACGGTGGAGGTGGGGACCGGCTGGGGGACGACCCTGACGCTCGCGCCGGCGAATCTGAGCGTCCAGGGCGCCACCACCGGCGCGCCCCCCTTCCTGACGCTGACCAGCGGGACCCTGCGCATCGCCGGCACCTTCGCGATGACCGACTCGGTGTTCGCGAGCGCCTCGTACAACGTCGCCGCGGGCACGGGGCTGTGGCTCGACAACCCGAACTTCAGCGTCCTGGCCCAGAGCGGCTCCCCGATCGTCTACGGTCTGCTGCGCCTCACGCAGGGCCGCTGGGACGTCGGCACCGCCGCAGACAACTCCCTGCGGCTCGGGAGCGGCTGCGCCGTGGTCCTCGAGGGCGGCGAGCTGAACGTGGCCGGCCGCTTCGCCGTGACGGCCACCGGGAACATCGTGAGCTACACCCAGACAGGGGGCACGCTCACGGTCTCCACCGTGGGACACACCTCCAGCACGTTCGCCAGCTTCGACCTCGGCACGGCCTCCTTGTCGTCGTTCTCCGCCAGCGGCGGCGCCATCGTGCTGCAGAACCCCTGCAGTGCGACCTCGGGTCCGCGCGACTTCCGCAACGGCGTGGGTTCGCAGAGCGTGACGGGAGGCTCCCTGCGGCTGGGGAACGCCGCGACGCCGGGCGCCCGGACCTTCCTGCTGAGTGGCGCGGCCCCCGGCCTCGCCGTCACGAACGTGCCCGCGGGCCACAGCGCCCAGCTCTACGGCGCGACCACCGTCCTGGGCGCGACCACCGTCGACTCGACGGCGACCCTCAACCTGAACGGCAACCGGCTGACGCAGTCCGGAGCCGGCATGGTCAACAACGGCGTTCTCGCCGGGACGGGGAGCGGCAGCGAGCTGTACTTCCTCGGCACCACGGCGCCGCAGACCTACTCGGGCACGGGCGTCGTGACGGTCCCGCTCGCCGGCACCGGGCTGACCATCGACAACCCCGTCGGTGTCACCCTCGATGCCGCGCTCCCGCAGAACTTGGTCACCCGGCGCGTGAACCTGGTGCGAGGCGTGCTGCACAACAGCCAGCGGATCACGCTCGCCGACAGCGCCGGGGCGGCCGTGGTGCAGGTCGGCGCGGCGGGCCTGGCGGACGCGGGGGGCTCGTTCGACACCTACCCGACGCTCAACCCCTGGCTGGCGAGCCTCAGCGTCCAGTACCTGCAGGAGGGCGTCGCCCGCACGACGGGCTACGAGATCCCGGCGTCACGGAGCCTGTCGTCCATCACGGTCAACAACACCAACGGGGTGGTGCTGGCGGGCGGCGGGGTGACGCTCACCGGCAGCCTGACGCTGACCGCCGGCCTGCTGCGCACGACGAGCGGCAACCTGCTCACGCTCGCGAACTCGGTCACGAGCCCGCCCGCGGGCTCGGCCCAGAGCCACGTGGACGGGCCGCTCGCCATCGTGTTCAGCGTCTCGAGCGCGACCAGCCGGACGTACGCGATCGGCGCGTCCGGGGCGTTCCGCCCGCTGGTCCTGAAGAGCGTGAACACGGGTGGCGTCGCCCGTACGTTCACCGCGCAGGTGATCCCCGGGCCCACGGGCGGCACGCCCGCCTCGCCCCTGCTCGCGCTGGCCTCCACGCGCTACTGGCGCGTCGCGGACACGGCCAACCTCAACGCCGCGGCGCGCGTCAACCTGGCCTTCGGCGCCGACGACAACGTGGGCGTGCTCGCCGGCCTCCGGGTCGCCCAGTCGGCTGCGGCCGCCGGCTCCTACGCGAGCATCGGCGGGACCACCACCGGCGGCCAGTCTGCGGGCACCGTCGAGTCCAACGTGAACCTGACGCCGGGCAGCGACTACTTCGCCATCGGTACCACGGGGGCCTTCGCGTCCACCTGGGACGGCGGCGCCGGCACCGCCAACTGGGGCGACGCCGCCAACTGGAGCCCCGACGGCGTGCCGGGGGCGGCGTCCGAGGTCTCGCTGGCCCTGGCTGCGCCGGCCACCATCAACGTGAACGGGTCGTTCGCGGTCAACAACCTTACCGTTGGGACCAACGCCGCGCTGGCCGTGGGCACGGGTGCCCTCACCGTGAACGGCGCCTACAACCAGCTCGGGGGCGCGCTGGGTCTCGGGACCGGCACTCTGAGCGTCGCCAGCACGCTCACGGTGTCCGGAGGCACGCTGAACTGCGGCTCGGGCACGGCCGCCGTCACGGGGACCACCACGGTGTCCGGAGGCACGCTCGACTGCGCCTCGGGCGCCTTCACCTCCACCGGGGCGGTGACCGTCTCGGGGGGCACCCTCGCCCTCGCGAGCGGAGGGCGCTTCACCGCCAGCGGCAACTTCACCATGTCGAGCGGCGGGGCGTCCCTGGGGGCAGGGACGCTCGAGATCAAGGGCAACTTCACGCGCAGCGGCGGGACCTTCAATCCGGGCACGGGGACGACCGTCTACTCGGGCGCCAACACGCAGGCCATCGGCGGCGGCGTGAGCTACTACAACCTGGCGATGCGGAACGGCGGCAGCGGGAAGCCCAAGCGGCTCACGGCGGAGTCGGGCTACGTCGTGACCAACGACCTCGCCGTGGAGACCACGGCGCAACTGGCGCTGAGCGCCGCCTACACGACCACCATCACGGTGTGGGGGAGCCTCGACTACTCCGGCATCGCGGGCGGGTCGAACATCAGCAGCCTCATCATACGCCTCAGCGGGACCGGGGCGATGATCGACGGGGCCGCGGCGCTGGCCGCCCAGGCCCTCGCGGGCGCGCCGGCCGCGCTGGACCTGCCGGAGCCCGACAGCGTGGTCGTGGTCAACCTGCGCACCGACCCGAGCACGGCCGCCCCCTCCGACAGCATGGTGGGGGACAAGCCCCTCATCGAGCTCGAGAACACCTACGAGCAGAGGCGGACCGTGGTGGACAGCCTGCTGCAGGCCGCCGATCCCGCCGCGAAGCTCATCATCAACCTCGACGACGTGACGCTCGTCCGGAACCCCCAGTCCTACCTGGCGCTCGCCTCGGCGTCCTACGGGGTGACCAATCTCCCCAGCACGTCGCTCGAGATGTACCTGAGCGTGGAGCGGGGGGCGAGCTACACGCTCGGCAGCAGTGTCAGCATCGCCTCGGGCCGGACCCTCATGCTGTCCGGGCGCCTCGAGTGCGGGACCTACACCGTGGGCGGCGCCGGCGCGCTCTCGGTCACCAGCACCGGCATCCTCGGCACGGCGACGACCAGCGCCAGCGGGCTCGGGGCCACGGTCATCACGGCCGGGACCAACGCCTATTCGAACGGGGCCATCATCGACTACGACCGCGCGGGCGACCAGACCGTCAGCGCGCTCGACCACCCCTCGGCCGCCATGATCCACGCCCATGGCGGCGGCACCAAGACCCTGAGCAGCGACATCGGCATCACCGGGACCTCGGGCCCCTTCCTCACCAACGGGGCCATCCTGGTCGGCGCGGGCACGACCTTCGCGGACGGTGGCCACCGCGTCAGCTTCGTCACGCCCCAGTTCGCCAACGTCATCGTCAGCGGCACGTACCTCTCCAGCGCGGGCGGCTCGCTCTCGTACGAGTCGGGCTCGTTCGGCTCGAACATCCTGGCGCGGGACGGCACGGCCTTCGGCGACATCCTCGTCAACTTCGACTCCCCGTCGTATACCGTCGAGCTGAACGCCGCCGGCACCGCGGGCGTCAGCTTCCGGAACGTCCTGCTGGGAGGGACGGCCGGCACCGGCACGGCCGGCGGCACGCTGCGCCTGAGCGAGACCGGGACCACGAACGTCACGGTCACCGGGGACGTCACGATCGCCCCCCGCGACAGCACGCAGTCCGGCGGAGGCTTCGGCGGGACGACAGGCGCCACCAGCCAGGTCACGCTGCTCGGCGACCTTACCTCGACCAGCGTGGCCGCCACGCAGCCGCTCATGAACGGCACGGGCACGAATACGCTCGTCTTCGCCGGCGCGGCGCCCGAGAGCCTCGACCTGGCGTCGAGCGCGACGATGTTCCCCGGCTCGACCCTGCGGGTGGGCAATCCGACGGGCCTCGGCCTGGGCGGGGCGGACCTGACCTACACGGTCGGCGCCGGCGGCAGGCTCGACCTCGGGAGCAGCAACCTGCTCCCCGGGACCAACACGCTCGCGCTCGCGTCGGGCGCCTCGCTGCTGCGCAGCACCGGGCGCGTCGTCGGCCGGCTGCGGAAGGCCGTCGGCACGGGGGCGGGGACGACGGTGTTCGAGATCGGCACCGCGACCGACGACCTGCCGGTGAGCCTCGACTTCGGCTACGTCACGGCGCCCGGCAGCGTCACGGCCTCGACCACCGCGGGCGAGCACCCGGCCATCGCCACCTCTGGCATCGACAGCGCGCGGTCGGTGAACCGCTACTTCACGCTCGCCAACGACGGCGTGAGCTTCGACAGCCTTGCCGTGACCCTGCTCTTCCCGGCGGCCGACGTGGACGTGGGGGCGGACCCGGACACCTTCATCGTCAGGCGCTACGCGGCGCCCGACTGGTCGCCGACCCGGGCGGTGCTGCGCTCGCCCACCGGTATCCGGGCCGCCGGCGTCGCGGGGCTCGGCGACTTCGCCGTCGGCGAGGAGGTCTTCTACACCATCACGAGCACGGCCGGGGCCCACGGGAGCATCTCGCCGGCCGGGGCGGTGCGCGCCGCCTACGGCTCGACCCCCGCCTACGCCATGCTGCCCGACACCGGCTACCACGTCCTCGACGTGCTGGTGGACGGCGTCTCGGCGGGGGCCGTGCCCGTCCACGTCTTCGCCCCGCTGACCGGGGACCACACCATCTCCGTGGCCTTCGAGATCAACACCTACACCATCACGGCCTCCGCCGGACCGAACGGCTCCATCTCGCCGTCGGGCGCGGTACCGGTCACGCACGGCTCCGGCGCGCGCTTCGACATCACGCCGGCCCCCAACTACGCCATCGGCGACGTCCAGGTGGACGGCGTCTCGCAGGGGCGGATCGCGACCTACACCTTCGACAACGTGACGCGGGCGCACGCGATCTCGGCGACGTTCGTCCCCACCGCCACCATCGCTCCCGTCGCGCCGTCGCTCGCGATCTCCGGCGCGCATCCCTGCGTCACCGTGCCGGTGCGGCTCGTGCGGCTCACGTCGCAGCCCGTGCTCGGCTTCAGCGTCAGGTTCACGCTCTCGCCCGACCTCGCCCTGTGCGGGGGCCCGGACGGCATCGTCGAGGGGGCCTTCCTCAGCTCCGTCGGCAGCACGATCTTCCGCGTCACCAGCAACGGGGGCGGCACCTACACGGTGGACGACGTGCTCCTCGGTTCGGCCTGCGGGCCGACGGACTCGGTGGGCACGCTCTTCGAGCTGCCGCTGACCAGCAGCGTGCCGGGGGGCGCGGGCAGCGTCCGGATCGTGAACATCAAGCTGCGCGACTGCGCCAACCAGATGCTGTTCGCGGTGGCGGGAGACTCGGCGCTCGTCCCCATCGACAACACGCCCCCGGGCGTCACCGTGCTGTGGCCCAACGGCGGCGAGGCGCTGGCGGCCGGGGCGGCCGTGACCCTCGCCTGGGCCGCCACCGACAGCGCCGGCGTGGCCGGCGTGGACGTCGCGTACTCCGCGAACGGCGGCGGCTCGTGGGAGAGCGTCGCCGCGGGCGTTCCGAACTCCGGCAGCCTGCCCTGGACGATCCCGGCCACGCTCACGCTGGGCGGGCTCGTGCGCGTGACGGCGCACGACGTGAACGGGAACGTCGCGAGCGACCCGAGCGACGCCGTGTTCGCCGTCAAGGGCGCGACCGCGGTGGCGCTGGCGACGAGCGGGAGCCCGTCGGTGTTCGAGGAGTCGGTGACCCTGACCGCGACGGTGACCCCGCCCGACGTGGCGGGGTCGGTGGAGTTCCTCGACGGGGCCACGTCGCTGGGGACGGTGGCGCTGAGCGGGGGCGTGGCGACGCTCGTGACCGCGACCCTGGCGGTCGGCAGCCACTCGCTCACCGCGGCCTACGGCGGCGACGCCCTGCACTTCGGCGCCGCCTCGGCGGCGGCGACGCAGGTGGTGCAGGCGCGGATCGTGGCGACGCATGGGGCGCACGGCACGCTGACGCCGAGCGGCACGCTGCTGTACGACAAGGACGCGACGCCGTCGTTCGCGTTCGCGGCCGACTCGGCGTGGCACGTGGCGAGCGTGACGGTGGACGGGGGCGCGGTGGCGCTGACGTCGCCATACGTGTTCGCGGCGCTGAACGCGAACCACACGCTGGACGTGCAGTTCGCGGTGAACCCGCCAGTGGCGGCGATCACGGCGCTGGCGGCGGCGCAGCAGAAGACGGGGAACGACGGGAGCGGGACGACGAAGATCCACGTGAGCTGGCCGGCGGTGGGGAGCGGGTCGACGGTGGCGGTGTACCGGGCGGGGTACGGGAACTACCCGGAGTACGACGATGGACCGGCGCCGGGCTCGGTGCCGCCGCCGCCGGCATATCCGCCGGGGGGCCGGTGGGAGCTGGCGGGGACGGTGGCGGCGCCGGGGACGGGGCTGGACGACACGCCGGGGACGCGGGACTACTGGTACTACGTGGCGTTCGTGACGGACCAGTACGGGACGCGCTCGGGGGTGTCGAACCTGACGGCGGGCACCCTCGACTACCACCTCGGCGACGTGGCCAACGGCGCCACGCCCGGCATCGGCAACAACCTCGTGAACGGCGCGGACGTGTCGGCGCTCGGCGCCCACTACGGGCTCACGGGCGCGGCCGTGCTGCCCTACGCGTACCTCGACGTGGGGCCCACCCTCGACTACTCGGTCAACTCCCGGCCGGCCACCGACGACGCCATCGGCTTCGAGGACCTCGTCCTGTTCTCGATGAACTTCCAGAGGGTGTCCGAGCCGCAGGGCGGTCCCGCGACGGCGCAGCCGGGCGACGGGCTCGCGTCGTTGTCGAACGAGGTGGTCCTCGAGGCGCCGGGGCAGGCCATGAAGGGGGACCTGGTGTCCGCCCGGATCGTGCTGCGCAGCACGGGCGCGGTCCACGCGCTGACGGCCACCCTGGCGTGGGACCCGGAGGTGGTGACGCCCGAGTCCCATGCCGCGGGGGACCTGGCCGAGAGCCAGGGGGCGCTCGTGCTCTCGGCCAAGCCGGGCTCGGTGGACACGGCGGTGCTGGGTGCGGGGCGCGCCTTCCGGGGCGAGGGCGTGGTGGCCACCGTCGCGTTCCGCTGGCTGCGGATCGGCGATCCCGGCATCCACCTGGCGTCGGTCGAGGCGCGCGACCCGGAGAACCGGGCGGTCAGCGTCGAGAAGTCGGAGCGGGCCATCAGGGCGGTTCCCACCGTGACCGCACTCGCGCCCGCGATGCCGAACCCGTTCCGCCAGAGCGCGACGCTCGCGTTCGGCCTGGCGCAGGGCGGGCCGGTGGACCTCGCGATCTACTCGGTGGACGGACGGCGCGTGCGGACGCTGGTGCGCGAGGTCCGCGAGCCCGGGGAGTACCGCGAGACGTGGGACGGCCGTGACGAGCACGGGAATGCCGCTCCGGCCGGGATCTACTACGCGCGCTTGACGGCGGCGGGTCGCGGCCACACCCGCCCGATGGTGTACCTGCGATGAACCGGCTCCATCCGGCATTCGGCCGGAGCGTCGGCCGCCCCTCCTCGGCGGGGTGGACGGCGGCCCGGACCCCTGAACCCAAACCACGCGACGGCGCACGACCGGCCGGTCGCTCTTCATTCACCACAGGCAACGCGTCCTTCTCCCTCTGCGGGCGTGCTCGGCACGTGGCGGTTGAGATCGGAGGTATCGAGATGTCACGGTATGCGCGGGTCCTCAAGACGGCCGTCCTGGCGGCCGGTCTGCTGTCCCTCGCCGTGGGCGTGGTCCCGGCGGCGTGGGCGGCGACGGCGACGGTGACCCTCCTGTCGTCCGGTCCCAATCCCTCCTACGAGGGGCAGAACGTCACGCTCACGGCGGAGGTGACGCCCTCGGACGCGACGGGGTCCGTGGAGTTCTTCGACGGCACCACGTCGCTCGGCACCGTCACCCTGGCGAGCGGGCGCGCCACCCTCGTGCTCTCCACGCTGGCGGTGGGCACGCACCCGCTGCACGCGGTGTACGGAGGGGACGAGAGCTACTCCGGCAGCACGTCGGCGACCGTGAACCAGGTCGTGCAGGCCGCCGGGACGGTCACCATCACGGTGTCGGCACCCGGCGAGACCATCTCGCCGAACCACCCGACGGTGACCGTGCCGGTGGACGTGAGCCGCGCCGACGCCACGCCCGTCATGGGCTTCACCGTGGACTTCACGGTGTCCAGCGACATGACGGTGCCCGGCGGCGGCATCGAGGAGGGCGGCTTCCTCGGCGCCTCGGGGGCCACCACCAACTTCCAGGTGTCCAACCTGGGCGGCGGGCGCTACACGGCGAGCGGTGTGACGTTCGCCACGCCCGTGTGCGGATCGAGCGCCCTGAGCGGCACGCTCTTCACCATCCAGCTCACCAGCTCGGCCGCGTCGGGCCCGGGCACGGTCACCATCAACAGCGTGACCCTCCGGGACTGCGGCAACGCCACCCTGCCCTCGGCCGTGTCCGGGTCGCCCGCCTCGGTGGCGATCGACCACACGGCGCCGACGGTCGCGGTGACCTCGCCCGACGGGGGCGAGACTTGGGTGGCGGGTACCGCGCACGACGTGACGTGGGACGCCGCCGACGATGTGGAGGTCGCGAGCGTGGATCTCGCCTACTCCACCAACGGGGGCGGTTCGTGGACCGACATCGTCACCGGGATCGCCAACAGCGGGAGCCGCTCGTGGACCATCCCGAGCGCGCCCTCGGCGAGCGTCCTGGTGCGCGTGACGGCGCACGACGTGAACGGCAACTCCGCCAACGATGCGAGCGACGCGGTGTTCACCATCAAGGGGACCACCGCGGTCGGCCTGGCGTCCGGCACCAATCCCTCGGTCCACGGGCAGTCGGTGACCCTGACGGCCACCGTGACGCCGGGCGTGGCGACCGGGACGGTCGAGTTCTTCGACGGGGCGACCTCGCTCGGCACGCGCGCCCTGACCGGCGGATCGGCCACGCTGACGACGTCGGACCTGTCGGTGGCGACGCACTCTCTGACGGCGGTCTACGGCGGGGACGGGCTGTACCAGGGCAGCACGTCCAGCGCCCTCGACCAGGTCGTCGGGCAGGCGTCCACCAACACGGGCCTGCTCTTCAGCCCGAATCCCCCGGTCTACGGCCAGACGGCGACGATCACGGCGGCGGTGGTGGCGGTGGATCCCGGCGCGGGCGTGCCCACGGGCAGCGTGGCGTTCTGGGACGACGGCACGTTGCTCGGTACCGCGCCACTGAGCGGCGGCGTCGCCACGCTGGCGATCGCGACGCTCGCCGTCGGCGGCCACAGGCTGACGGCGGTCTACGGCGGGGACGTAGACTTCGCGACCAGCACTTCGAGCGAGCGGGACCAGGTCGTGAACAAGGCCTCCACGACGACGGAGCTGGCGTCGGACCTGAACCCGTCGCGCTACGGGCAGTCCGTGACCCTGACGGCGACGGTGGCCGTGGTCGCGCCGGGCGCCGGGACGCCCGGCGGGACGGTGCGATTCCTCGAGGGGGAGACCCTGCTCGGATCGGCCACGCTCGCGTCCGGATCCGCGCAGCTGGCGGTGTCGAGCCTGTCGGTGGCGAGCCACACGCTGCACGCGGTCTACGACGGTGACGACAGCTTCGAGGGCAGCGCCTCCGGCGACGTGGCCCAGAACGTGCTCTCGTGGACCACCACGACGACGCTCGCCTCGAGCGTCGACCCCTCGGTCTTCCGCCAGCCGGTGACGCTCACCGCGACGGTGAGCCCGAGCACGGCGACGGGGACCGTGATCTTCAAGGACGGCGTGATCGGGATCGGCAGCGCGACGCTCAGCGGCGGCACGGCGAGCATCGCGGTGTCGGACCTGGCCGTGGGCGACCATGCCCTCAGCGTCCACTACGATGGCGACACCGGCTACGACGCCAGCAGCTCGCCGGAGTTGACGCAGACGGTGGACCAGGCCTCGACCGCCACGACCGTGGCCTCGAGCCTGAACCCGTCGCGGGTGGGGCAGGAGGTGACGTTCACGGCGACCGTGAGCGCGGTGGCGCCGGGAGGCGGGACGCCGGCGGGGAACGTGCAATTCAGGATCGACGGCTCGCCGGCCGGCGAGCCGGTCGCGCTCAGCGGCGGGATGGCGACCTACGCGCGGTCGGACCTGGCGGCGGGCAGCCACACGGTGGCCGCCGAGTACCTGGGGAGCGCCAGCCACGCCGGCAGCTCCGGGACCCTCTCGCCGGCGCAGCAGGTGGACCTGAACACGACCACGACGGCGCTCGAGGTGGGCCCCGCGTCGCCCTCGGTCCACGGGCAGACGCTGACGCTGACCGCGACGGTCGGCCCGTCGGCGGCCACCGGGACAGTGACCTTCAAGGACGGTGGCACCGAGCTCGGCACCGGCACGCTGAGCGGCGGCGTGGCGACCTACGCCACGTCGGCGCTGGCCGTGGGCACGGGCCACTCACTCACCGCGGCGTACGGCGGTGACGCCACCTACGCCGCCAGCGCCTCCTCGGCGACGCCGTACTCGGTGGACAAGGCCGCGACCCACGTGGCCGTGGCCTCGGACCACAACCCGTCGGTGGTGGGCCAGGAGGTGACGTTCTCCGCGACCGTGAGCGCGGTGGCGCCGGGCGCCGGCACGCCCACCGGCACCGTGCAGTTCCGGATCGACGGCCTGCCGGCCGGCGACCCCGTGGCGCTCAGCGACGGCGCGGCGACCTACGCCACCTCGACCCTCACCGCCGGGAGCCACGGTGTGACCGCCGAGTACTCCGGGGACGGCGACTTCGAGGGCGCCAGCGGCAGCCTGCCGACCCAGACCGTGAACCTGAACGCGACCACGACGACCGTGGCCTCCAGCGCCAACCCGTCGGCGTTCGGCGAGAACGTGACGTTCACCGCGACGGTGACCTCCCCGGGCGGCACGCCGACCGGGACGGTGCAGTTCAAGATCGACGGCTCGAACGCAGGCGCCCCGGTCCCGCTGAGCGGGGGGCAGGCCACGCACTCGACGGCGACGCTCGCCGTCGGCGTCCACACGGTGCAGGCCGACTATCTCGACAACGACACGTACGCCTCGAGCTCGGGCACGCTGAGCGGCGGCCAGACGGTCACGGAGGCGGTGACGACCGTCGCGCTGGCGACGAGCGGGAGCCCGTCGGTGTTCGAGGAGTCGGTGACCCTGACCGCGACGGTGTCGGTGACGCCCCCCGGGGCCGGCACGCCCACCGGGAACGTGGAGTTCTTCGACGGGGCCACGTCGCTGGGGACGGTGGCGCTGAGCGGGGGCGTGGCGACGCTCGCGACCGCGACCCTGGCGGTCGGCAGCCACTCGCTCACCGCGGTCTACGCGGGGGACGGCAGCTTCGCGACCAGCACCTCGGCGGCGACGACGCAGGTGGTGCAGGCGCGGATCGTGGCGACGCATGGGGCGCACGGCACGCTGACGCCGAGCGGCACGCTGCTGTACGACAAGGACGCGATGCCGTCGTTCGCGTTCGCGGCCGACTCGGCGTGGCACGTGGCGAGCGTGACGGTGGACGGGGGCGCGGTGGCGCTGACGTCGCCATACGTGTTCGCGGCGCTG
>Ga0315295_10001278_pt1 | contig 21597 bp, 12 predicted proteins | sample YL17G14_0_MG_FD_204453 | JGI IMG/M metagenome (GOLD analysis project Ga0315295, IMG submission 204453) | Sediment microbial communities from Yellowstone Lake, YNP, Wyoming, USA - YL17G14_0 | ecosystem: Environmental > Aquatic > Freshwater > Lake > Sediment | place: USA: Wyoming | collected...
CTTCGGCAACCTCCTCTCCTACGCCCGACTCTACGGTATCGGCCTGGCCTCGGTCATTCTGGCCGAGGTGGCCAACGAGCTGGGAGCGGAGTTCGGTGGCGGAGCCATGGTCATACTTGGGATCATTGTAGCCGCTTTGTTGCATACGCTAAACCTCGCTCTTGGGATCCTCAGCCCCTCCATACAGTCCCTCCGTCTCAACTTGGTGGAGAGCTTTACCAAGTTTTACCAGGAAACAGACGTAGTCTATAAGCCGTTCAAGCGTTCAGGAGGTGAATAGTTTGGAACTTGGACTCATCGCCATCGGGGCAGCTTTGGCCATCGGCCTGGCCGCTCTGGCGACCGGGTGGTCGCAGTCTAAGATCGGGGCAGCCATGGCGGGAGCCCTGGCTGAGAAGCCGGAGCTCGCCGGGAATGCCATCATCATGATCGCCATCCCCGAGACCATGGTGGTGCTGGGATTCGTTATATCCTTCTTGATCACCGGCCTAAAACCCAAGTGATCGGCCTGCAAGAGGAAGACACCCAGCAGACAGCGCTCTATTATCAACAGGAAGTGAAGGCATGTCTATAGAGGACATCCTGCAGGCGTTGGATGACCAGTGCCGACAGGAATGCCAGGAGATATTCAACCGGGCAGAGGTGGAGGCAAAGCAAGTCCTGGAAAAAGCCCAGGCCGAAGCCGAGGCCATCCGCCAGGCTCGCCTGGCTAAGGTCAAGGCGGAAGCGCAGAGCGAGACGACCTCCATGCTCTATTCCGCCCGCCTCAAGTCCAAGAACACGGTCATCTCCGCCAAGGAGCAGATCGCAGAAAAGGCGCTGGCTTCGGCGGAAGAGAACCTGAGCGGCCTGAGGTCGCGTCAGGATTACCCCGCAATCCTCGAGGAGCTGATCAAGGAGGGATTGACGCGCATAAGCGGCAAGATCGCCGTGCACGTGGACCCGACTGATGAAGCTGCGGCGGATGCGGTGATGCGGAAGCTCGGGTTGGATTACGAGCTGCACACCGACATCCAGAGCCTCGGTGGAGCGGTGGTCTCTGACACAGGCGGGAGGGTGAGGATAATCAACACCGTCGAGGAGAGGTTGAACCGCGCGCGGGAGAAACTGCGCATGTACGTTTCCGGGATCCTCTTCGACGAGGAGGTGGGGGCCGCGGTGGGAGGGGGTTAAGCCCCCTCTTTCGATGTCGGCGGCGAAAGGCGAGAGATAATGGTTCAGGTCCCGCTTAAGGATTACAGCTACGCTAATGCTCGAGTGCGGGCGATGAACGCCCGCCTGCTCGACCAGAGCGTATACAAGGAACTGCTCGACGCCCTGGATTACAACCGGGCGGTCGCCGTGCTGGAGGAGACCGAGTACGGCGAGGACATCGAGCACTTCATGATGGAGGGCGCCAGGCCCACCACCATGGACCGCGCCTTCAACCGCAACCTCGTCCGCAACTTCGCCAGGATCAAGGATTTCTTCATGGGCCGGCCCGAGGACATGGTCAACATCCTGCTCTCGCGCTGGGACCTCTTCAACCTGATGACCGTCATGCGGGGCATGCGCGCGCTGGTCCCTAAAACGGAGATCACGCGCAACCTGGTCCCTATAGGCTCCCTGGACCAGGTGGTCCTGGATGAGATCATCAACCAGCCGGACCTGCGCGCCTCGCTGGATGCCATCGTGATGTTCAGCGGCGAGTGGCAGATCCGCTATGGGCAGGCCATCACGGCGCACCTGTCGGAGTACCTGCGGGAGCATGACCTCTCCATCCTGGAGCTGGCGCTGGACAAGTTCCATTACGAGAAGATAACCGAGCTGCTCGAGCGGGGAGACGCCAATACGCAACTGGTGCACGAAGTGGTGAAGATGGAGGTCGATGCCATCAATATCGTGACCCTCATACGCATCTGCGGCCTGGAGATGAAGGACACGAGCCCCGAGGACTATTTCGTGCCGGGCGGGACCATCGCCACGGCCAAGGAGTTCGCGAGGGTCATGGAACTGGGCCAGCCCGAGAAAGTGTATGAGGCCCTGTGCAGGAAGACCCCTTACAGCGCTGCGCTGGAGAGGGCCTGGAAGAACTTCGACGAGCGGGGGGAGAGCGCCTTCGATGACGAGATGGAGAAGCAGATCATCAAGAGCTGCCTGAAGATGTCCAAGGACCCCCTGGGCATAGGCGTGATCATCGAATACATGTGGAAGAAGACCCTGGAGATAACCAATCTGCGTATAATCCTGCGCGGCAAGAGCATCGGGCTCATCGAGTCCCAGATCCGCAAGGAGCTCTTCATGTGGGACGAGGAGACGCGGGAAAAATAACAGCTTGGAGAGGTGAGGACCTTTGTACAAGGCCATAGTGGTGACGGACCCTGAGACGGCGGACGGTTTCCGCCTGGCAGGGGTGAGCGTGGTCGAGGCCGAGAACGCCGACGAGGCACTGGAGAAGATCAAGCTCCTACTCGACGACCCCAGCGCCGGCATCCTGGCCGTGAACGAACATTTTTACGATTCCATCGACGAGAAGACCCAGGAGAAGATAGACAGCATCTACCGGCCCATCGTCATCCCCCTCCCCATCAAGGAGACGGTGGAGATGGCGGGGGAGCGGCGGGCATATCTCGCCCGCCTCATCCACCGCGCCATCGGGTTCGACATAACCCTGCGAGCCCGCGAGGGAGAATAGGCCGGCCGGCGCGATGCTCGATGATAGACACTGGCGGGATGGATTAGGAGACGGGAGAGTGTCGGCATGATCGAGGGAACGATTGTCAAGGTTTCCGGGCCCGTGGTGAACGCGGAGGGCATGTCCGGCGCCAAGATGTACGATATCACCAAGGTGGGCGATCTCGGGCTCATCGGTGAGGTGGTGCGCCTGGACGGAGATGTAGCCATCGTACAGGTCTACGAGGATACCTCAGGCCTGCACGTGGGGGAGAAGGTGGAGTGCAGCGAGGAACCCCTCCTCATCGAGTTGGGACCGGGACTGCTGTCCTCCATCTACGACGGCATCCAGAGAAGGCTCGTGGATATCGCGGACACCTACGGCGACTTCATAGTGCGCGGGGTGACCACTGAAGCCCTTCCCCGCGATCGCACCTGGACCTTCCAGCCCATGGTGGAGGAGGGCGACGAGGTCGCGGCGGGGGACATCGTGGGGGAGGTACAGGAGACCGCCCATATCGCCCACCGCATCATGGTCCCGCCCGGCATGTCCGGCAAGGTGGCCCAGGTGAAGGAGGGCGATTTCACCGTCGACGAGACGGTGGTCGTCCTGGAGGGCGGCGCGGAGATCAAGCTGCACCAGACCTGGCCGGCGCGGGTGCCACGCCCGGTGAACAGAAAGGAGAACCCCACCGTTCCCTTCATCACCGGCACGCGCATCCTGGACACCTTCTTTCCCATCGCCCAGGGCGGATACAGCATCATCCCCGGAGGGTTCGGGACCGGCAAGACGGTGACCGAGACCACCCTGGCCAAGTGGGCGGATGCGGATATCGTCATCTACGTCGGCTGCGGGGAGAGGGGCAACGAGATAACCGAGGTGCTGGCGGAATTTCCCAGCCTCATCGACCCCAAGACGGGGGTTCCCCTCATGCAGCGCACCATCCTGGTGGCCAACACCTCCAACATGCCCGTGGCCGCCCGTGAGGCTTCCATCTACACCGGCATCACCCTGGCCGAGTATTATCGGGACATGGGCTATAACGTGGCCCTGATGGCCGATTCCACCTCCCGTTGGGGCGAAGCCCTGCGCGAGGTCTCGGGACGCCTGGAGGAGATGCCCGGCGAGGAGGGCTACCCCGCCTATCTCGCCACCCGCCTGGCCGACTTCTACGAGCGCTGCGGACGTGCGGTCTGCCTGGGCGGCGACGAGCGGATAGGCTCCATAACCGCCATCGGCGCGGTCTCCCCTCCCGGTGGCGACTTCTCCGAGCCCATGACCCAGAACTCCCTGCGCATCACCGGGGCTTTCTGGGCGCTGGACACTTCGCTGGCTTACCGGCGCCACTTCCCGGCCATCAGCTGGATCAAGAGCTACACGCTCTACCTGGACCAGATCCAGGAGTGGTACCTGAAGAACGTGTCCGAGGACTGGAGGGTCCTGCGCGATAAGGCCATGAGCCTGCTCCAGAAGGAAGTGGAGCTGCAGGAGATCGTGCAGCTTGTGGGACCCGACGCTCTGCCCGATTTCGCCAAGGCGGTGCTGGAGACCACCCGCATGCTGCGCGAGGACTTCCTGCAGCAGTTCGCCTTCTCAGACACGGACGCCTTCTGCTCGCTGCGCAAGCAGTACCTCATGCTCAAGGTCATCCTCGTTTACTACGACTGCCTGGAGGAGGTGCTGGTGCAGGGCGTGCCGCTGCGCCAGGCCACCGAGCACCCCATCAAGAACGAGATCGCGCGCATGAAGGAGATTCCCTCCGAGGACGCGGAGGAGAAGATATCGGATCTGATCGAGAGAGTCCAGTCGGAGCTCAGATCGCTGAGCGAGTGGTAGAGTGGTAAGAACATAAAACGGGAGAGTTAAGATGTCTAACGGAAGCGCCTTCCTGGCAACGACGGAGTACCGCACGGTGGGAGAGGTGGCCGGGCCCCTGCTCTTCGTGAGCAAGGTGAAGGGTGCCTCCTACAACGAGATGGTGGAGATCCATTCCGCCGACGGTTCGACCAAGTACGGCCAGGTCATCGAGCTCTCGGGCGAGCTGGCCGTAGTACAGGTGTTCGGCCCCACGGCGGGGCTGGACGTGGACAAGACCAACGTGCGTTTCCGGGGGGAAGTGGCCAAGATGGACTGCTCGGTCAACCTCCTGGGGCGCGTCCTCAACGGCATGGGGCAGCCCATCGACGGGGGGCCGGAAGTCTTCCCCGAGGAAGAGCGGGAGATCTCCGGGTCGCCCATCAACCCCTGGAGCAGGGAGGAGCCCCGCGACTTCATCCAGACCGGCGTCTCCGCCATCGATGGTTTGAACACCCTGGTGCGTGGCCAGAAGCTCCCCATCTTCTCGGGAGCCGGCCTGCCCGGCAACGAACTGGCGGCGCAGATCGTGAAGAACGCCAAGATCGTGGGAGGAGAGGAGTTCGCCATCATCTTCGCCGCCATGGGCATCACCCGCCGGGAGGCCTCTTTCTTCCAGGAGAGCTTCGCCCGCTCGGGAGCCCTGGAGAGGGTGGTGTTCTTCCTGAACCTGGCAGACGACCCCACGGTAGAACGGCTGCAGACCCCGCGCTGCGCGCTCACCGTGGCGGAGTTCCTGGCCTTCCAGCACGACATGCAGGTGCTGGTCATCCTCACCGACATGACCAACTACTGCGAAGCCCTGCGCGAGATATCAACAGCGCGGGAGGAGGTGCCGGGCCGCCGCGGCTACCCCGGATACATGTACACCGACCTGGCCTCCATCTACGAGAGGGCAGGGCGTATCAAGGGCAAGCCGGGCTCCGTGACCCAGGTGCCCATCCTGGCCATGCCCGACGACGACATCACCCATCCCATCCCTGACCTCACCGGGTATATCACCGAGGGGCAGATCGTGCTCTCGCGTACCCTGCACCGCCGGGGCATCTTCCCCTGCATCGACGTTCTGCCCTGTCTCTCACGCCTCATGAACCTGGGGATCGGCGAGGGGCGCACCAGGGGAGATCATCGTGGCGTCGCCGACCAGCTCTACGCCTACTATGCAGAGGGAGTGGACCTGCGGCGCCTGGTGGCCATCGTGGGCGAGGAAGCCCTGACGGACATAGACCGCATGGCCCTGAAGTTCGCCGACGCCTTCGAACAGAACTACCTGGACCAGAAGGAAGAGAACCGCGAGTTGGACCAGACCCTGGAGCTGGGGTGGAAGCTCATCAGCATGATGCCCAAGGATTCCATCAAGCGCATCAAGATGGAATACGTGGACAAGAACTACAACCCGGAGATGGCGGAGGAGTTCGCCGCTACCGAGAGTTGATCCCGCAGCGCGGGGCGGAGAGAGGTAAATGGAACAAGTCCATCCGACCAGGAGCGAGCTGCTCAAGCGCAAGGCCAACCGTTCGTTGGCCGATCAGGGCATGAACCTGCTCAAACGCAAACGGGACGCCCTGCTGGCGGAGTTCATGCCTATCATCGACGAGACCATGCGACTCTCACTGCGCCTGGAGCGGGTGACCGCCGACGCCCAGTTCGACCTGGCCATGGCTAAGGCCAAGGACGGGGGACCCAAGGTGCGCTCCGCCTCCTACGCCGCCCAGGGCGAGATCATGGTGGACATCACCGGTACCCATGTCATGGGTGTGCCCATCCCGGTGATCCGCAAAGGGCAGAGCAGCATGCGCAACGTGCTCAAGCGGGGATACGGGATCACCGGGGTTTCCAGCCGGGTCGATTCCGCGGCTGAGAAGTTCGAGGAGATCATCGACGTGATCATCGAGTCCGCCGATATCGAGACCCGCCTGCGTCGCCTGGGTGAGGAGCTGCGCAAGACCAACCGCCGCGTCAACGCCCTGGAGAATATCGTCATACCAGACTATGACGAACAGATCAAGTTCATCCAGATGAGCCTCGAGGAGCGTGCGCGTGAGGACATCTTCCGCCTCAAGAAGGTCAAGAAAGCCCTGCAGCGCAAGGAAGCGGAACGCATGGAGAGGTTGAAGGCTTGAGTTGCCCGAGCCCGGGGGTAACGGTCCTCGCTCCGCACTCGCAGGGTGTAAATATCGTATAACCCCCGAGGTATCCCTGAGCGCAGCTTTTCTGTCGAGCATACTGCTCGCGAAGGTCGCTTCGGACCGACCCCCGGTTCTCGGGTAGGGGTTTTTATACAGGCGACACCCGGGCGTATCTTTTTCCCAACTAGCTGTCCATATGCCCGTTTGATACTTCTTCTGGAAGGTCATTCCGACTGACCCCCGGTTCTCGGGTAGGGATCTTTACATAGGCGACACCCGGGCTTATCTTTATCTCAGCTAGCTGTTTATATGCACTCTTGATAACCCTATTTCGGATGTCTGCTCCGACCGACCTGGTAGTTCCCCGGGCTGGTGGGAGCTTTTTCCGGCCCGGGGCGCATCGCTTCTTCCAGACGTACACCTGCCAGGCCTGGACAAGTTCGTATAGCATTCTTAAGAACAGATGTTGGGATGAACTTGTCCAGGCACTGGGACACCGTCGCGCCGAAGACGGCGCTGTCGCTTACGCGACACAGGCTATCGAGCGTTGGCTGGCAACATCTGGGTAACGGTCTCCGCTCCAGCGACTTGAGGATTTCCATCGCCGACGTGGTACTCAATCGAGCTTGCTTCGTCGCGGACTCCTTGCAACACGGTTTTTCCGCTTAGCGAAGAACCTGGCTCCGACCGACCCCCGGTTCTCGGGTAGGGGTTTTTATACAGGCGACACCCGGGCGTATCTTTTTCCCAACTAGCTGTGCATATGCCCGTTTGATACTTCTTCTGGAAGGTCATTCCGACTGACCCCCGGTTCTCGGGTAGGGATCTTTACATAGGCGACACCCGAAGGGGTTTTGATGCCAATTTACCCGCTTCTATGCATGTTTCTTCAGCTTCTACCGTTATGACCCCGGTTCGTGCTTGTGGCAGCGCAGATGAAAACCCAGACAGACCCAGCCGAGCCCGGGCAGGAACATCTTCTATTAACCACCTCATACGCCCGTTTCGACGTTCTTCTTTCGCTCGATTATGAGACTGACTTGGTAGTTCCCCGGGCTCGTGTTTCTAAATGGTTGCGTAAATGGGGTCAGGTCTTGTTTCCTGGCGTCCTACCAGGCCGCGAGTTTAATAGGAACGATTATCTAGGGACGCAAGAAACAAGACCTGACCCTATGATATCATCGATTTATCATGGGAGAGAGCAAGTTCGTCATCGTAGGTGGGAACCCCTTGCGGGGTGTGGTGCGCGTCGGGGGGGCCAAGAACTCCGTGCTCAAGCTCATGGCGGCAAGCCTGCTCACCCCCGAGGAATGCCTGATCCACAACGTCCCCCGCATCACCGATGTGAAGATAATGGTGGAGGTGCTGCGCTGCCTGGGGGTGGAAGTGGGATGGGAGGGGAACAGCCTCAGGATACGTTCCGGCGAGTTCCCGTCGCGTGAAGCCCCGTATCATCTGGTGCGGCGCATGCGGGCATCCATCATCGTGCTCGGGCCCCTGGTGGCCCGTTGGGGGGAGGCATCGGTGGCCATCCCAGGCGGATGCAACATCGGCTCGCGCAAGATAGACATGCATCTCAAAGGCCTGGCGGAGCTGGGGGCGGAGATCAGCACCGAACACGGCTACGTGCACGCGCGCGCATCCCGCCTGAAAGGGGCGCATATAATCCTCGATTTTCCCAGCGTCGGGGCGACGGAGAACCTGATCATGGCCGCGGTGGGGGCCGAGGGGCGCACGATCATAGAGAACGCCGCCCGCGAACCGGAGATCCAGGACCTGGCGGCCTACCTCGTGTCCATGGGGGCGGAGATCGAGGGAGCGGGTACGCCGGTCATCGAGGTCGCGGGTCCGGCGGAGTTGAGGGGAACCGAGCATACCGCCATCGGTGACCGTATCGAGGCCGGGACGCTGGCCGTGGCCGCCGCGGTCTCCGCGGGAGATGTGACCATCGAGGGGGTCGACCCGGGTCACTTGGGCCTGCCCCTGGAGAAACTCCGCGAGGTGGGTGTGGGGATAGAGGAGGAGGAGGGCCGCCTGCGGGTGAGGGGCGGGGGCGAGTACGGGTCGGTGGACCTGGCCACCCTTCCCTTCCCGGGGTTTCCCACCGACCTGCAGCCGCAGTTGATGGTCCTGCTGAGCCTGGCTGGGGGCACCAGCGTGATCACCGAGAACGTCTTCGAGAGCCGCTTCATGTTCGTGGACGAACTGAACCGCATGGGATGCGATATCAATATCGAAGGCCATCACGCCATCGTGAAGGGGGTGGGCGCTTTGAGCGGCGCCGAAGTCTGCGCCCCCGACCTGCGCGCGGGCGCGGCCTTGGTCCTGGCAGGGCTGGCCGCGGAAGGGGAGACGCATCTGCTGGATGTCCAACATGTGGACCGCGGATACGAGGACCTGGAGGAAAAGCTCTCGCGCCTCGGGGCCGATATCAAGCGAGTCGGGGTCGAGGAGGAGCCCCTTCTCTAGGCGGCAGCCGCGTGCCACCTGGCCTGTATCAAGGGCTTGGGACCGCAAGTCAGATATACTCTGATGGTCCGGGATCCATTGTGATCGACGTCCGCCGCGGTGGCGAAGGACTCAAAGGATGCAGATATCGCGGCACCCTACACCCGCAACCCGCGTCAAAAGGGCAAGGAGGGCCGGGTGCCCGGTGGGACGAGTGGAGGTAGCAGTATTGGCCGCAAGAGAGATGAGAGGGAAAGTTTTCCGCGCCGCCGCCATCCTCTTCCTCGCAACGCTTATATGCCTGGGCGCCCTCCCGTTAAACGGTTCCACCACCGCAGCGGCAGTCGGCCTGAACACGGCGAAACGACAGCTCATAGAGCGCCTGTATCCCGCACAATACCCTCCAGGCAGCTATCTCCCCGGAGAAGTGGTGGTGGTGCTCGAGCAGCCATCGCCGGAGAACCTGGATATATTGCTCGAGGAGTTCGCGGGTACGCTTGATGAGGGCGGGGATAGAGCCATCTCCGCCTTTGTCGCAAGCCCGGTGAAGGTGGCCGTGCGGCTGCGGCTCAGCCCGGGAGCGGACGAGCTGCAGGCGGCCCGCAAGATCATGTCATCCCCGCTGGTGAAAGCGGCAGAGCCCAACATCGTCTTCCGGGCTACCGCCACTATCCCCAATGACCCCTTGTACGACCAGCAGTGGAATCTGAAAGGCCCCTACGGCGTGAAGGCGGACGAGGCCTGGGACCTCCAGAGGGGTTCGACCGGCATGACCCTGGCGGTCATCGACACCGGCATGGATTACCTCCACCAGGACCTACTCGGGCGCCGCCTGGGCGGCTGGGACTACTACAACGGAGACGCCGACCCCTGGGACGATAACGGCCACGGGACCATGGTGACCGGGATGGCCTGCGCCAACACGAACAACGCCACCGGTTCGGCGGGCATGGACTGGTACGCGCGCGTTATGCCCCTCAAAGCCCTGGGGGCGAACGGGGAAGGTTACCTGGACAGCGTGATCAACTCCGTTTACCATGCCGCCAACAACGGGGCGGACGTGATCAACATGAGCCTGACATCTTCAACGTATTCCAATGAACTGGCGGACGCGGTGGAGTTCGCGCATTCCATGGGATGCGTAATGGCGGCGGCAGCCGGCAACGAGGGCGATACGCGCATCGATTATCCCGCCGGCATGACCTACGTCATAGGGGTCAGCTCCATAGACCCTAACGGCAACCGCTCCTACTTCTCCAACCACAACTCCTCCGTCGACCTGGCGGCGCCGGGGGCGGGGATCATCGGCCCGGAGCCCAACAACATGTACGATCGGGGATCGGGGACCTCTGAAGCCACCCCCCACGTGGCGGCGGCGGCCCTCCTGGTCCTGGCGGAATACCCGGGCTCCACCCCCGAGGAGGTCTGGCGCAGGCTCAAGGACAGTGCCCGGGACCTGGGCAGCCCCGGCTACGACGAGGATTACGGGTGGGGTCTCCTCGATGTCAGCGGCGCCTTGAGGGTGCCCCTGGTGACGGTGACCTCTCCCCAGGACTATAGCTATCCCGCAGCGGGAAAGATCTCCGCGGTCACCGCCAGCGCCAACACCGCCATCAAGTACATGGAGCTCTGGTTGGACGGGGACCTGGTAGAGAGCTATACCAACCCCGCACCTGGAGGAAGCCTCAGCTATACCTTCAACTCCTGGGACCTCAGCCAGCTCGCGGAAGGCACCCACAGCATCACGGTCAAGGCCATCGACACTATTGGCACGCAGGATGGCGAGAACACCATCACGGTCTATCGCAACCTGAGCCAGCCCCGCCCCGCCCAGGACTGGTACCTGGCCGAGGGCACCACCGATTGGGGCTTCGAGGAATACGTACTGGTCCAGAACCCCAACGCCGCTCCCGCCTCCGTGCAGGTCACCTTCATGAGACCGGGGGGGTCTACCCAACAGCACGCTTACTCCATGACCGGCAACTCCCGGCTCACTATACTGGTCAACTCGCTGGTCGCATCGAGCGATGTCTCCACCCATATCCACGCGGACCGGCCGGTGGTGGTGGAACGTGCCATGTACTGGGGTGATAGGACGGGAGGCCATGTCGCGGTGGGCGCCAACTCGCCCGACCCCGATTGGTACCTGGCCGAGGGGACCACCGCGTGGGGTTTTGAGGAATACGTGCTGGTCCAGAACCCCAACGCCGCTCCCGCCTCCGTACACGCAACTTTTATGAAGCCGGGCGGCTCCACCCTGGAATACGATTTCTCCATGGCCGGCTACTCGCGGCTGACCCTGCCCGTTAACAACCTGGTCGCATCGAGCGACGTCTCCACCCACATCCATGCCGACCTGCCGGTGGTGGCGGAGCGGGCCATGTACTGGAACGGAAAAGACGGTGGCCACGCGACCCTGGGGGTTACCGAGGGATGCGCCACCTGGTTGCTGGCCGAGGGCTCCACCGCCTGGGGTTTCGAGGAGTACGTCCTGGTGCAGAATCCCAACCCGGTGGCGACCAACGTGACCTTCACCTTCATGAAGCCGGGTGGCAGCCAGGTACGGTCCGTCTTCTCGGTCGGCCCGCTTTCCCGGTTCACCTTGAACGTGGCGCAGGTGGTGCCGGGGAGCGACGTCTCCACCTACGTACAGGCAGACCAACCGGTCATAGCAGAGCGGGCCATGTACTGGCCGCGGGGTTCGCGCGCCCGCGTGGAGGGGCACTGCAGCACCGGCTCGATCACATCGGCCAATACCTGGTACCTCGCCGAAGGCTCCACCGCCTGGGGCTTCGAAGAATACATCCTCCTGGTAAATCCCAGCGATAACGTAGCCCACGCCACCCTGGTGTTCATGCGCACCGACGGCAGCACATCTACCTTTGCCGTGAACATCGCAGGCAAGGCGCGCTCCACGGTCCATGCCAACGAGGTGGACCCCGGCCGCGATGCCTCCGTCCAGGTCGTCTCGGACAGGCCCCTGGTGGTGGAGCGCGCCATGTACTGGTCGGACAAGGAGGGTGGCACCGACGCCCTGGGGGTCCTCCGGCCGTAGAGGTGTGGTTACGCAGATGTGTATGGGGTCGTATCTTCGATCTTCGGTTTATCCATAATTCCCGATCTGTGTGATTAATGTGGTTCATAAACCGAAGATCGAAGATACGACCCCATGGGAGAATCATAATTCCAGACGACGGTACGGAGTAGCGGGGCGGCGCACAAGGGATAGAGCGCCGAAGCGGCCTTTTTACTGCCGGAACGCGCAGACGAGAGCCGTGCTTGCTTCGATGTTACAAACATGTTACCAAGCTGTTAAAAAAGTGCAAAGAACGGAACTGGGGGGTTTACAGGACTGTCTGATCTGGTGTTAATTATATATAGTACTGGTATTTGTATATTATTGGCTGAAGGCTTGGAACGAGGCAGAGGATGCTGAGGACTTCAGTCCAGACAGTAATCAATATAATAGTCATCGTCCTGGTCATCGGGGCGGTGGCCATGGGCGCTGTGGCCTTCATCCCGCCCAAGAACCCCATAGGACCCTTGATCGGGAAACTCCTCTCGTCAAAGGGCACGCTTGCGGGCCTCATCGAGAATCTTGACCCCGCCGACCTGGCCGAGGCCATGCGCAATAACCCCGAGATGATGGGAGACCTCATCGTGGCGCTTGGGGACGAGGGGGCAGAGCAGGTAGCGCAGGCGGTCAACGAGAACCCCGAGTTCATAGTGGTCCTCGTCGGCGAGCTGGACCCGGGAACCCTGGCCTACGCGCTCAACGACCCCGCCGCGGCCGCCTTCACCACGGATCTCCTCGAATACCTGGACCCGGAGGTCATCGCGGTTATAGTGAACGAGAGCGGACCCTTCGTGGCGGACCTTCTGGGCGCCCTTGACGCCAAGGTCTTGGCGGACGCCCTGAACGCCAACGGCGAGTTCCTGACCGCTGCCACGGCGGCCATGGACCCGGCGGTGCTGGCCGGAGCGGTGAACGCCAACGGCCCCTTCGTCACGTCCCTTATCGGTTTTCTCGATCCCGTGGTCCTGTCCTCGGCCATGAACGCCAACCCGTCCCTGGTGGGGGACCTCCTGGGATTCCTGGACACGGCGGTGGTGGCCGGGGTGGTCAACGACAACGCTGCCTTCGTCTCCGGCCTCATGAGACACCTTGACCCCGCGGTGCTCACGGCGGGGATGAACTCTCATCCCACCTTCCTCTCCAGGATGATGGGGTATCTGAATCCCGCGGTGATCGCAGGGGTGCTCAACGCCAACTCCGACTCCACCGCCGACCTGGTGAACAATTTATCAGACGAGCTCTTAACCAACGTGCTGGCCCTGACCGCCCACGACCCGGGCTGGATCAACGGCCTCCTGGCTAAACTGAACCCGGCGGTAGTGGCTGCGATGATGAACAGCTCCAGCCCCTTCACCTCGGGGCTCATCAACGCCCTGGACCCCGCCTGGGCGGCGGGCATCGCCAACGCCAATCCCGACCTCATCTTCAAGGTCATGGACGCCATCGACCCGGAGCTCGTGGCCACCATGGCCAACAACCAGAGCATGCTGACCCGGGTGCTGCCGCTTATCGACACCGCGACCCTCGGGGCGGCGCTGGGAGAACATACCGATTTCGTGACCAGGCTGCTACCCCTCCTTGACCCCGCGCTGGCGCAGATCACCAACCAGGCGCTGGAGGGGAATCCCGAGCTGGCCAAGGCGATGCTGGCCAACCTGGACGGGGCCCAGATCGCGGGCGCCCTGGCCCAGGCACCCGCCTTCTTGACCGGCCTGGTGCGGGGGCTCTCACCTGGATTCGTGGCCGCGGCCCTCAAAGGCTCCAACGACAACCCGCAACTCTTGATAAACCTGACCAACAGCCTGGACGCGTCCGCGGTATCGCGTGCCCTGGACCTCTCCGGGACCTTCATGCCCACGCTGCTGGCGCTGCTGCCCAATAACGTGGCCCAGGCAGCCGCGCAGGCCTTGAACGCCAACCCGGCCATGCTGGACACCGTGCTGGGGACGGCCGATCCGGTAGTGCTCGCGGGCATCCTCAACGGGGGGGCGGCCGACGCCCTCATCGCGGGGCTCATCCCTCTCTTGAACGAGGGAGCGGCGCATGCCATCGCCAACGGGGTCAACGCCGACGCAGGCCAATCGGCGGCGCAGTCCATGATCCGCTCGCTGCTCATCGCCACCGACCCCGTGGTCATGGCCGACGCGATGAACAACAACCCGGACTTCGTGGGGGGCATGATCGCCAACCTGAACCAGACCGCCGCCCAGGCCGTCGCCGACGGCATGAACGCCAATCCCGCCACCGCGACCACCGTGGCCCGCTACCTCGACGGTACAACGAGCCGCAGGATCGCGGAGGCGCTCAACCAGAACACCGCCATCATCAGGCCCCTGGTGCAGAACCTCTCCCCGCAAGTGGGGCGGGCTATCGCCGAGGGGCTCAACCAGAACACCACGGATATGACCACCCAGCTCATGGCCACCCTCTCCGATCAGGTGGGGGTCGAGCTAGCGAGAGGGCTCGAGAACAACACCCAGCTTATAGCCACCCTCCTGCCCCGCCTGGACCAGAACGCCGGGCACGAGGTGGCCATAGGCCTGAACGAGAACTCAGGCCCCGGCGGCGGTGGTTTCCTGCAGGCCATGGTGGAGGCGACCTCCCCAACGCTCACCCAGGTCATCGTGAACGTGCTCAACACATCGCCCTACAACATGGATAACTTCCTATCGACGCTCATCCAGAACCTGAACTCCAATACGGCGCAGGCGGTGGCCCAGGGGCTGAACGGCAACCCCGCGCTGGTCGAGAACGTCCTCAACCGCCTGGACGGTAAGGTCATGGCCGCAGGGCTCAACGCCAACGAGGATTGGCTGACCGCACTGGTGGGGGCGCTGGACGCCCCCTCGCTTGCCAGCGCCCTGAACACCGCGTTAGGCACTGCTGGCGGCCAGGCTTTCGTGACCGACCTGCTCTCCACCCTTGACGGGGGGAATGTTGCGAAGGTTCTCAACATCAATCCCCAACTCACCCAGGAACTGATGGTGCGGGGGGCGCAGAACGGGCTGGGGCTCACCCTGCACGATCTTCTGTCCGACGCCGACGTGGGCGCCACGGGAGGCTTCCTCACCGATCTCATCGCGGGGCTCGATCCGGATATGGTTAGCAACGCCTTGAACAACAGCAGAACGGCATATCACGGCGCTCCGGGCCTTCCGTACGGACCCTGGACCTTCCTGGACGTGACCTGGATCAAGGTATACCTGATGGGCGGATTCGGCCTTATCTCGTCCCTGGCCTGGTCGAGGATCGAGGGCGGAGAGAGATATCCCGGCGGCCCCTCGCCGCCGTAGGAGAAAGAGAGAGCGCGATGCTCGTACGCAAGCCCATACAGATCATAGTGAACCTGGTGGTCATCGGGTTCCTGGTGGCACTCGTCGCCGGCGGCGTGATCATACTCCTGCCGGTCAAAGGCACCATCGGCACCGTGTTGGGCAAGATGTCCTCCCAGCGCCATACCCTGGCCGGGATCATCGAGGGAATGGACCCGGTGGAGGTCGCCAAGGCGCTGAACGAGAACCCCGAATTCCTGGCCGCGCTGCTGGCCGAGCTGGAGAACCCGGAGAACCAGGAGGCGACCGCGCAGGCGATAAACGACAACCCCGAGTTCGTGGTGGTGCTGGTGGCCAACATCAACCCCGAGCCCATAGCCGATGCCATCAACCGTAACGGGGACCTCGTTGCGGAGCTTCTGCCCCTCCTGGACGTGGAGGTGCTGGCGGGCACGGTAAACGCCAGCTCTGACTTCACCGCGAAGCTCCTCCCCGAGCTCGACCCAGAGGTGATCGCGGGCATCGTGAACCTGAACGGCCCCTTCCTGACCGCGCTGGTCTCCTACCTGGACCCAGTGGTGCTCGCGGCCTCCATGAACGCCAACCCGGGCTTCACCTCGAACCTTCTGAAGGCGCTGGACCCCGCGACCATCGCGGGGGCGGTGAACGCCAACGGCGGTTGGCTCTCCACCCTGCTGGCGCTTCTGGACCCCGCGCCCACCGCGCAGGCGTTGAACGCCAATCCAGGCTTCATATCGGGATTGCTGAGAGGCTTGAGCCCCAGGGTGCTAGCCTCCGCCCTGAACGCCAACGGAGCGTTCCTGGCCGGCATGACCCGCTATATGAACCCGGATATCATCGTGGGCGCCCTGAACCAGAACAAGTCCTTCCTCATCGGAGTGGTGAACCGCATAGACCCGCGGTCGGGGGCCGAGATCGCCTCCGATCAGGCGGTGCTCACCCGCATCCTGGGGCTTCTCAACCCGGCGCCCATAGCGGGGGCGCTCAACAGCAACGCCGGCTTCATCAAGACGGTGATGAACCAGCTAGACCCCAGGGGTCTTGCCGCCTCCCTCACCGGCACCGGCGACGCCGTGGCCTCCATCGTCTCCTGCCTGCGGGACGACTACATCACCTATCTGGGCAACAACGAGGGTTTCCTGAACTCGGTCATACCCCTGATCGACCAGTCGGTGCTGGCGGGAGCCCTGAACGCCAACTCGGCCTTCATCACCTCCCTCATCCAGAACCTGCCTCCCTCCCTGGGGAGGGCGGCCGCGGAAGGGCTGAACCTCTCGCCGGCCTTCATAGACCGTATGATCGCAAGCTCCAATCCCGCCTTCCTGGCCGGGATACTGGAGGGAGCCGGGGACTTCATGTCCGCGCTCATTTCCGAACTGGACCCGGCGGTGGCCCGGGCGGCGGCAGCCGGGGTGAACGCCAACCCGGCCCTCATCAACGCGGCCCTGGACAACCTGGACGTCGATAAGCTCCTCTATATCCTGGGGCAGACCACCGGCTTTTCCGAGGAGCTATCCGCTCACCTCTCGCCCCTGGCGGCGGCGGGCATCGCCATCGGCCTCAACAACAACGGGGACTTCCTCTCCACCATGATCGGGAACCTCAACGCGCACGGCCTGGCGCTGCTGCTCTCTGCGCATCCCAACACCACCCGCCAGCTCTCGGCGTACTTGAACGCTCACTTCGCGCAGGCGGTGGCGGGAGGCCTCAACCGCGGGGGGACATTCCTCACCCAGCTCATATCCTACCTGGACCCCGCGGTGATCGCGGATGCCCTGGACGAAAACCCCGCCCTTACACGTGACCTCATCGCCGGGCTGGATGGGGGGCTGGGCCAGGCGGTGGCACAGGCAATAAACAACAAACCCGATTTTCTGGTGGCGGTCCTCGCCGGTCTGGACGCGGGAACCGGCGCGGCCATGGCCGCGGGCACCAACTTGAACGCCTCCGGGTTCCTGGAGAACATGCTGCGCTACCTCAACGGCAACGTGGCCGCCGCGGCGGGACAGGCCTTGGGTTACGCCGACCCGAACTTCCTCCCGCAGCTCATCGGCAACCTCTCCGCAGACACCGGCATGCGTATGGCCCAGGCCCAGAACGCCAACCCCGACCTGGTGCGCGTGCTCATGGCCAACATGGCCCCAGCCACGGCCCAGGCCATGGCCCAGGGATTGAACCAGAGCGCGGCGCAGAACCCGGGCTTCCTCACCAACCTCCTGGTGAACCTGGACGAGGAGACGGGCAAGGCCGTGGGCAGGGGGTTAAACGCCCTGGCGGTGGGGGAGGGCTCCTCCGACTTCTTCAAGGTGCTGGACATCACGCTCAAGAACACCCAGCAGCATACCCTGGCCGCCATCACCGGCGCCCTGGATACTACGCAGGGAAAAGCCTTCCTGAACGCGTTAATGGCGAATATAGATACGGCGGACCTGGCCACCGGGCTCAACGACGGTCTCGATGCCGCTCCCTCCTTCTTCCTGCGCAATAACCTGGCCGCCACCGATGCGGACATGATGGCGCGCATCTCCGGCGGGCCCGGCATGGACCTGGTAAAAAAGCTCCTGGGCTTGAACTCAGATCCCGCCCCGCCGCCGCTGCACGCAACCCTGGTGGCGCAGGCCTTGAACGGCGGCATCCAGCCGCTGCTGGAGGGCTTGCTCGCCGCATTGGACGCCAGTGGGATGAACGAGTCCATCGGCGAGGTCATGATCGATCCGGCCGTGCACTTGCCGGCAAAGTACCTTGACGAAACGCCCGCCCATGCGCCCACGGTCAACTTCCAGTTCCTCGTGGACATGATGTCCGATAACGACGTGATGGCCCAGGAGATCGCCGATGCCATAAACCACAGCCGTGCCGCCGATGACAGCCTGTTGCGCAACTTTGGTATTTCGGTGAGACTCAGGTTCGCCTTATTCGGGTTTATACCGATAGACGCGGTGGCGCCCGGGTATATTCAAGGCGCTTATACCGGCGCGCTGGTGTGGCCGCCGCCAGCGACGCCGCCCAATTAGCGGAAGAAGAGGATGAGGATCAGATGTTCCTTCTGAGCAGGCCGTTACAGCTGATAATAAACATAACCGTGGTCGTCCTGGTGCTCGGCTCCGTGGCCCTGGGTGCCGTGATGATCCTTCCCGCCAGGAGCCCCATGGGCCCCCTGATGGGGAAGATGGCTTCCGATGTGGACCTCCTCACTAACATGCTCGCCAACACGGAGCCGGAAGCGGTGGCCGAGGCGCTCAACGACAACCCCGCGTTCATCTCGGAGCTCTTAAACGCCATGGTGGAGGAGGAGACGGTGCCGGTGGTCGCACAGGCAGTAAACGACAACCCGGATATCCTGGTGGCCGCCATCCCTTACCTTGACCCCGAGTCCATCGCCTATATCGTCAACAACAGCTCCGAGCTGGTCATCGGTCTGGTGGGATACCTCGACCCCACGGTTATCGCGGAAGCGGTCAACCGTAACGGCGAATTCGTGGCCGAGCTTCTGGGCTACCTGGACCCCGTGGCCCTTAACGCGGGTATCAACGCCAACGGGGCCTTCCTGGCGGCGGTGATGTCCTACCTGGACCCGCAGGTGATAGCGGGGGTGCTCAACGGCAACGGACCCTTCCTGACCAACATCATGGGGCTGCTGGACCCCGCGGTCACCGGCCAGATCATAAATGAGAACGCGGCCTTCCTCTCGGCCCTGGTCTCCAACCTCGACCCGGTGGTGGTGGCGGAAGTGGTCAACTCCAACGGTGACATGCTCTCGGCATCCCTGGACTACATAGACCCCGCAGTGATAGCCTCCGTGATCAACCAGAACGGTCCCTTCCTGGCCGCGGTCATGGGCTACCTGAACCCGGCCGTGCTGGCCGGATCGCTCAACGCCAACATCGCCACCGTGGTGCGGGTGACGCGTTCCATCACGCCCGGTTTCGTGGCGGATATCCTGAACAACACCACCCTGCTCTCGGCCTCGGCTCCCTTCATGCAGCCGGTGCCGGTGGCCGGGGCGCTCATGACCGCCACCGATTTCATCAACGACCTGGTCAGATTTCTAGACCCTGACGTGGTGGCCGACCTTATCAACTCCTCCATCGAGCTGGTGAAGAAGACCACCGATTACACCGACCCCGGTTTCGTGGCCGACCTCATCTCCAACCGGGCCATGCTCTCGCGGGTGCTGGGACTTCTGGACGTGCAGGTGCTGGCCAACGTGGTCAACGCCAACCCGGGACTGACGGCGGACCTGGTGCCGCTTCTGGCTCCGGCGGTGGGCGCGGGAGCCGGCGCGGGCATCGGAGCCAACCCCGCCCTCATCGTCGAGGCGCTCAACGCCCTGAACCCGGCCATCCTTACCAATGCCTTAAACGCCCATCCCGAGATAACCGAGGCCCTCTCCCGCGTGATGCCGCCTTCCCTGGCGCCATATATCGCGACCGGCCTCAACCGCAACCCGGAGTTCCTGGGCGAGCTCCTGAAAAACCTCAACCCGGCCCCTATCGCGGCAGCGTTGGGAACCCATACGAGCTTCATCTTCGACCTGGTCTCCCAGCTGTCGCCCGGTGTGGTGGCGCCCATGATCCGTGGCTCCAACCGCAACCCGGATTTCCTGGCCTCGCTGCTCGCACACCTGGATGCAGCCCCGCTCGCGGGCGCTCTCAACGACAATCCCGCCTTTCTCCAGACCCTCCTCACCGACCTGAACGGGGCGATGGGGACGTCGGCCTCCCAGGGCATGCGCGACAACTGGCTGGCGGGCAGGGACTTCCTCTCGGCGGTCATCGGCGCCCTGGATCCCGCGGTCCTGGCCGGGGCCGTGAACGCCAACCCGGCCTTCCTGGAGGGCTTCCTGGCCAACACCAGCTCCCTCACGGCCGAGTACCTGGCGCGGGGCATCAACGCCAACGTGATCAACCACGCTTTCGGGCAGGACCTGCTCTCGGTGCTCATAACCAACATCTCCCCCGCGGCGGCTGCGGCCCTGGCCTCCGGCGTGAACCAGAACGTGGCCGCCAACCCGGCGGATAACCTCTTGACGGGCCTGCTGGCCAACACCAATGGGCAGGCGGGCATCGCCATAGCCACCGGCCTCAACAACAACCCCTCCTTCGTGCGCGTGCTGGTGGAGAACGTCACCGCGCCCACGGCCATCGCGGCCGCGAACGGCATCAACCTCTCCTGCCAGCGGGCTCAGACCGGGACGGCGGAGCATCCCGCCGAATACTACCAATTCCTCAGGAAGCTCCTTGCCAACCTGGGCCCGGCAGTGGCTCAGGCCTCGTCCGAGGGACTCGTGAACAACCCTGAGCTGCAGCCCCTCATCAGCGCCATGATCAACAACTTAAACGCCGCCGCGGTGGCGCCGGTGATAGCCGCCGGACTGAACGGGAACCCCGCGGTGGGCAACATGATACCGGACCTGCTGAAAACGCTCGACGCCACCACGGCCCACACCATCGCGCTGGCCTTGAACGCCAATCCCTCCATGACCAGCCTGCTGCTGAAGGAGCTGAAACCGGCATTCGTAGCGGGCCTGCTCAAGGACAACTCGCTCTTCCTCTCCGGCCTCATCTCCAACCTGGACGGCGCGGTCATCGCTAACGCACTGAACGCGGAATACGCCATGCACACCGTTTCCGGGGTGGAGCATCCGGAGAACTCCCTGCTGGGGCGCCTGTTCGCCTCACCCGATTTCAACGGGGCCGACCTTGCGGATCTCCTGGACACGGCGGGATACGACTTCCTGGTGGACCTCCTGGCGAACCTGGATGGCGCGCCCATCGCACAGGCCATCAACAACGCCGGGCAGGCGTTCCTGACCGAGTTCATCGCTTACCTGAACCCCGACCTGATCTTGAACGTGATCAGGGCGGACCGGGATCCCGTCTCTCCGACCGGCGATGGAGGGGGAGGGATCAAGGACCTGAACATAAAGATCTACGTCTACGAATTGGCCGGCCTCCCGATCCCGTTGGGTGACGCGGAGTTCAAGACCCTCGATGTCGGTATCTGGATACCTCCGGATCTTCCCCCACTCGTCGCGAATACCCCACCGTAAACGTTGGGGTTGTATCTCGAACCTTCGCTCCTCGTGACGTCGCGAAGAATGGGGTCGTGTCTTCGATCTTCGATCTCCGTTGCCGATAGCTG
>Ga0315295_10001279_pt1 | contig 21597 bp, 21 predicted proteins | sample YL17G14_0_MG_FD_204453 | JGI IMG/M metagenome (GOLD analysis project Ga0315295, IMG submission 204453) | Sediment microbial communities from Yellowstone Lake, YNP, Wyoming, USA - YL17G14_0 | ecosystem: Environmental > Aquatic > Freshwater > Lake > Sediment | place: USA: Wyoming | collected...
GGGCATTTATATTTTATATAGCATTAAATTACAGATATTTATCTGTCTCTTTGCCACATCAATATTCATCAGAAGAAGTACTTGTCGGTGGTGTTACTTTTTCTCAACCGAGAAAGATATTACCAAGACCGCACAGATACTCAATCCTGCTCTCCAAAAAAATTTTGAATTGATTTACGAACTGCAGCAAAGAAATCAGTTCCAGTTATGCTTTCAAGATAATCCACTGAAACGACATACTTCTGAAGTGGTTGTGCTGCCTTTCATTCGTGATTAGAAAGGAAATTATCTATTACTTTCAAGTGTATCAACAAACAGAGTTGAAAATTAAGAAAATAGTAAATGTTTTGAACTAATTTTTAAACTTTATATAAAATACGAATGATGTGTTTGAATCTGATATAGATATAAAAAAACGTTTTCAAACGGATACAAACGACTATAAATGATTTTGAACCGGGTATAAACGTTTAAATACCAAATCAGTATAATAGGATGGCTTAAGTTTGCTAAGAAATTAAACTTATGTCAAATTAAAACTTAAAGTCATGAACTCATTAAAGAACAGAGTAACACTGATCGGAAACCTTGGTCAGGATCCGGAAACAAAATCACTTGAGAACGGGAAAAAGGTTGTTAAATTCACTCTTGCGACCAATGAGTCGCACAAGAATGGTGAAGGGCAAAAGGTTGAAGAAACCACATGGCACAATATTGTTGCCTGGAACGGGCTGGCTGATATCGCCGGGAAGTACCTTAAAAAAGGCCGTCAGGTGGCAGTTGAAGGAAGGATTGTCTACCGTACGTATGAGGACAAGAAGGGTGCCACAAAGTACATAACTGAGATTGTACTCAACGATCTTATCCTTCTTAGATCAGGAAAGGATCAGGGCAAAGAAGATCTGACTAAAGATGAATAGTCAGGTTTATCGGAAAACAATCGCTGCATTTCCCGTGAAAAGAGGCTGTTTCATTTTAAGAAACAGCCTCTTTATTTTTTTTTACCCTCCCGGCCATCAGAAAAGCGGAAAGCTTATATCCGGATGTTAAAAATAATCCTCAGAAAATTAATACGGACTTTTGAAATCGGATAAAATAAAACAATACTTTTAGAACTCCGACTTTTTCAATCGGACATAAAATAATTATATAGTCAGAATTCTGATGAAAAGAATATTAATTCCGGGAGCAATTTTGTTTTTTACATTTTCCGGACTGGCCTCACAGACTGTCGATAATCAGAATAAACCTACAGCTGAAATTTATTCGGACTTCCATTATAATCTCGGCAATCCGGGAAGGACTACAGGTTTCAGTCTGAACAGGGCATATTTCGGGTACAACTATATTGCCAATGAGAATTTTTCGGCAATAATCAAGGTTGAGATAGGCACACCTGAAGATCTTGCCGACGGATCAACGGCAAGGCGCTATGCCTATTACAGGGAGGCTTCGATCAATTATACCAAAGATAAGCTCAGTGTTACTTTAGGAATAACAGGGACGCGGCTTTTTGATTATCAGCAAAAATTCTGGGGTAAAAGATATATTGCAAACACCTATCAGGCGATAAACGGATATGGTTTTGTTGCTGATCTTGGCATGGTTGCAGACTATAAATTCAACAACATAATTGAGGCTGATTTTACTCTCATGAACGGAGAAGGCTATTCAAACCTGCAGCTGGATAATAATCTCAAGTCATCGCTGGGTGTCACCATAACTCCGGTTAAACAGCTGGCTTTCAGGGTGTATGGCGATTTGATGAAGCAATCAGGTATATGGCAGACTACACTTATAGGTTTTGCCGGTTTCAGTAATGACTATTTTAATTTTGGGGCAGAAATAAGTTACAAAACAAATCTTGATCTTACCGGAGGCCATGATGCCTGGGGTATATCGGGTACCGGTGCAATCAGTCTTACGGAAAAGATGGAGTTTTTCACAAGGTATGATTATTCAACTTCCGTTATTGCCCACGGTGATGCACTTGAATGGAATTTTAAAAAGGACGGAACATTTTTTATTACAGGCTTTCAGTATACATTCAACAAAATGGTAAAAATTGCACTGGATTACCAGGCAACTTTTCCTGTTGATGCCTCAAAGTCAATTTCAAAGCACATTTTCCTTAATGCTCTGTTCAAGTTCTGAAAAGATCACAGGTCTGACTTTTCAGTAAAATTTCTGCCTGCTTTAAGAGCTTTCATGTTCACCTCGACTATCTCCTCCCCTTTCCTGCCAAAAAGCTTCCTGATGGCATTCTCAATGCTGGAATAGGGAATGTCGATATAAGGTGATGCAGCTCCGAGTATTACCATATTCCCTGATCTTGATGACCCCATCTCCCTGGCAATCTTATCTGCATCAATGATAATATGGTTCTTAACTTTCATTATTTCATTAATGATTTCTTCAATCTGCGGATAATCAGGTATGTTGATAAACGGACTTGAGTTGGTAACCAGCCAGCCGTTTTCAGAAAGCCACGGGAGATATCTCAGTGATTCCATTGGTTCAACTGAAACAATTAAATCTGCTTTACCGTAAGGTATCAGGTCGGAATGAATCTTTTTATCCGATAGTCTCAGATGGGATTGCACGTCACCTCCTCTCTGACTCATGCCATGAACTTCAGACTGTTTGAGAAACAGGTTGTTCTCAACTGCGGCCAGCCCGATTGCAGCAGCAATTGATAAGATACCCTGACCCCCTACTCCGGATAAAATAATATCATTCTTCATCTGTTTTTCTTTTTAATTATTCACCTGGAGTACTGGTTTTCTTTCTTCTGGTAGCCGTCTGAATACATTCACGGGAAGCTATGATGACTGAAAGTCCCTTATAATCAAATTCTTGCTTCATAATACGTACATTTTCTTCATGATTCTTGCGTAAGGGAGTTATGACCCTGATATGGTCTGGTTCGACTCCGATGCCTGCACAAATACTCTTTATCCTGCCGGTTGCCTGTGATTTCTGACCACCGGTCATTCCTGTAGTTGAGTTATCGGCTATCACAATCGTAATGGATGAGTTTTTGACCACGGCATCGAGAAGGCCTGTCATACCGGAATGGGTAAAAGTAGAATCACCTATTGCCGCCACAGCCGGGAAAAGTCCGGCATCAGCAGCTCCGATCGCCATTGTTATTGATGCCCCCATGTCAACACACGAATTTATAGCGTTGTACGGTGGCAGAGCTGCAAGGGTGTAACATCCAATATCGGAGAAGACTCCACCCGGACCGTACGATTTCATAGCTTCGATAATTGCATTAAACATGTCGGCATGTCCGCATCCCTTACAAAATGAGGGAGGCCGCATCCTGACTATTTGCGGAACATCATTTCCATAGCTTACAGGAAGCCCTAAAGCTTTTGCGACTATTGCCGGATTAAGCTCACCATCGCGCGGGACACTGCCATCGAGTCGTCCGAATATCTTCTTTCCCTCATCCAGTATTCCCCTCAGTGATTCCTCAACGACCGGGTATCCTTCCTCAAGTATAAGTATCTCTTCACATCGTTCAGTTATATCTTTTATAAGATCTTTCGGGAAAGGATAGGCAGCAATTTTTAATACGGGAAAATCAGGTCCTGGATCCTGATAGTTCTCCATCAGATAATTATGTGCTATTCCGCAGGTAATAACTCCCAGCTTCCTGTTATCACCATCTGAAAAGGTATTGTATTTAGAAATCCTGTTATCAAATTTAAGCTTTTCAAAGATTGACAGAAGGATCCTGTACCTCTTTCTGGCAATCGATGGAAGCAAAATAAATTGATATGTATCGGAAGGGAGTTTCAGCTTTTTTTCAGGAATATTTGCCTTAAGCTCCACTGCGGCTCTTGAATGAGCCAGGCGTGTGGTTATCCTGAAAAGGACGGGGATACTGAATTTTTCCGAAAGCTCAAATGCATCAAAGATCATGTTATAGGCTTCCTGCTGTGTTGCCGGCTCATAGACAGGGACAAATGAGAATTTGCCATAGAACCTCGAATCCTGCTCATTCTGTGAGGAGTGCATTGAAGGATCATCGGCAGCCACCACAATAAGACCGCCATTAACTCCGGTTATTGCAGAATTGATAAAGCCATCGGCAGCAACATTAAGTCCTACATGTTTCATCGCGACCATTGCTCTTTTACCCGCATATGACATTCCAAGGGCAGCCTCCATCGCAGTTTTTTCGTTAGATGACCATTCCCTGTGGATCCTCCGTTTTGCAGCTTCCGGAGAAGATTGAATATATTCCATTATTTCAGTCGATGGTGTACCAGGATAAGCATACATTCCGCTCAATCCGGCATCCATTGCAGCCTGGGCAATAGCCTCATCGCCCAGTAATAATAGTTTTTGCATATTTGAAATTCTTATAATTTTACCAGGTCATCAAGATCATCAGGTATCAAAGGCTTTATATTGGTATGCACAAAATCAAAACAATAATCCTCGATCTGATCCCTGAGGTCGGTAAATAATTTCAGAATCTCCTTATCTGTACCTTTAAAAGATTCAGGATCGGGAAATGACCTGTGCAGACGGACAGCTTTCCCGGGGAAATATGGACATTTCTCTCTGGCATTATCACAAACTGTAATGATATAGTCAAATTTTATGTCAGGCAGATCGCTGATTGTCTTTGATTTATGTTTTGAGATGTCAATTAAGGCGCCAGCCATTACTTTAACAGCATTACTGTTTAAACCATGAGCTTCAATACCTGCGCTGTTAACATTTGCCTCATCACCAGCGTAATATTTTATCCATCCTTCAGCCATCTGGCTTCTGCATGAATTACCGGTACATAAAACAAGAATATTTTTCATGAACTGAAATTTAACTTTGAAGGTGAAATATATTAAAAAATAGTTAAATGTTTTACCGTTACATGCAATATTGCTTATTTTGCAGACTCTTTCTCAAGAAACAGCGTTTACAGTTATAAGGGTTACTGTTGAACAGGATTTTCAATATATTATTTTTTTTGCTGCTGCCACTTTCCTTCATTAACGGACAGGTTAATGAAAGGAATAAGCTGATACAGGTAAGCGGAATCATTACTGATGATGAGAGCAATCCTGTTCCACATGTCAATCTGTTCTCTCATAAGCTCAGAAGAGGTACGATGAGTGAGCTCTCCGGGATTTACTCCATAATTTCATTACCCGGAGATACTATCTATCTGAGCGCCCTGGGATACAGGAGGATGGAGTTTTATCTACCCAATAAAATTGTAGGACGACAGTTTAACAAGGATATTGTGCTTGAAACAGATACAATAAAAATTGAGGGTGTCATAATATTACCCTGGAAGACCTATGAAGAGTTTAAAAGGGACGTTCTTGCTCATCAGCCGATACTCAAGCCTGAAATAAAAAACATGTACGATAACCTTGCTTTGATACATGACATCATTTCAAACACTTCAAGTTACCAGATCTCTCCTGAAGCCGGTTACAGATTTGCTATGCAGCAGAATGCCAATGCGATGATGACCAAGAATCAATATCCTGTAAATAATCTTCTAAACCCGTTTGCATGGGCAAAATTCTTTAACGGGGTTAAGCATGGACTTTTAAAGAACAAAAAAAGCACGGAAGCTGCAACTTCCAGGACCAAAACAAAGAAAAAGAAAGCTTCCAAGGATTGAATGATCCGATCAGCTAAAATATTATTTCTTATTATTTTACTTCTTTTTATTGAGCTGAATTGTTTCCCTTTTCAACAGACCAGCATAAATGGAGTCGTTAAAGATTCTACAGGGTCGGCTATCGAAAAAGTTAATGTCACCATTTCCGGCACATCAACCGGAACATTAACAGACAGGCTGGGAAACTTTTCAGTTACAGTGCCCGAAGATGGAAAAGAATACACTGCAGTTTTTTCCTTTGTCGGTTTCAGAACCGAAAAGAGAACTGTAAAATGTGACCGGGAAGAGATTTTTCTCAATGTGGTCCTTTTCCAGGAGTTCAGCAGGATAAGTGAGGTAACTATAAGCTCAGACCGGAGAAACACCGTGACCACATTGATACTTATCCCGCTAAAAGATATCAACCTGCTGCCTTCGGCTTCAGGAAGCTTTGAAGCTATTTTGAAGACCATGCCGGGGGTTGCATCAAACAATGAGATGAGTAGTCTGTATTCAGTCAGAGGAGGTAATTATGATGAGAACCTGGTCTACGTAAATGATATTGAAATATTTCGTCCATTTCTTATCAGGTCAGGGCAACAGGAAGGACTGAGCTTCATCAATCCTGACCTTACTTCGTCGGTCCGCTTTTCACCGGGCGGATTCAGTGCATCCTACGGAGATAAAATGTCTTCAGTGCTTGATATTACTTATAAAAAACCTGTTTCTGACAAAGGATCGGTCTCATTGGGTCTTCTGATCATGAAGGTATAAGCAAGAACCATAAGATAACATGGCTTATAGGTGCAAGATATAAATCGAGCCGGATGATGCTCAAAACACTTGATTCAAAAGGAGACTATCAGCCGGTATTTGCAGATATTCAGTCGATTATCACATATAAATCAGGTAATAATTCAATGCTTTCCTTCCTGGGAACGTACTCTTCAAATACCTATAATTTCATTCCCCAGAGCAGGGTCAGTAACTTTGGAAATGAAGTAATGGCATATCAGCTTTATCTCCTCTTCAACGGCGGTGAAAAAGATAAATACGAAACATGGAATACTGTTCTGAACTGGGAATTCAAAGACAAATCAGAAATCAGTCATAAAATACTTGTTTCATCATTTGGAACCTATGAAAAAGAGGCATTTGACATCAGAGGTTCATATAGTCTTAACAGTCTCGATAAAAATGCAGGATCTGAAAACTTCACCGATAGCCTGATGAACATTGGTGCCGGCAGCTGGTTGTCACATGCGCGAAACAAATTATCAGCCGACATTAAATCACTTGCCTATAGAGGTGAAAAAGAGCTGGGCAAGTCTATATTGAACTGGGGTCTGAAGATCAGAAATGACAGGTTCAACGACAAGATAAAAGAATGGACTATGACCGATTCAGCCGGATATGCCCTTCCTTATAACAGCAGTGATCTGAAAATGACCTCCCTTATAATGTCTGCAAACAGGTTAAGTAACTGGTTGCTCGATTCATATTTTCAGTCGGCAAGTACCATAATACCTGGATCGAGGGAGGTAATGATCAATGCAGGAGTACGGGGTTTGTATAATTCATTTTCGAATGAGTTTCTCATAAGTCCAAGACTCTCAACAAGCATAAATGCATGGAAGAATATTGTTTTCCGGCTTTCCGGCGGATTATATTTTCAACCGGCTTTCTACAGGGAAATGCGCTATCCTGATGGCAGGCTCAACAGGCAGATAAAATCCCAGAAGTCATTTCATACAGTTCTGGGCATGACTTATGATTTCAGAGCCTGGAACAGACCTTTCAGGCTCAGTACTGAACTGTATAACAAGGCATTAAATAACATCATTCTCTACAGACTCGATAACGTGCGGCTTATCTATTCCGGCGAAAACAGTACTAAAGGTTACAGCCGCGGAATAGATGTAAGATTAAACGGTGAGTTCGTACCTGATGCCGAATCGTGGATAAGCCTTTCTCTAATGGATTCTAAACTGGAGAAACCTTCAACGGATATGGGGAAATTTCCATCACCTTCAGATCAGACTTTCAGTATGAACATTTTCTTTCAGGATTATCTGCCGGGTTATCCGACTATCAGGGCGCACATTAATATTTCATTTGCAACCGGTATCCCTATAATATCTCCATATAATGAAAGGTATGATCAGTACCACAGGTTGCCGCCGTACCGGAGAGTAGATCTTGGCATGACAAAAGTGATAAAAAGCAGTTACAGTGATCTGCCCGGGAATAATCTATTCAGCTGTTTCGACGAAATTGTTGCAGGGATTGAAGTATTCAATCTGCTTGATATAAATAATACCATTTCTTATCTATGGATCAGGACAGTAAATAACCTGAGTGGTCAGATGAGGCAGTTTGCGGTACCTGATTATCTTACCGGCAGAAGCTTAAACTTCAGGATATCTGCAACTTTTTGATTATATTAAAATGCAGGATCAGCGAGCCCGTTTCTGAATGCATATTCCGAAATACTTTTTCTTGGTCTTCGTTTACTATCTCGTTTTCTCAATTCCTCATTAAGTTCCTTACCATCACCAAGATAACCAACTGCCATAACTGCAACAGGCTCAACTCCGTCACCCAGGTTGAAGTATTTTTTTACTTTTCCGGTTGAGTAGCCTCCCATCTGGTGGATATAGACATCCATTGAGATTGCCTGAATAAGCATGTTTGAAACAGCCATTCCTGTATCGTGAAAAGCATATTTGTTTGGCCTGTCCTTATAGACATGTTTTGTTCTGGTAAGGCTTATAATAAGTGCATATGCATTCCTGGCCCAAATCTGGTTAGATTCTTCAAGGAATCCGGCAAAATCATCAAACTTTCCGGGTGTATCCCTGGTGGTAAGGATAAATATCCATGGCTGTTCATTAATACTTGACGGAGCATATCCGGCAGCCCCGAGAATAGCTTTCAATTTGTACTCCTCAACCGGTTTTGATGAGAAAGAATAAGGACTCCATCTTTTCTTTATTATGTCAAGCACTGAATCGTTTTCCATAAATTTTACTCTTAACTAACTACAAAAAAGAAGGCGTTATGTTTTGTTAAAATCGTTATAAAGGAATGAAATATCAAAACAAATGTAATAATTTATAATTTCGCATTGTATGAGAAAGTATGAAGGTAGGCTTGCGGGGATTCTTGGTGCAATAATCGTTCATCTTGTTGCAGGAATAATTTTCATGGTCGTAAAGATCGGGACACTTAATATTAATGAATATAAGAGAGAATACCAGATCGCTCTTGAGGACATTTCCCAATCTGAAAAAAAGGAGATAAAACCGGAAGTGATGGGTGCTTCTGTTGAAAAGGTCCTGCAGGGGGACCAGGAAATGCTTAACATCGCAAGGAATCTTGCCAACCAGCCTGATGTTAAAATAAATGCGGAGGATTATATCGATAAAGTGAAGGATGAACTTATCGAGAGCGGCAAGCTTGGTAAAGACAACTATATTGATGAACAGAAAAGGTTGAAAGAAATGTCATCTCAGGGTGCTGTATCTCTTGAAGATAAAAATGCCATGAAAAAAGAGCCTGAAAAGCCTAAAGATTCGCAGCAGATGGCAGCAAATTATAGTGGCCCGACCAGGATTTATTATGATCTTCCGGGAAGAACACATACCTATCTGCCAATACCTATTTACAAATGCGAAGGATCGGGTAAGGCCGTTCTGTTAATTGAGGTTAATCCTAAAGGGTATGTTATAAGTGCAAAGATCATAGAATCTGAAAGCACCACTTCCGATCCCTGTCTTGTAGAAACAGCTGTTATTTCCGCGCTGGTCTCCAGGTTTAATCCTGATATAAATGCACAAAAGATCGAGACAGGTACACTGACCTATCATTTTGTAGCTCAATAATATAGATTACCTGTGGCAAATTCAGGGCATTAAAACAGGGTACCTTCGATATTCCACTTAAAGGGTTTAATGACTTCCGGTGTATTGCGGTCAGATGATTTGTTATTGACAAGATCACTTATCGTATAGGCACTCAGTATTTCTGAAGGGCATGGTTTAAGAAGCTGCGACACCTCAGCCTGATTGCTCGAGAGATCAATCCACCTGGATTCTGTTGATTTATCAAGGATTACCGGCATTCTTTTTTTGGAGTTATGGATAACTGCCATCAGGTCATTTGCATCAGTTGTAATTATGGAAAAGGTATTGAATATCTCTCCTGTACGACTCTCAACCCATTCATCCCACAGACCTGCAAATGAGATTATATCATCATCTGCACGATGTATATACCATGGTATCTTTTTTGCCCCGATATGCTGCCACTCAAAAAATCCTTTTACAGGAATCAGGCATCTTTTTGATCTGAAAGAACCAGAAAATGATGGTTTACTATCAATACTCTCCGATCTTGCATTAAAAGTTTTATATCTGATATCATTGGCATTTTCCGTAGTCTTTACCCATGAAGGTATCAATCCCCATTTCAAGAGCTGTATCTTATCCCTTTTGCCGGAGCATATTGCCGGCATTTCAGGTAATCCAAATGCATGATAATAGTAGCTTGGACGATATTTATCAGGATCCAGAAAAGTAGCTCCGTACCTGTTTTCAAGCTCCTCTTTTATAAGATTGACATTGACGGAGAAACACATAACCTTAAGATTATCTGTTATTGTAATCTTCAATCAGCGGGGCCGAAACAGAATAATTAAACAGATCTGTGTCAGGCCAGGCTTTGACCTGAGATAGTGCCCGTACCATCATATAATTGATGTCGGTTGATATTTCAGGTCCGTTCCAGGCACTGGTATTGAGAAGAACAACCCATGAAATACCGTCAGGCTGACGTTTCAACATACCGGCTGTACCCGGGAAAGAACCTGTCCTCCACCATGTTCCGTCATAAATAGTTGTTTTCCAGCCAATTGGCGCATACCCGTTATTGAAATCTGTCATGAATTTAATGCTCTCATAACTGAGTATATCTTTCCTGGAGTTGAAACCATCGACAGCCAGCAGTAATTTCATAAGATCAGGCGAAGTAGCAAGCCAGGCTCCTGCCCCGCCAAGCGATTCAATATCATTTCCCCCATAGCTTGCAGGCACTGTGTCGCCTGTACCATAAATAGATGGTTTTAATATTGCATCACCGGGCTCATAATATGTCACCTCAAAAGGACCTTTTTCGGTGGCCATATTTCTGGCAAGAGTCATATCATAAATACCAAGAGGTTCAAGAATTTCTTTTTTGCAATATTCGCTGTACGACATCCCTGACACTTTCTCAATTACCAGTCCGAGAATTGCATAGCCCAGATTGGAATAAGAACGTCCTGTACCCGGGGTAAAATGCAGATTTTTATTAAGTGCAAAGCGGACAATAGTCTTAGTATCGACCGGAGGAGCAACACCCATTTCTTTTGCTACCACGAACGGGATGAACATCTGATCACCCCATCTGGTCGTCCACCCGGCTTCATGGCTTAAGAGATGAGCCACAGTTATTCCGTAAACCCTTTTATCTTTTGGTTCACTATAAAAAGAGTCGTTCAGTATTCCATCCGGGCCAAAAACCCTGTCATTTACAGACAATTTGGCTTCCTCCTGAAGTTTCATAATCGCAACAGCCGTCACCAGCTTTGAGATACTGGCTATCCTGAATTTGTTATATGGCTCTGCCGCAATGTTATTTGACTTATCAGCAAATCCGAATCCCCTGGCAAAAACAAGTCTTCCGTCCTTTGCTACCGCTATAGATGCTCCGGCAATTTCCCATCTCCGCATAAATGAGTTGATTATTCTCTCCATTCCGGCAAATTCCTTACTATCAGACACTGAGTTTGTAAGCCTTATATTATCCGGTATCAGCTTATCGGTTAATTTGCCACCCATTTCAACAGCACCAGGATCATAGCTTATCAGGGCCACCAAAAAGGTTACCAGCAATATTCTTCTTAGTCTTGTCATATAATTTTTTCTGCCGACAAAAATAAAAAGTATTCTAATCAGGTGTATAATAAACTGACATTTATTACTCCTGATCGAATATTTTTAATTTCATCAATATCTGCTTTTTCATTGATTCTGACTTCGTCGAGCTTCATGTCGCTAAGGTTTTTCGATTTACCTGATCATGCAGTCTGTCTGCCGTTCTGATTATCTGTAAAGTTCCATTCTGTTCTGACTGCAATATAATATTTTCCTTAAATGATCATCAACCTATCATTAAAAAAGGAGTAAAGTTTTAACTTTGTGTTTATGATACCGCTAAGGAATTATAATTTCCGTACTCTGATACTTATTCTTTTTTTGAGTATGCCTGGAACCTTGTTGTCACAGGAAGAGATTGAAATTGACACATCTGAATATATGGTATATGAAAACAATCATTCTAATATGACATTCGGTCGTGGTACAACTTACAAGGATGTTCTTAATTTCAACTTAATGGTAGCTGCTTCTAAAGGTTATGTATCTGAAATACATAGAATTATAAAGAACGGCGCAGATCCTGATACCAAAACTTATGGAAATATAACTCCACTCATGTACGCTGTTGCCAATAACCAGCTGGATGCTGTTAATGCGCTGCTTTCCTATAAAATTGATGCCAATGTAATGACCATATATTCAGAGACTCCGCTACTGGCTGCAGTTAAGAACGGGAATGTAGAAATCGCAGAAACATTAATCAGGGATAGTGCAGACATCAATGTATCTGACAGATATGGAGCAACACCTCTCCATTATGCTTCAATTTACGGATATTTCTATGTGGCCGATATGCTGCTTTATTATGAAGCAGCGACCTATAAAAAATCAAACGATGGTACTACGCCTCTTATGGCTGCAGCATGGGCAGGTTATTCAGATATAGCCGATCTGCTGATTCAGAATGGTGCAAATCCTGAAGATGCCGATAATCTGGGTTTTACGCCATTCCTTGTTGCAGCTCAGAATGGAGACACTGTCATAATGGAAATCCTTATTAACAGAAAGATCAACCTTTATGAGGTTAATAAATTTAATTACAATGCCCTTGATATTTGCATAAAATCAAATCATATTGAGGCTGCTGCCTATCTGCTTGGAAAAGGAGACAAGTGGACTTCAAACGAGAATAAAGCGGTCAGCCCTTACCTGGTTGCAACCAAGTATATTCGGAAGGAAATTACCCACCTCCTGGAAAAGAATAATATACCAAAAACCTACAAGTTCGGATTTGACCAGGTATCTTTATCTGCTTACCTGAAGGTTTCTCTTCATGATTATTTCACCGGAATGGGAATTTCGTTCAAGGAGCCAAAATTAAATGGAGGCATCTTTGCCGGATGTGATGTAAAACCTGGTTATACAAGGGTACTTATGAAAAAAACTGAGACTTTGTTTTATCAGTATAAGGACAAAAGCTCCATGGTATATGCCGGATTATTTAAGGATTTTGCAATTACCGATTATCCTATTAAAGGCAACTGGACCTTTACAGGATCATTAGCCGCCGGATATACTTTCGGGAACAAACTGAAAGGAACAGGGATTACTCCTGAAAATAAGTTCAGGATACTTCCCGGAATTGCATTAAAGTGGACTAAAGATAACCTTAATTTCTTCGGTGGTCTCGATTTTTTAAAGACCGAATTCTATAAGGTTGGCCCGGTATGGTTAAGAGTTGGGTTTTCTTATAATATCTTCTTCGATAATGTGAGAGCTCCGGGTAAAGAGATCAAATGGTACTAAACAATTAATAAGTACAAAATCCTGCTATGAATTATCATTATATAAATACCGGAGTTACAAATAGAAATATGTTCAAAGCCTGCATACATATTATTCTCTTTGTCCTCATTATCCTGCTTTCCTGTGATAAACAACCATTGATAACTCCCTGTAAGAATTGTACTGAATCAGAGCCAGTTACAGCATTGCTCGAAGCTAAAATCAATGAATATTCAAAAACAACTTCCATAGCTGTAATTAATCTGTATGAAGGTAATATTGAAGATAGTATATTATTGGGAAGGTACAGCTTCCCATCCGAGAAATGGTCTCGTACAGTAAGTGTAAACAAAAAATATACTGTCACGGCAACGTACCTTTTTTATGGTTCTGAATATACTGCAATTGATTCTGCGACACCCAGAGTTAAATATGAAACAGAGCAATGCGAAAAACCATGTTATTATGTTTATGATACAAATCTGGACCTGAGGATTAAATACCTTAAATGAAGGTCAGGTTAGCTTTTGCTTTTCTGTGGCACGTACAGACATTCTGGATATTATCATCCGTCAATTCACTGAAGCCAGTTTTATATTTTTGATTTTAAAGAATAAATACCGGGCTTGCATTATACAGAAACTCATCATTCTTATAATAAACCTTTTCCAGGAACAAGCCGCTGGGCGGGGCAGTAAGTTTAGCAGGTATATCTGAATAGGTATTGAAGAATGATGAGATATCTTCAGCAGATAGCTTTCCTCTGCCCACTTCAACAAGCACTCCGGTCATCCTTCTTACCTGCTTCCAAAGAAAATGGGAACCAATAACATGATAAACGATAATATCCTTATGTTCAGATATCTGACAATGTTTTATTTCAACCTTTGTAGATCGCTGCTCCTGCGATTCATCGGTAAAAGAGCGGAAATCTTTTAATCCGACGAATTTCGCTGCTGCATTATTCATCAGATTTATGTCCAGGTAGTCTTTAATCCACCATACAAATTTTTTACCTAAAGCGGTGCGTCTTCTGCTTATCTGATATATATAACTCCTGGCTATTGCGTCATACCGTGCATGAAATTCCGGAGAGATCTCCTCAACATTAATTATACATATGTCGGATGGCAGTCGGTCGTTAATACCATATTTAATCCTGAGTGGTATCAGATCTGTTGACACATCAAGATGAGCGACCTGACCCAGAGCATGGACACCGCCGTCGGTCCTTCCCGCACCGTAAATTTCGATATTTTCCTGTTCGAACAGCTCCCTGCAGGCGTCAAGTATCTCGCCCTGAACAGATTTTCCTCCTTTCTGCATCTGCCAGCCGGAATATCTTGTTCCTTCATATTCGAGGATCAGTTTAAAACGGGGCATAATTAATAATTTTAATGGCAAAGGTACAATAAATAGACCTGTGTTACTGAGTATCATCTTTGGGTATCGATATTAAGATTTTTATAGTCGTACGATCTTTTCATCTTAAGGTATTGCAGATTTTGTCGATATCAAATATCACATTAATCAATTATTTTTTGATTTCTAATTATTTCTTTGTAATTTACGTCTCAATATTGTTCTTTTCCAGGTCATTACGGATTGCACACAATAAAATCATCATGTATTCGCTATTTTTGATCTATTGTAAGTTTGTTGAAGGTAAAAAAGATCTTCATGAACAAACCATTATGTTTGATAGACATTTTTATTTCCGGTCAATGTCAATGCACTATTGAAATGAAAAAGCAATCGTCTGTTTTACTTTTTTTCTTAATCCTTTTTGCAGGTAACACCTCTTTTTCACAAACGAGTGAAAGCCAGGCTAAACTGGTTATTATAAATGCAAAAGAGAAGAGAGTTGCTCCTTTGATTCCTTCCTTTAGAATAACTAGTTTAAGCTTCTCAGATGCAAACAAAACCATGCAGATTGAAGATAAAGAGCTGGGTGAGATAAGCTTTTATATTAAAAATACAGGAACAGTTCCGTTGCAGGAACTCGACATAAATATTACTGATACAGAACATACAAAAGGGATAAATTATGCCACAGCCCTGGTCATCAAACAATTAAATATTGGGGATTCATTACATATATCTATTCCTTTTAAAACTGAGGAGGGAATTAAAAACGGATTTGCGCTTTTTTTAATCAATGTCACTGATATAAAAAGCGATAGTATTCAGAAAGCTGAGATCAGAATACCCACAAAAGAAACTTTGTATCCTCCTGTATTTACCTGGGTTAATCCGGCCCTTGTCATTGATAAAACTGATTTTCCTCTATTCAACATTTCAGGTTTGCTGATCTCAAAATCCAGACTCACTGGTTTAAATGTCATTGTAAATGGTCAGGTTTTAAACAACAAAAATTATACAATTTTGCCTACTGATATTAATAATGAGTACCGGATCTCGCAAACCCTGGCACTTAATGAGGGTGACAATGAAATAAAAATTGAGGCAACTAATGAACAGGCATCATCTGTATCGGATCCGCGTGTTATCAACTATTATGTTCAGAAAGTTGATGAATCGTACAAAGAAAAACGTCTTGCACTGGTCATAGGTAATTCTGAATATATCAATAGTAATGTACTTCCTAATCCGGTTAACGATGCAAAGGCTATTGCACAGGCATTGACAGATGTTGGATTTACTGTCCTGCAATATTTTAATGCTAATTATAGAACGATGCTGAAAGCGCAGGACGACTTCGGTGAAAAATTAAAGGATTACAAAGTGGGATTGTTTTATTATGCAGGTCATGGGGTCCAGGTCAAAGGAAATAATTATCTGATCCCAGTTGATGCTGCACTGAAAGTAGAAAATGATGTTATGTACGATTGTATCGATGCCGGCAGATTGCTTGGGAAAATGGAAGCGGCCGGCACTACCACAAATATTGTTATACTTGATGCCTGCCGCAACAATCCTTTTGAACGTTCATGGAGTGGTAGAAATACTGGCCAGGGTAATGGATTAGCATTTATGAATGCGCCTACGGGTTCTTTTATTGCATATGCCACTGCTCCCGGAAGCACTGCTTCGGATGGCACAGGAACAAATGGACTCTATACTTCAGCCATCCTGGAAAGCATTAAGATACCAAACATAACCATATCGGAGATGTTTCAAAAAGTCACGAGTATTGTTTTTACAAAATCTAATAAACAACAGATGCCCTGGGTAGCCACCAACTTAATGGGGAATTTTTATTTTATATTGAAATAGGAAGAAGTAATCTGCTAATTAAAAGATAACCAATCCATATGAAAAAACTGATATTTCTTTTAATAATATCTATTTTATATCATAAAACTGTTCTGTGCCAGACCAATGCCAGAATCACAGATATTGATTACAGACTCGAAAACAATAATATTGTTATCAATTATTACATCTCCGGTTATTTGCCCAATGAGATATTCACTATAGGAGGGTTGAAGTTCCGGGTGACAGAAACAAACCAGGAAATTATACCCAGGACAATCACGGGCGATATAGGCGAAAACATAAAAGGAGAAGGAATCAAAACAATAATCTGGGATATAGTGGCTGACCAGCTGGAAGTATCTGGAGTACTTAAAGCCTCTATAGATATAATCAAATCAGAAATAATAAAACCATTGGGAGGTCCGGGATATGCCTGGCTTTCGGTTTTTGTGCCCAGCCTGGGCGGGTATTTTGTGGTGAAAAACAAAGCCCGGCCTATATTAACTACTATCAGCACAATCGGTTTATTGACATATGGTTATCTGGAGAAAAAAAAGGCTGATGAATACTATGCCGACTATAATGACAGTAAAGCCAATGGTACCCAATTACAATCATTGTACGATAAAGCAAACAGTGCCCATAAGAAAAGTTACATCACAATCAGAGCCGCAATAACTATATGGGCTTTTGATATACTTTGGGTAACCGCTAAGGGTAGTAAAAACAAAAAAGCAGCTCAGTCCAGAAAGTTATCATCTTCAGGAAACAGGATCAAACTGAACTATGCTAATAACGAATTGCAGTTAGGATATGAAATAGTGTTTTAGTAAAAAGACATTAAAACTTTTCTTAAATGACAACCAGATTAATAAACCCTATTACAGTGAACGTGTGTAAAATAGTTATAACGCTATATTTATTAGGTACAGTTTATTCATGTGATAAATATAATCTGGAACGAACAAATCCCCGCGATGAAAAAGCTGAAAATTACAGTCCTAAGGTTCCAACTGTTGTTACAAACGCTGTAACAAATATTTCTTCAACCTCTGCTACACTTGGGGGGACAGTGTCTTCTGACGGATACTTATCCGTAACTGCTCGCGGTATTAGCTATGGTTTATCCCAAAATCCCGTAATCACCGGCTTCAAGGTACCAAGTGGCAGTGGTACCGGGAACTTTTCATGCAATTTAACGGGATTAACCTCTGGTACTACTTACTATGCAAGGGCTTATGCCACCAATTCTAAAGGTACTGCTTATGGTAGTAATGTTATATTTATTACTACTACACCATGCAATAGTTTCCAGGTGACCCACACAGCCGGCACTGTGGCTCCAGTTACTAAAACAGTAACTTACGGGACAGTAGAAACCAATCTTTCAGGGGCAATTAAATGCTGGATAACACAAAATCTGGGTGCCGATAACCAGGCTAGTTCAGCCACCGATGCTACTGAAGCAGCAGCGGGCTGGTACTGGCAGTTTAACCGCAAACAGGGCTATAAACACGATGGAACCACCCGCACTCCTGCTATAACATGGATTACTTCCATTGATGAAGCTAGCAGCTGGACAGCAGCCGATGACCCATGCACCATTCTTCTTGGCACAGGTTGGCGTATTCCTACGCAAACGGAATGGACAAATGCTGATAACAATCAAGTGTGGAATAGCTACATCGGTACATATTCATCCGTTTTAAAGATCCATGCTGCAGGATATCTGACCAGTAACAGTGGTGGATTGATCCCTCGAGGTTCGGACGGCATCTACTGGAGCAGTATGCAGTATAGTAATACGTTTGGCTGGTACCTGACCTTCAGCACTAGTCACAGCGGTATGGCCGCCGACAATAAGGCTTTCGGCTTTTCAGTCCGGTGCCTCAGAGACTGACCTTAAATCTTTTCCTTTAACAGGATTTGCCTGAGCTCGTGAGGTGTTATATTTTCCGTCACATTGCCGGTATCTACTATTGTTATATGCCCCGTCTCCTCAGAGATTACAATAACAAGTGCATCAACATGTTCAGTAACTCCTAATGCTGCCCTGTGGCGCATCCCAAAATGACTGGGAATTGAGATCTGGTCGGTAATGGGTAAAGGACATCTTGCTGCCATAATCTGACCATCTTCAATCAGCACGGCTCCATCGTGAAGCGGACTGTTTTTAAAAAAAATCGTTTCCAGCAGTTTAGCACTTATTTTTGCTTTCAGAATTTCACCACCTTCAGCATATATATCAAGCCGGCTGGTCCTTCCGATTACTATCAGGGCTCCAATCCTTTTAGAGGCCATCGATTCAGCAGCCCGGACGATCTCTTCAACCTCTCTGGCGATCCAGCTTCCTTTTTTCCCTGAAGGAAAGAACATATCGAATGAAAAGCGGCTTCTGGCAATGTATTTGTTGCCAATGACCAGAAGAAACCGCCTTACTTCCTGCTGAAAAACAATAATTAGAGCTATCACTCCCACCCCGATGACCTGCCCAAGCAAGGCTGCTGCAAGCTCCATATTTAGCGCTTTTACTACCAGCCAGAAGAGGTAGATGAAAAAAATGGCAAGAAAAATGCTGAAAGCAGCTGTACCTCTTATAAGCCTGTAAAGCTGGAAAAGGATAATCGCCACCAGGAAGATATCAATTATATCAAATATTGTCAGATTAAGTAACATCATTCATATTGTTAATTGTACTACCAAAAACAACACACTTATTATTTTAAAATATTTACGTTTTGATCTTTGCTACTAGTTTTACTGCTTCAACAGCCTCCTTTACATCGTGAACCCTCAGAATATCAGCACCATTCATCAGGGCAACAGTATTTAATACTGATGTACCGTTAAGCGATTCATCGGGAGATATATCCAGGGTTCTCCATATCATCGATTTCCTTGAGACACCAACCAGTACCGGCAGTCCGGCTATGCCGAAGATATTCAGATGTCTTAAAAGCTCAAAATTATGTTTAATGGTCTTCCCAAATCCGAAACCAGGGTCAATGATAATATCTTTTACACCGGCCGACTGAAGCCTGACTATCTTTTCCCCGAACCACTTAAGAATATCAGCAACAACATCGTCATAGACAGGATTATCCTGCATAGTTCCCGGGGTTCCCTTCATATGCATCATTATGTAGGGTATATTCAGCTCTTCAATAAGCGGGAACATTGCACTATCTGATTCACCTCCCGTAATATCATTGATCATATGGGCTCCGCAATCAAGAACTGCCTCCCTGGCTATTTCTGCTCTGAAGGTATCTACAGAGATTATTGCCTGCGGGAACTCCCCCGAAAGAAGTTTGATAGCCTTAAGTACTCTTCTTTTTTCCTCCTCAACAGGAATATCGTCGGCTCCCGGTCTGGAAGAATATCCTCCAACATCAAGAAAATCTGCACCATCCTCAAGCATTTTCAGGGCAGCAGAAATGATCAAATGCTCATCCTTATACCGGCTGCCCTGGTAAAAAGAATCGGGCGTAATATTAAGGACTCCCATAACCTTTGGAATTTCCAGGTCGATCAATTTACCTCTGACATTAATATATTTTGGCTTTGGCTGCATCCATTTAATTAAAGATTCGAATTTAGTATTTTTTGAATTATGATCTAAATATTACCAGGTTGTTAAAACTTGTTATCTAATAATTAGTCTTCCTCTTTCTACTTTGGCCCTTCATTATTACATTTGTACTGAAAGAAACCAGATTTAAGATGAAGCTTTTTGTTATTGAAGGTCTCGACGGGGCAGGTAAATCAACTCAGATAAAACTTTTAAAAGATTTTTTCTCGGATCAGGGATATAATTGTGAATATCTTCACTTTCCAAGAACTGAAGCACCATTTTTCGGTGAGCTGATAGCAAGATTTCTCAGAGGTGAATTCGGAACAATAAATGATGTAGACCCATATCTTGTTGCCATGCTTTATGCCGGTGACAGGAAAGATGCTTCTGAGCTGATATCCGGCTGGTTAAAAAAAAGAAGTATCGTAATTCTTGACAGATATGCATACTCCAATATTGCTTACCAGTGTGCAAAGCTTCCTGATGCAGCCAAAAAAGAAGAACTTAAGAACTGGATTCTTAAACTGGAATTTGACCACTTTGGAATACCTGAACCCGATCTGAATATTTTTCTTGATGTTCCCTTTGCATTTACAGAGACAAAACTTACAGCCAGAAGAATTGGTGATGACAGGAACTACCTCAATGGCGGCGACGATATTCATGAGAGTAACCTGAGCTTCCAGAGAAAAGTAAGGGAGATGTATCTGAAGGTTGCAGAAACGGATAGCAGACTGGTAGTTGTAAATTGCAAAAGTGATAAAGATTATATGCTTCCTCCAGCGGATATCTTCAGAAAAATTATTGAAATAATCAAAACCAGAAACCTGGTCTGATATGAAGATAATCAGATTGATAAGCAGGATAATTGCTGGTCCGGTTTTCATTTTTTCCGGATTTGTAAAAGCAATTGATCCCCTGGGATCTGCATATAAATTCCATGATTATTTCCAGGCTTTTCATATTGACTTTCTCCGGGTTTTCAGTCTGCCGCTTGCAATACTTATGTGCACTGCCGAATTCATTGCTGGTTTTTCGGTCCTTACGGGTTTAAGGCAAAAAACCGGTATCTGGGTAATTTTCCTGCTGATTTTGTTTTTTACACCGCTCACACTGGTACTGGCAATCACTAACCCTGTCTCCGATTGCGGTTGTTTTGGCGATGCAATCCATCTTACCAACTGGCAGACATTTGGTAAAAACATTATTTTGCTGGCGTTAATATTGTTACTTTTCACCGGAAGAAAGAAAGCAGCATTAATTTTTAAGCCGGTAACCGAATGGTCAATTACAGGTATAGTGGCCTTGCTGTTCATTCTCTTTTCGTTATTTAATCTGAGATATCTGCCAATCCTTGATTTCCTTCCTTACAGCATCGGAACAAACATCGCATCAAAGATGGAAATACCTGAAGGATCTCCAACCGATCAGTATTGCATCACTTTTATGTACGAAAAGAATAGTAA
>Ga0315295_10001280_pt1 | contig 21595 bp, 18 predicted proteins | sample YL17G14_0_MG_FD_204453 | JGI IMG/M metagenome (GOLD analysis project Ga0315295, IMG submission 204453) | Sediment microbial communities from Yellowstone Lake, YNP, Wyoming, USA - YL17G14_0 | ecosystem: Environmental > Aquatic > Freshwater > Lake > Sediment | place: USA: Wyoming | collected...
TATTTATATTTATCAATTTCTTTAAAGTTGCTTATAATCAGGTTATTAAGGGAACTGTTTTGGACAATGAAACAAAATGTCCGATTGGTTTTGCATACCTATATTTTAGTGGAACATTTGCAGGAACCCAGTCAGATCAGAATGGGAACTTTGAACTGGACGTTTCAAAAAATGCTTCAACCTCTCTAACAATAAGCGCTATTGGATATTATTCTTCTTCATTAACTGACTTTTCTATAGAGAAATCTCAAATAATTTATTTGACACCTAAATTATATGAGTTGAAGGAAATTACCATAAATGCAAAGTCGCTTGCCAGAAAGAGGAAAGCAAATCTGCGGATGTTTAAAAATGAATTTCTTGGAACAACTGATAATGCGCGCGAATGCGAAATTCTTAATGAATCGGACATAACTTTTAACTATGACTCTGATAAAGATACCTTAAAAGCGTTTGCATCAAAACCTATCCTTATTGACAATAGGGGATTAGGGTATAAAATCACTTATTATCTGGATAAATTTGAGTATTATAAAAAAAGCAGATCCTTCTTTTATAAAGGAAATGTTATTTTCAATGAGGATTTAACTACTTATGAACTACAAAAACAGTCCTTTGAAGTAAATAGAAGGTATGCATATTTTGGATCGAGAATGCATTTTTTCAGAGCGCTTTGGGTAAATGATCTAAAATCCGAAGGATTTATTGCAAAGACCTCGTCAGATGCAAATCTTAATTATGAAGATATTGTAATTCAGGAAGATAATCACCGGAAATTTCTTAAATATCATGAAAATCTTGATATATACTATTATACAAAATTTCGTATGAGTCATATTGTTTTTCTTGAAGAGCGTGTTTACTTTGATAATTCAGGATATTTCGATCAATTGGGAATAAGCTGGGAAGGCGAATTCGCAATTCAGCGTGTTGGCGATTTGTTGCCATATGAATATTATATAAAACTCGAATAAAAATCTAATTTATACACAGACTTCATGAAAATCAGTATCCGATTTACAGAGGAAAGTTACACCAGTAAAAAGCCAAAGACAATTTTATTTTGCCTTAGCAGGTCATTTGCTAAAAGTCAGGAATTATAGGTTTAAGCGATATTATTGTATCTGTAGCAATCTTATATATGGATTCGTAAGGCTAAGAAAATTTATTGAGATCTATTAAATTAGATCTGTCACCGGTTACAAAAGGAAGCAATAAGCCCCTTATTTACAGGGGCTTTGAATTTATCAGGACATATGGACAAGCAAGGAAAAGCTCAGATTCCTGCTACTACTATATTGTCGAACACCAGACTTGGGAGTCTTGCCTGGCTATTATAAATCCAGGGATCATTAGCTACTTCCACAAGTTTATTCCAGAAATTCAGGTGGTTATCGGCTATGTTCATCTCAGCAATATTCTGGACAAAACGGCCCTTTTCGAACAACTTGCCGATAACGCCTACCGAGAAATCTCCAGTAGTGGAATTGGAATTTCCTCCGATAAAGCCGATGATCAATACACAACGACCCAGGTCTTTTATAATATCGTCAATGCTGCGGATTCCTGGTTGTATAATGACGTTGGAGACAGATCCCGACGTAGGTTCCCATCCTAATTTACGGCTGTAGTACCAGTCGACCAGGAACTCATTTATGGTACCTTCTGTCAGGAGATCACGCTTTCTTGTTGGGAAACCGTCCCCGTCGTAATACTTCGAACCAAGACCTCGGGTAATGAAGGGATCATCCTTAATGGTCAATAGCTTGCTACCTATTGATTTGCCTTTTTTGTCGGCCAGAAAAGATCTTTTCTGCTGGATGTTGCCGGCAAACATAGGGTCAAAAAGACCATACAATACACGAGCCACATTACGGTTTTCAATGATGATTGGAAGTTTTGTTGTTGCAATTTTTTTGCCACCCATAAGATCGAGCGTCCTGGTAGCTGCTTCAGTTCCAACTTCCTGTAATGATGGAAGGTCGCTTCTGTATCTGCAACTTACATAATGATAACCGGCTGGACGGCGATCTCCCTCATCCTTTGCAGTCATTGAGGCACCTATTTGGCAATAGGTACTCTTGGTCGAACCTTCAAATCCGTTGCTCGATTTAATAAATTCTTCATTGGTCTCATCATATTCTCCGGCTTCAACCGAGATAACCTTATCACCTCCTTTAGAGAGACAGGCATCTTCAACGGTTTTGACCATCGTATGTCTATTCGCAGGGGTTATCTGGTTATAATCGGGATCACTCAGCTGGAGATCAATGGTTGATCTTCCTGAATAATATTTTGGATCAGGAAGTGTGCGGAATGGATCTTCCTCCATTATATTGGCGTTATCAACCACATCAGTAATAAACCCTGCCAAGGTCGATTTGCGATAGTCAGGTGTTGACTGACCGGCAAACCGGTTATTGATGAACACTTCGAGGTACAGGTTCTGTGTTGTAGCCTCCTTAATGACTTCCGGTTTACGATCACGGTAATTTATCTCTACGAGTCGTCTCTTTGAAAGGTTCACTCTGCAGTCGTTCGCTCCAGCTTTCTTAGTCTGGTCGATCACCCAATCAGCCAGCTCCTGTAGATTCAGTTGTTGATCTTTATTGTATGTCATGATTTACCTCCTTTCTGCTGAGTACCTCCAACGGTTAACGATTTGACAAGGCAAGTTGGCATTCCGAATGATACCGGTACACCCTGCCCGTTTTTACCACATTGTCCGGCCCCCCCATGGTGCATTTCAAGGTCATTTGCTGCCAAAGTAATATTTGCGAGCATTTTTGGGCCGTTACCCATGATGTTAACATCTTTAATAGGGAATGTAAGTTTACCGTTTTCAATCAGCCGACCCTGTGAAACATAGAAAGCAAAATCACCTTCACCGATTTTCACCTGACCGTTGCTTACGTCTTCAACGTATATACCGTTACCGGCCTCCCTGATAACATCTTCAGCAGTGGCGATGCCTCCCATCATATAAGTGTTGCGCATGCGGGGTATAGGGTAGTTCTGGAAATCCTGCCTGCGTCCGTTACCGGTTGGTTCAACACCATAATGTTTTGCAGATATCTTATCGTGGATATAGCTGGTGAGTATTCCATTCTCTACCAATATGGTTTTCTTCCCCGGTGTACCTTCATCGTCGACGTTGATACTTCCGGCAAGGTTCATGTTGGTACCATCATCAATGATAGTCACAAAGGGTTCAGCCACTTTCTTGCCCAGCATAGTGCTGTAGGTAGAAATATTCTTGCGGTTAAAATCGGCTTCCATACCATGTCCGATGGCTTCGTGCAGCAGTATGCCAGTGACACCAGGCCCGAGCACCACCGGCATCTCGCCTGCAGGAGGCTGAATAGCATCAAATAATTTCAATGCATTATTGACAGATTTTACAGCTACTTCGTTGATCACCTCGTCAGTATAGAAAGATAAATCACGACGACCTCCAAGGTTCCAGAATGACTGCTCTCGTTTTCCATTTCTTTCGGCTACCACAGAGGCATATACGTATCCGGATGGAATAAGATCTTCGGCCTGAACACCATCACTGGTGACAATCAATATACGTTTTGCAGTGCTCGAAAATCCAGCATTAACTTTTACGACCTCGGGTGAGAGGGCAAAGCACTTCTGGTTAATGTTTTGTAGCAGCGGCAATTTTGATTTACCCGGTATTCCATTAAAATCAGGAGCGACCGGATAGTAATTTCCAATTGTTGGTGCGTTAAACGAATTATTCACTGAGGTGGCATTCATGTCACATAATGTGGAGGCTGTGGCGGCGGCTGACATCATGGATTCCTCACTGAGATCCTGGGTAAAACCATAACCTATCTGATCGCCTTTTACTGTGCGGATTCCTACACCTAAGGAGATATCACCATATGATTGGTTTACCTTACCATCTTCGAGTCCGAGGTAATTTGATACCGAATACTCGAAATACAAATCGGCGAAATCACCGCCTTTAGATAATGCTTTTGCCAGTAGTTTCCGGCAGAGGGTTTCATCAATCCCGAATTCTTTAAGGAAGTAGTTACCGGAGGATTGTTTATCCATGAACTTACAGGCTTTCAATGCGGGAAGTAAAAGCAAAGCACCACCAGCCAGGGCAGTACCTTGAATGAATTTTCTTCGCGGAATGGGTTTCATTTTGAGTGAAATAAATTTATATTACTAAATTATTAATAATCTTGGAATAATCTCTGCAAATCATGATTTAATAAAATCAAACAGTATATCTTCCCTTCATCAGCCATACTCAAATATCCCCCTTCAGGTACGATTATCAACTGATCCAAAAGCTGAATACATTAAAATAGCATAATACTTAACCTTCCTTGAATTTGTCAGGTCAGATTCGCTTGGCTGTAAAGTCCCTGATGGGTGATTATAGCAAATTATCAAACCGCATGCATTAGCTTTAATAGCATACTGCAAAATGATCCTTACATCGGTTACTGTGCCGGAAATACCACTTGTTGAAAAATCAACAATACATACTGTAAATGCGGATCCGAGGCCAATAATTTTTATTATCGTAAAGACTCTGGTTTTCAATAAATTCCTGAAAGTGACCCGAAAATAATTTCTAAACACTTTTTTCAGGGTTTCTATTCATACTTAAGTGATTGGGCGGGGTTTACTCTGGCAGCCCTCAGGATGCGATAGCTGACTGTAAGAATCGCAATACCAAGGGCAATAATTAAGCCTGCAATAAAGCTGAAAGCTCCAAGGTCTATTCTGTAATAGAAACTCTCCAGCCATTTACCAGCTATAAAATAAATTATTGGCCAGGCAAAAAGGGCTGATATTGAAACAAGGATTATGACCTCTTTCGATATAACAATATAAATACCAGCAACAGAAGAGCCCATTGCCTTTCTCACTCCAATCTCCTTAGTTCTTTGTTCCACAGTAAATGAAGTAAGTCCGAAAAGTCCCAGTGATGCTATAAATATTGCAAGGATTGAAAATATTACCGCCATCTGTGCATTTTGTTTTTCCTGGCTATACATCTGTTCAAAATCGTCATCAATAAAATAATACTGCAGCGGATCATTTGTTGTGAACTCTTTCCATATTTTTTCAATCTCACTTATCGTCTTTGAATAATTCTGTGATGATAGTTTTACAGACAAATATCCACCCAGCATATCATCAGTTTTGAGGCAAAGCATAAAGGGACCTATAGGATTACGAAGTGATTCAAAATTGAAATTCTTAACAACACCGATAACCTGCAGGTAATTAATCTTGCCGTTTTCTTGCGGCTGCATAAACCTTGTCTTTTCCAGGTCACTAATTCCAAAATCCTTAATTGCAGTTTCATTAATCAAACAAGCTTGCTGATCGGAGGTAAATGATTCATTAAAAGATCTTCCTGAAACAAGTGTTATACCATAGGTTTCCAGATAGCTATAATCGATGTAGTTGGTCTGAATCAGGAATGTTTCGTCTTTCCTTCCCTCTATCATATAGCCATTATTACTGTAGTTACGGCCCGGGACACCGAAGGAACTGGCAATATGCACTACCCCCGGAATCTCCTTGATTGCATCTTTGAATGACTTTATTTTTGTTCCGAGTGCTCCTGCCCTGTTTATTACAATTAACTGCTCTTTGTTGAATCCGACATCTTTGTTCAGCATATATTTTATTTGCTTATACATAACCATCGTGCCAACAATCAGTAAAATAGAAACAGCAAACTGAAAAACAACAAGAACTCTTCTAAGCCTGCCATTTTGCATGCTGCTTTTGATATTACCCTTCAATACCTCGTAGGGATTAAATGAGGAAAGAAAGAAGGCAGGATAGCTCCCGGAAAGTAATCCGACAAAAATTGTGAATAGTATTAAAGCAGGTATTGTATACCATTTTGCAATAAGGCCTATTGTCAGACTTGCGCCAAGCAGGTTATTAAAATATGGTATTGTTATTTTTATCAGGATCAAAGCAAAAATCAATGATATAAATGATAGAATAAAAGATTCTGACAGAAATTGTGTAATGAGCATACTTCTTGTGGAACCCCCAATTTTCTTTATTCCGACTTCTTTCGCCCTTCGGGAAGCCTGGGCTGTTGAAAGGTTCATGAAATTAATTGCAGCAATCAATACAATGAGTATTGCTATACTTCCGAATATCAACAGATACTTTGGATCACTAGCCTCTTTGAACAGCTGCTGAATTGAAGTGTCAAGATGGATATCTTTGAGATTCTGACAAAAAAACCTGTATTTATTTCCCTGTGCAATAAAATCAGTAAACGATATTCCAAAAAGTTGCTGAGCTTCCGGTCCTACATATTTAATCAATAAATCAGTCAATTTCGTATCAACATTAACATAGCTTGAATTCGGCTTCAATAAAATATATGTGCTTATACTGTTGCTTAACCAGATAGGACTATTCGCCATTGGATTTGTCATAAATGAGGAGATCATATTAGCCTCAAAATGGGAATTTCCGGGAACATCAGCCATCACTCCTGAAATTGTATAACTAATTGTATCAGAACCAATTTTAATGTTTTTGTCAATTGGATTTTCATTTCCAAATATTTTTCTTGCTGTCGATTCTGAAAGTACTACTTTACGTGGAGTGTTAAGCAGGTTTTTCGGATCGCCTTTCAAAACGGGTATTGAAAAGAAATTAAAGAAGGAGGAATCTGCCTCAATCAGATGCTCCTCTGTGAATGTCTGTTTCTCATATTCAACTATTGTTGGACCTCTTCCGTTCATTCTCAGGAAATCTTCAATTTCGGGAAATTCTTTTAACAAAGTAGGACCCATGGGAGATGGTGTGGCGGCCGCGGTGATTTCCTGACCTCCCAATTTACCATTAAGTATTAATCTGAAGATTCTGTCCTTTTTAGAATTAAATCTATCATAACTTGCCTCATTTATTACAAAAAGAGCTATCAGCAGGCTGCATGCAATTCCGATTGAAAGCCCAAGCATATTAATAATGATATATGTACGTTGTCTTTTGAAAGACCTTAAACTATGCCTGATAATATTGTTTAACATATATATCTGTTTTAAAAGGATTTACTAATGTTATTCACTTCTTAAAAAATATCTATATACTTTTATACTGCCTTAAATCTCGTTTAATATACAGGAAAAAACAATAATTCTGCCCAAAGGGATTTCATTCAAATTTATGCATAATATAGAATTAATCTATCAAATTATGATTCCCAACGTCCCAGGCTAGTCATTAACCACGATAAACTATAGTGTGTTGATTATATGAGTGTTATATTGGTACTAAAAATATCAATATGTTTTAAATATGCTATATGGATGATAATCCAAACTTTACTAAGGGAATTGTACTAAATAAAATATACAATTTTGTCATTAGAATGCAGATGTCGTAAGTGTTCTGGTGGCTCCACGAAAGTACTTTCAAGAATTACAGGATAAATTTCCGGTGGATTATCATTATTGCCTTTCTTTTTACTAGTTGCATATTCAACTTCTTTCAACACCCATTCTGAATCACGTGCAGCAGATGACCAGAAGAGGAAAAACACATCTGCAATTTCTATTTGTTTAAAAAGCTCTTTCTCCCACTGGTCGCCTGGATTAAGGGTTAAAATATCCTGGAAATAACGAATTTTTAATAAGTCTAACATTTGTACCCTTCTTATCACTTCTGCCCTGTCTTGTGCAGCATAAGAAATAAACGCATAACGGTAATTCTTCATTGGAAAAAAGTTTCTTTGATTGGTATCTTTCTATTATCGCCAAATATTTTTTTTGTTATTTCAGCGACTTTATTATATATGCGTGGGTTTGACATTAATTCAGATATTAAAAGAGATATTAAACCAAATAATAAAATAAAATCAATGAACCAGACTAAAAATAATAAACCATTTTTTTTTCTGTTTAGATCTTCATCGGCATTACAATTTACTTAATAGACAAACCCATCTATTTTCATCAGATGTTGTTATTGTCGGGGGCGACCAATCCAAAAGAAAAACGAGATTGACATTACCAAGGACCTAATTAATAATTATTTTTTCTATTTGAAATTAAAAAGCAACTGATCTTTTTCATTAAGCCAGGGATAAGCATGGTTTATTTCCCCCTTCCTGGCATCTACATGTATATACACTCATTGCATAACAAGGGAAAGTGATATGTAGGTATCACTTTTTAGATATGCCCTTATATTACATCAATACCAGCTCTAATTCGTCAATTGATTTATATTTGACTTTGGCTTATTGCTGGTGTAACTTGCAGCATATATGTTATTTTAATTTAATTCATTTCCTAAACACACACGAAAAATGGAAGCAAAAAAAGCAATTCAGATTTCTTTTGTGATCTTTATGATTGGATTTGTGCTTGCACTGATCTACGCGCTTACAGCATTCATAAAGCCGGACCTTCTGGTTTCCAGATCATTCCCGCTATATACAGGTCTGCAATGGGGTGATCTGCTCAATGAAAGCCCAAATGTTGCCCATTATACACTTATAATTGAACGTATGGCCGGCGGATTGGGTCTTGCTACTGTTTTAGGAGGATTTTTTGTCCTGTTCACCGCATTCAGAAAAGGAGAAAAATGGGCTTGGTACTTTATGTTGGTGGTTAGTTTAATCGGATGGGGAAATAACTTGCTTGGGAATATTATAATGCATAATACACTCATTATAGTAATTGTTTTGGTGGGAATACTTACTTTGATTACAGGATTAATTATCTCCTCCAAAGCTTTTCTTTGTGAAAAGAAAAGTGCATAATCGATACAAAGTCAAATAGCAATTACCTCCTCTTTTTCAATTAGTAATTAAAGCCTGTGACCATGAAAAACTTTATCTTTTTAAGTCTGATTATTTAGTTAATAATCATGAGCTGTACTCAATAAGAGGTAAAGTCAACTTATGAAGGTGTCTGGAAAGTTGTCAGCTTAGAAAGCATAGCAGGAGATTCTTTGACCTGGATATTTCCAGGGGATATCACCGGCAGTGAAATAACAATTATTGCAAAAAATCATTTCTTTTGGGGAGGTACATATAGAAAAGATACAACCCTGATAAATAATTGGGGCGGTGGAACCTATACTCTTGATAGAAACCGATTAGTACATAGTTATTTATATTGTGTCGATCAGAGTATGGTGGGAACTAAAAGAAGAATGTTATGGGAATTGAAGAATGACACTGCAATCTATTCATGGTCTTGTGATGAAAATTGGCAATTAGATAAGAATAACTACTATATACAAAAATTAGTCAGAGCAGAATAATATTCTGGATGAAATAGCTTCTACTTCCTTGTTTAGGAACCTGCCGGATCACTTCTTTTTTAAGACAGGTTTCTTACTTTAATTGAAATTTATTACCTTAATAAAAATGCGGTATTTTTCTCATCAAAAGCCGGACAAATATCCGAAATGTGGATCGTTGCGGATCGCAGAAATTCATTATGGCGAACCGAGTTTTTCCCCTGAACTTCAAACCGAATTGGAAAGCGGAACCATAATTCCGGATGGCTGCCTCCTAACTGGAAATAGTCCCTTTTGAGGTTGTGTGACTGCATGCTGAGATATTTCAGGAGCGGCAGAACAAATTTACACAGGACATGAAGATTACGTTTGACAAGAAATAATCAAAAAGCAAGTAACAGATAGGAAACGACTAAATCTTTAATTGGTTTTTAGAGCTATCTTGACCATTGAAAGAGGGAGTTGTCCGGGAGAGATAATTACTTAAATCGTTTTATTTGAGGTCATTCGCCTTCTTCAGTCATCTTATAAGCATCAATACGTTCAATTTCTTTCATTGCTTCTTCGTCTCCTTCACCAGCGAGCTTTTTAATCCAGCTATACCCCAACCAGTCAGAAGATGATTCGTCAGCATCAAAATTTAAAACCAAAGTGCCGTCGTTGTCCCGAGTAACAGGTTTAGAAATATTTATTTTTTTCATCTGACAAATTTACTATAAAACGACCTAAGAACCGTTATAAATAAATAATTCATATAAACATTCTTAAAACCTGTAATATAACTATAACCGTTTATTCCTTTAGCATACCCTTCTCCTCCAGCCATGTCTTTAGTCTTTCATGTCCTTGATTATAAGAATCCTCATATCTGCGCACTTCATTTTGAAATAAGGGATCGCTGCGGAGATTCTCCCAAAGTGGTTCATATTTGAGCCCATGTAAATGAAGCACTGATGGAATTAATGATTCAGAATCATGATATGCATCAGGTACATGAGGAATATTTATCAATGTAAAAGCTTTTTCCTTTTTTCCGAGGACAGCATACACTTATGACAGAACTATATGGTCCTGATTTCTGTGTTTAACGAAGTTTAATCATCAATCGACTTAATAATTAATTATTGTTTTTTTGCCCTTTTCCATCTGTTATGCAACCATAACCATTCGGTCGGGTGTTTTAGTAATATTTCAGCTATCCAGTCAATAAGAATTTGAGTATTCACCAGAACAAATTTTTCAATATCATTTTCTTGCTGCATAGAGATTTCCGGCAATATTGTTATTTTATGATGATTGTTTTTATCACGGAAGATGTATGCAGGAATGATGGATACTCCCACTCTCTTTGCCAATAAAGCCGGACCTGGAGCTGACGGAACCGATTTATTAAAAAAATTCACATATATTCCGTCAGGATATGACTGATCGTTTTGTATTAATACAATTTTGTTTTCTTTCAGAGCTCTTATAACTGCTTTTGAAAGTGCTGAATCTAATGTATATTTATAAGGCGTAATATTAAATTTTCTCAAGATGTTGCCAAAAAAATCATCAGGAAAGTTTTTTGCTTCTTTATAGATGGCAGCTATGGGATAACCTTTTATTGCCAGCCAGATTATCATCAAAGCGAAATTGCCAAAATGGCCACTGTACAACAAAGCTCCCTTTTCTCTTTTTCTTAAATTATCCAGTTGTTCGAGACCTGAGGCACTTGCCATTTTTAAAATTCTGTCTGAAGAGTATTTCCCACTGGCAATATAAATAAATTCAAAAAAACTTTTAAGCATATTTCTGAGGGATTCCCTGAATATGGATTTTCTTTCCTTTTCAGTTTTTTCAGGAAAAACTATCTTCAAATTATCCAGTGCAATTTTCTTTCTTTTCCAATTGAATTTTAAACCAATATAAACAATAAAGGAGCACAACGAATAACTCAATTTCAACGGGAAAATTCGTGTCAAAAACAGCATGAATCTGACTAGTTGAAATGATGCTTTACCTGCAAGGCTTTTGGCCGTCGTTGATACTTCCTTCATATGACCTGTGTATTCAGGGATCTGATTTCGTGGAAGCAGAACCTGAAAGATGATCCTAATATAGTCATAAATGAGATCCATTTCAGACCTCAGGAGAAAATGTCAACTGAGGTCATACTGAAAAAATTTCAGGATGAATAAAGTAACAAACAGAAGATGCAAGTTATCATTACTCGATGATAGTCCTTATAAAGTCAGCATTTTAAAGTCCTCATCATCCCAAAGGCTTTTGAAATCTTCATCCTTAGGTGCATATTCCTTGAGTTGCGGATTTAATGAGATTGCCTTTTTTAAATCGGCAAGAGCATTTACTTTATCTCCTTTACGGCAATATGCACATCCTCGATTATATATAATACCAGCATAATTAGGTGCGATCTCCACAGCTTTATTATATGTTGAGATTGCTTCGTCATACCTGCCTAGTTTTGAAAGGGCATCTGCTTGCATTCCCCAGACATCGAATCTTTTAGGATCAAGTGAGGTCGCTTTCTCAAATGCTTTTAAGGCCTCTTCATTCCTGTTCATTGCATCCAATATCTGTCCTTTTCCCACCCAGTTAACAGCTGTATCAGGTTGAAGAGTGATGAGTTTCTCAAAGCCTGCCAAGGCCTCATCATTATGTTCATATTCAGCCTGAATGAATGACTTAAAGAATAATATTCCCGTGTTATTCGGGTATGATTTTCCCAGTTCCTCTAAGGACTTAATCATTTCTTCCTCTCCTGTCTGGGATCTTTTCATGTTTGTAATGATCCATCCCTGTACTGCTTCCCTGTTGTCAGGATAGTTTGCCATGATTCCGGTATATATCTTTGAAGCCTCTTCTGTATTTCCCTGCTTTGCGAGGGTTTGAGCTTTAGCAAGTTCTTCCTTAACTGTAGAAGTCTGTGCTTCGGATTTATAGCTTAAAACGAAAGCCATGATCGGGATTAGAAGAAAAACAAGTCTTTTCATTTTTTTTATTTTTAGGTTACAACTTAAATACAAAATTACATTTTGTTTTACGTGAAGTCAATTTTATTATAGCAGTAAGCCCCCGGAGCTGATCCGGGGGCTGGCATAATTGCATAAATACGAGCAGAGGGTAATAGGAATAGATCACAGATCAGGTGCTTAGATTGGAAAATGTGTACAAAACATTTGATCTTTCACAATTCCTTTACTCCCCAGAACTTATTTATAGCCGTCCATTTAATAATATTAGGTTTCACAAACTGGCGTTTGCATTGATCTATTCTTAAACCACGTATTTCAATCTCATTAAAGGTTAAAGGCAACATACCTGACTTATGTGCTAATACAATTGCAGGAACTTCATCAGTTTCAAATCCCATTAAAACTGCACCTACCATGTCAGCCGCAAGTGGGCATGTACCGGCTATAATTAACCCCATATCAACCAAAGTACCATCACTTGGACCATTCCCTTCCATTGCAGCAGAAGCATCAATTACTGAAAGCCCTGTATTAACAGCATTATTCATGTCGATAACTTCATAAGCAACACCAGGAGAACCTGCTTCAGCCGCTCTGTCATGGAGCCATGAACGGACTGCATAATATTCCGTCCCGGGATAAAGGCCGATCAAATTCTTCATGGCAAGTGTGACAGTTCCAAGTACATGTGTTTTCATCATGGGAACTGAACATAACATGTCAATTTCCGTAAGTGATTTATGGATCTTCACTGATTTTGCTACAAATCCGTTTTCCAGAGGTACCTCGACAATCTCACCGGAATGAAGGTTAATTAAAGGTATGTTTAAGGACTTTGCAATTTCAGTATAGCCAAGAGTATCAAAAACGTGTTGTTGCATTTTGTCAAGTATCTCTCTTTTTTTAGTCCGAAAAATCTCATTATTAATGGCATTATATGAAGAGGCTGCAGCAGAACCTTCCCCAATCATTACTTCTTTGCCAGCTTTTTGCATAAGCTGTGCAAGGGTCTTTATCACAACTGGTTTTGTAGTAATCAGCGGACTGTCACCAGTCAGATTCGGTTTAAGCATAATTTTGTTTTTCCCTCTGGTAACTGCCTTAATTCCACCTAACAGGTCAATTGCTTCTTCGACAGCTTTAGCAATATTCCCGTCTTTTATCTTTACAATACTTACAATATCCTTCTTCGATTTTCCGGGTAGATTCTCAGCAAAACCAAGATTTAATCCGAATGCTGCAGAACCAAATGCTGCTGTGGAAGCTGTACCAATGAATTTTCGTCTTGAAATATTAAATTTTCTCATAGTGTTCTGATTTTCTTATTCTATATCAAAGTTACGCCCACTTCAAGCCAAAGTCAATTTAATTTTGCTTTAGTTGGCTCGGGAATGAACTCTCAAGGTTTTTCTTAACCACACCACTGCGGTAACCTATAACCCAATATGCTAATAACCGTAATAGATTCGAAAATATATAAAGCAACGGGGCAGGTAATAACCCGATAAATAATACAGCTATAAAAAAGAGAAGAGCACCTGGCAGGTTCATTACCAACATGTATTTGAATACCATTCAACAAAGATTGACAAAATTGTAATTGTAGAATTACTATAAAAATCAAATTTTAAAAGTTCATTCCGGTTATGTGCTCCAAGCTAAAGGTTTCTTTACATGATTAAATTCTGTCCCTTTTTTTCAGATATTTCTCAAGGTAATACAAAACCGGATTCTCATACTTAAGTTTTTTCCACGGTCGGCTGCTATGAGGCTGATGAAATACCTCAAGATTTTTTGCAAGCAAATTGACAAATCCGTATTTTTTTGATTGTCGGCTTACGTATACATCAAACCAATCTTTTTTTGCTGACAGGTTTTCAAAGCTAAACTTCATCAGGAAAGAGATGGTTATTAAAGTGCAGCTAAAGCTAAGGCTGTGTTTGGTTATTACAACTTCATTGCTTTTCTTCTTTTCAAAAGCATACGGAAAATTATATTCATTCTTTTCATTCACTGTAATGGCACCTACCATACCTGAATTTTTATAGGTTTCTGAAATGGATATCAATTCTTTCAGGATATTTTTGGCAACAATTACATCTGATTCTATAATAATAAGTGGAATTTCTTTTACCAGAGCCTTTTGTTGTGCCAGCTGAAGGATCAATCTATAGTTTGGAGGTGGATTTATAGTGAGGTCTTCAATATTAACAAGTTCATAGCCATAGATCCTGCTGTTTCTTTCAAGGGATGATTTTGTTTCTGAATTACTGAAGTCATTATATACGATATACTCAAATTTCCCTTCTGAAGCAGAAACCGATTCAATGGTTTTCAGTGCTGATTGAATAGAATCCTTTACCGGTGTAATAATCAAAGCATCATACATGGCTGAAAACTTATATAATAAAGGAACCATCTGAAGTTAATCTGATATTAACTTTTGCTAATCTACCAATAAATATTGTTGTATGAAATTAATAAATGAATATAGAACCGATAAAATTCTTGTGTAATAACTAATTATCAAATTGTCACCATTTTAAATTTGATGCGAACCATAAAGGAATAATATCAGATGCAAATTGCCTTCTTACTCTTTTTTCTTTGCTACTACAAGGATTTCCTGGTCACCATTGAATAAGGGGAGGATAATGTGGTAGATCCTTGTGAGGAAAAATAAAATTGTATCAGGTCCTTTGATAAACATTGGATAATTTTTTTGCAGCAATTTAAAACCTGTTGATGCGAGGACCTTTGTCAGTGACTTAAAGTTAAAATATACATAATGTTCTGCCCCAACTCCCTTAAGGCTGTAAAACCGGTGCTTCCCCCTTTTATTTGCGGCCCTGTAGTACTTTGAGTTAGGGACCATAATAAGGACAATGCCATCCTTTTTTAAGAGGTTATGGCATTTCCTTAAAACTTCAAAGGGATCGGGAAAATGTTCAAGTACATGCTGCAAGAATATTAAATCATAGCGGATTCCGCTTTCCAATACTTCTCCTATCGTTTTGTTTGATGCATTCAACCCTTTGCTTTTGCAATATTCAACTGCATAATGGCTTATATCGATCCCAAAATGGTCGATGCCCAGGTCTTTGGCAGCTTCCAGGGTATTTCCTAATGAACAACCCGTTTCAAGCAAGCATTTGATATCGGGATGGAAATTCCGGACAATCTGGATAAGCCATTTTGATTTTTGTATTTTGTGTTTCCTGTTCCTTTCATATTTTTTTGAAATGAAGTAACTTTCATCATAATCCTGTACGATTTCCATCGAATCAGGAGAACGCCAGATAAGTCCGCAGTCTGTACATTTTATAAAGCAAAGCCTCCCGTCTTCTGAATACCCTTGCTGATTTTCAGGGTTACAATGCAAATTCGTAATACATGGTAACAAAACCGGCCTCATACTTTAATACTGAAAATAAATTAAATTAATGCACAGTAAACCAATAATACCATAAATAATTCCAAAATCGTGACAAGCTTAATTACTGGTCCGTATGATGGGCAGGAAAGAATAACGATCCCCAATCCGGAAAGAAATCATTCATTATAAATTCTGGCCGGATTCAGGAGAATCATAAGAAAGATAAAACCAAATGATAGTTCATGCAGTTCACTCTCCTTGGCTATGTGAATTAATAAGATAAATAATGTAGCTGCAAGCATAATGATAATATGTTGAATTCCTGGAAGAGGCACATTAAATTTATTAACGAGATTACGAATGAATGGAATTTTCCAAACCATTAAACGTGATAAACAAAAATAAATAAACAATACCACAAACATGAGCCTGGAAAATATAATAATATTCAAGTTTTTTCCTTTAACAGTTAAATTGTGAAGATTTGTTTCCCCTTGCTTATTAAATTGCTGAAAGAATTCACTGCTTTGGAGGCCGAATATCCGTTGTCCCCAGCTTATTTCTTCACCCGCTGCAAAGAAGAATAAAAAGGCCAGTACAGTCCAGGTAAGAATCCAAAGGGGCTTTTTCATTTTTCTGTAATGAAATACCCGGTAAAAGCTTACCAAACTGCTAAAAAATAAAAACAATGCCGTAAGATATTCTACAGGGCCATCTTCTCTGATATAATTCTGAAATGCATCATATCCAACAAAATGTTTGAGGTACATACCATAAGCGATGCAAATGAAAAGAGCAGTACCTATCACTATTTCCGTAACAATACTCAGTTTTTTTGTTTCCATAAATACTTAAATTAGAAAAGTAATATTAATAATCAGTCAGAATCCGTCTTTTACCCTCGAAGCTGAGACTTTATCGAAACAGTTGCCAGATAATGGATTCTGTTGCATATTTGTTTACTTATTATTTTAATTTGCAGAAATTCAGCACGCTCTGCCTTTTGTTCCGAAAAGTAATCCGTACAAAATCACCAACAATTTTTATTCATCCTCATAAATTTTATGAAATGTCCCGACTACTCATCATTCTTCGTTAATATATAATAATCTTTTAAATATCGGACTTTATTTTTTATACCGTAATTCATATTGATTATGTATTTTTTTTCGATTTTATAATTGATAAACCGATTTTTTAAAACGACAGAGTCACTTTTATCAGCAATTAAACCAAATGTGTGTTCGGATGGCAGGCTTAAATGATTCTCATTATTTTGAAGCAGTGGAATTGACTTTCCAAAATTCCAGACTATTTCCGGAGCTATATCTGATAGTCTGTAAGTTTTTATATTGAATTGTTTCTCTATGATCTGAGCCTCTCTGGCCGAAGCAAAATCAGGATTAGGAAAGATTTTTCCTCTCACGGGGACCAATGTTATTACAATCAGTACAAATATGGATATCATCGAATAAAATATTCTCCTGAAATTTCTGTCAATAAGCCCCTTGATTATGAAGAAAGAAAATAGATACATAATCAGCGACGACAATATAAAAAGGGGAATATATACTTTGATGCTTTCTTTCAAAAGAAACATTACAATAAAGGGATATAAAAAACCAATCAGAGCAATGAATCCAAAAGAAAAAAATGTCCAGATTTTCTCTTTTTTATCAATGATTTTACTGAAATCCTGCATCAGATATTCAATGTAGAATCCGGTTGTAAGTGCAAGAGGGATAAGTACAGGTACAAGATACCTCACCTTTTTTTCGGGAACGCAAGACAGGAATATGACGGATAAGATGGTCCAGAGAATGACAAAACGATATGCTTTAAGATTTTCCACCCTGTTTTTTAAATAAGGATAAATTAAGGCTGTCAGGGATGGAATTGTCCAAAGCCCGCTTTGAATAAAAAAGTTCCAGTAGTAGTAAAAGGGTTTTACTTCATAACTTGCCCAATTTGATGTCTCCCGGGTAACTGTTATTCTGAAGTATTCAGGATCTTTAAAGTGAACATAGATATACCACGACAATCCGATAGACAGGCCTATAAGAAGCACATTTGAAAGGTATAGGATTTTCTTCCTTAATGAAAAATGATAAATTATACTGTAACTGATCAGAAACGGAAGCAGCAGGACATAAAGCGAAATGGGGCCTTTGCTTAAAAATGAAAGACCCAAACAAACTCCTGCCAGGATACTGTTCCTAAGTTCCTGTGAATCCTCCCTAAACAGTTTCCAGAGAAAAAATATACATACCATCATGAAACTGTGTGTGTACATGTCCCATTGATTATCCCGGCCGGCAAAGAATATATAAAAGGATGTTATGAGAATCAATGCATTGTTGAAGCTGTACTTTGAGCTTAATCCGATGAGCTTTGAAAAATAGAAGTAGATGAAAACCAGGAGGAAAGTTATTGCAACAACCGGTAACCTCATAGCAAAAAGAGAATCAAATCCAAATAGAGAACCGGAAATAGCTGTCAGCCAGGTGGGAAGAGGAGGCTTTTGATACCTGGGTTCATTATTTAAGGTGGTAAGTAAATATTCTTTATTCTGAACCATTTCCCGGGCTGATATGAAATTACGGGCTTCCATAATGTTGACTTCGATCTTATCCAGACCAGTAAAAAGCAGGAGGCTGGTAACAACGAATAATACTATTTCATGCTGCAGTGATTTCAGCTTATGCTCCATACCTCTTAAGAAGATAAATGTTTCTTGAATAGGCGATCAATCCTGAAAGATGTCCCAGAAAGAGAACCGGATCTTTCCTGAAAATGGCATATATGAAAATAAGGAAAGAACCGGCAAAACTTAATACCCAGAAGCCCATCGGTAAAATTGATTGCTTTCTTTTCTCCGAGTACAACCATTGGTACACAAAACGTAACGTAAACAACACCTGTGAAATAACCCCCAGGGCCATCAAAATAACGGGGATATGCTCTTTGTTAAAAAGGTTTGCCCTGTCGATGATATTGTTATTATAGCCATATATGAGAATGACTAATGGAAAGAAATATAAGATGATTCTCAGCCATACAGGTATCTTTTTCCATTCATTTTCCAATTGAATATTCCTTATATAGACGTAGTAAGTGATAACCTGTCCAAGCATTATTGCAAAATCGTCGCGCAGGTAACCATAAATAAACAGAAGTACTGATGCAAACAGACTGATCTCCCAAAAAAGATTGGGAGTAAGCACTTTTTTGTGTTTTTCGGAAATAATCCACTGCAAAAGAATCCGGCTGGAAAAAAGCAGCTGAGCCAAAAAACCGATACTATAAACAATCCAGTTACTCATTATAATGATCAGAGTTTTTCACTGAATTCCTCAACTTTATAGTTGATGTACTTTTTCTTCATCCACAGATATGCGAAGCAGTCCATCAGCGGTCCCAGCAAACGGTTCCAGAGGTTGAAATTTGATTTACCGGCAGTTCTCGGAAAATGACGAACAGGCACCTGCATTATTCTTCCATTCTGAAGCAAAACCATTGCAGGCAGAAAACGGTGCAATCCGTTAAACATAGGTATACGCTTTGCGATGTCAGTTCTGATAATTTTCAAAGGACAGCCTGTGTCGTCCATTCCATCGTGTGTAAACATTCTTCTTATTTTATTTGCAATTACTGAGGAGCTATTTTTCACAAAAGAATCCTGTCTGTTCTGTCTGACTCCCTGGACTAGATCATATTCATCTGTATATTCCAGTAAGATGTTGAAATCAGTCGGGGATGTTTGCAGATCTGCATCAATGTAACCTGTCAGGGGAGTATCAGAATAATCGAAACCAGCTTTTATTGCAGCACTTAACCCATAGTTCTTGTTAAAAGAGCAATACGAAAATGAATCTGAGCCTTTACAGATCTCCTTGATTTTTTGTAAACTACCATCCTGGGACCCATCATTAATAAATAGAACTTTAGTTTTTTTAAGTGAACATATCAGAAACTCACTAAGTTCCTTGTTTAATCTTTCAAGGTTACCTTCCTCATTAAATACCGGAATAATAATAGTCAGGTCAAAATTCATATTATTAACATTAAATTCAATTATAAACTTTGCTTTAATCTGTTGGGGCAGAGTCCACTTAATAACCTTTTAATATAGTCTGTTTTTAGTTAATCTCTACCAGTTCCTATCTTTGATAAATATCAACAGTAAATTTTCGGAAGGGCAACTGAAAGCATTTGTTAATCCTGTTCCAGATTTAACTCCAATGATTTTGAGCTGCCTTCTCATTCTTATGACAAAATCAAATTGTCAAAATTAACTTTTTTTTATATACCTGGATATAGGAATAAGTCAAATATGGTATGATCAAAATAAACCATTGTTGCCTGAAATAAGACAGGACAAGCAAAGAATACATGAGAAAAAAATAAAAATCCATTATTGACAATTCCATTATTTCATAACGATAATGAAGTTATAATCAAGAAATCCCACTATTGAAAATTGAAAAAATAATGCTTGGGTACAATTACCTTGACGAAGATTTGCAAGACGTAATTAAGTGTATCAGTGATTTATTTAAGGATCAAATAAGCTATATACCTGAAAATAAACATACTCGTTTGAGAAATGTTTATTTTGATACCAAAAAGAAATAAATAACCAACTGTCGAATTTAAGTCCCAGATAGAACTCCACTCATACTGTATTTATGGCATAGGATGATATTTCTATATCAAAAAGAAAAACCCCATATCCTATTAAGATAAAGGTTTTTATGATTCATAATTGTAGTCCCACCTGGGCTCGAACTATTTTTTCACTACGCTTATAATCAATTAAATGCAGAGGCTTAAAATTTACAGGTCTCGAAAAGGAGTCTTCTCTGCTTACATCTGCTTTACAAAGTTAGTTATTCTTTTGATTGGCAACAGCCTTTTTTGATGTTTTAAGGTTAAGGAATTACAGCATCCCCTGCTCTTCAAGCCATTTCCTTACCCTTTCATGCTCTGCCTGGTATTTGGCTTCCACATCCCTGACAATCTGTTGAAATTCCGGTTCATTTCTTATACTGTCAAACATTGGATTATGCTTTAATTCAATTACATCCCACAGGCTCATATTCTTGTTTTGGATATAAACTTCCAAATCCTTATATGCTCTCTCCTTTTCTCCCCGGAAAGCATAAATACTTGCAAGACCAGCATATTTTTCGAACTTACCTCTGTGCGTTCTCCCTATCTCAACCATAGTGTTATAATAATCTAATTGTTTATTGAAATAGTATTCCGCATCATTTTTATATCCATTTTGCCAAAATGCCAATCCAATATAAGCCAGGCCATTATATGAGGCGTAGTTTTTTATGGTTTTGTACTTTTTTGCCAGTTTTTTGAAAATTATCAACGCTTCTTCATTTCTTTGAAAGGACAAATAATTTTCTCCTAACAGGTATAAAACTGTAATATCGGTTGAGTCTATTGCATAGGCTTTCTCCAGATAATCAATTGAATTTTCAAGTTTATCAGAAAGAAATTCTATTTCTGATAATTTATAATAATACCCTACTGTATCACATGATAAAACAAAAGCCTCCTTAAAATAATCTTTACCTTTTTCTAAAAATCCGGCAGATATATAAACATAGCCCATATACGTTAATAAATTTGGTAATTCTGTCCCGTGATGAAGAGATATTGCTTTTTGTAAATTATCAATTGACTGAATGTAATTGCAAGAATAAAAATACAAAAATCCCTTGCCATAATAACCCTCAAAATCGTTTGGATTCAATTTTATGGCTTCATTATATTCTTTGATTGCTTGCTCTGCATTATCGTATGTACGATAACAATTTCCCTTAATCGTATGTGCTTCTGACAGATGATTGTCATAGGAGAGTGCAATATCACAAAGGATAAGCACAGAATCCAGATAATTTTTTGACAAATATTCATCCCAGTAATGTTTATTCCAGTAAACACGTGCCAGTTCGACATA
>Ga0315295_10001281_pt1 | contig 21591 bp, 21 predicted proteins | sample YL17G14_0_MG_FD_204453 | JGI IMG/M metagenome (GOLD analysis project Ga0315295, IMG submission 204453) | Sediment microbial communities from Yellowstone Lake, YNP, Wyoming, USA - YL17G14_0 | ecosystem: Environmental > Aquatic > Freshwater > Lake > Sediment | place: USA: Wyoming | collected...
AAGCGGATCAATAATTATACACAACGACTTAAATAACTGCGCATAACCTCCGAAGTGTTGTGTTGGGCGTCTTCCACATCTTGAACCGACCGTCGACAGCATCGAAGAGATTCTCCAACTTTGGGAAATATCGATTGTGAACACATAGACGACGAGTGAGTTTCCATACCCTTTCAATGGGGTTCAGTTCAGGACTATAAGGAGGTAAGAACTCCAAGACTATTTCTCCTTTATGTTCGTCGAGCCAAGGTTGAAGCAACTTCGCATGGTGATACCGACTGTTGTCGAGAATCATATGAATTACTCTCTTACGATAGGTTCTTTCGAGGAGGTATTTTAGGAATTCAAAAAAGGTCATAGCATTGAAAATCGCGAAGGAGCGGGTCAGTAACCGTCCCGTATCGATACGGACCGCTCCGAACACGCTGATGGATTTGCGTGTAGGCGCGTGAAGGAGGATGGGATCCTTTTCTTCGGGCGGGACCCACATCGTACATCTGGAACCGTGCTGCTGGAAATGGGCTTCGTCCTCGCTCCAGAGCTCGATATCATCTTTTCCGGCGAGCCGTCGGAGTTTTTTTAAAGACTTCCTGAGCCTCGGTGTCGGCCTGGGCAATCAACGGGCGCGGCTTCCGTCGCCTGAAACCGAGGGTCGTGAACAACCGTTGACATTGTCGAACGCAGAGATCTATATCATATTTCTTTGATAGATGATAGGATAGGAGTTTCCCATCCCACAGGGTTTGCGAGTACTTGAAATCCATTGGACTTCGACGCAAGTCCAGATTGAGATGCTCCATCATTTCATCGTCTATCTTTCTGGGTCTACCTGATCGTTCTCCTTCCTGTAGGCCTGAGAAGCCAGACTTTTCGAAGTGTTTTATCCAATATTGGACTGTACGTGGACTTTGTCCGAACAGGTCCCCAATCTCATAGCTGGTCATGCCTTCGCAGGCCAGAAGGATCCCATGCAGTCGGTGGTCGTATCTTGATTCCTCGGAACGGTTTATTTCGTCTTGAACAGCGAGCTTCATTATTTCGGCATCTTCAATTATTAATTTGCGCATGTTGGACCACATCCATATCGTATATGGAAGAGGTACTATTTATACGCAATTACTTATGTCGCTATGTATAGTTCAGAGGGCCGTCTCAGACCTCGACCTCTTCACCGACCTTCAGGACAAGGACCTTTGCCTTGGTCTTGGATTCGACGAGCTGCTTGAACTCGCCCGGGTCCTGTTGGATCTTGGGCCAGGTATTGTAGTGCATGGGGATGACGAACTTGGGGTTCAGCCATGAGACCGCGAGGGCGGCCTCCTTCGGTCCCATTGTGTAAAGGTCCCCTATGGGCAGCATGGCCACATCGGGCTTGTCCAGCTCCCCGATCAACTTCATGTCCGAGAACAGGGCCGTGTCCCCTGCGTGGTAGACCTTCTTCCCAGAGTCGATGATGAAGGCCGCGGCCTGGCCCCCGGAGTGCTTGAACTCGGCCCCGGCGATGCCCGAGGAATGGACCGCATCGACGAGCTTGATGGTCGTGCCCTTTATTCGCGTGGTCCCACCCTTGTTCATGCCGAAGGATTCCGTCCACTGGCCGACATAGCTGGCCACCTCGAAGATGGCGACTATGGGGGCCTTGGTCCGCTTGCCTATCTCGACTGCATCGCCGATGTGGTCGCTATGGCCATGGGTGACGCAGATGATATCGCACTCGACCTCGCTGGGCTTCAGCGGCGCCACCGGGTTGCCTGATAGGTACGGGTCGATAAGGATCCTGTCCTTGCCCGTGATAAGGAAGCACGAGTGCCCCAGCCAGCGTATCTTCATCCAGGATGGTCTCCTTGGTCCCATGATAATCCACAGGTCATTGAAAAAGGTTACGGGGCGGATCAGGGCTCCCTGTTCGGGCGCTCAGGCTCGTACTTGAACCTGTCGACGAGGTGCTCGTACCTCCTCGAGAAGTCGACCCCCTTTCCTTCGAGGAACTCCGTGGCCTCCTTCTGCACGAGGTGGACCTCCTTCTCATCAAGGGTCGCGGGGTCCAGGGTTATCATGAGCCTCGAATCGCTGATCATTATCTTGTCGTTCATGAGCTGGAGCAAGTTAAGTATGGACCTGAAGTTGTTCTGTGATACCAGGTACTCGAGGCCCTCGATGAGTATGATGCCGTTCTTCGTCTGGTCGAGGAACGACACGAGGACCCCGGAGAGCTCGGCGATGCCCGTTGGGCTCACGCAGGTCTCGCCCTGGATTCGGTTCGTGGTGAGCCAGATGATGGGCGTCTTCTGCAGGTTGTACTTCTCCCTGATGCGCTTCGGCAGGGTCCTGGTTATGAGCAGGCCGTGCATACCCTGCGTGAGGACGATACGCGAGAATATCGTGAGGGCCGTGGTCGGGTCGCTGTCCTTTATCAGATAGCATCTCCTGGGGTCGAGCGTATAGTCCTCCCCGGGCGTCTCATTCTCAGGGCTCGCCAGCTCCCTCACGGGCTTGATTTTCAGGGTGCTCTCGAGCATCCTCACGCTGTCCTCGAGCTTGATGTTATGCTCCTTCAGCTTCTCGTAAGCCTGTTCGAGCTCGAGCTTGCTGCGGACCAGCTCCTGTCGCATCCGCTTCTGATCCGTCACGTCCCTGGCGACCTCGGCGAAGCCCAGGACCTGGGCCTTCTCGTCCTTTATGACATTGATGGTCGATTGTATGACGATGCGCGTCCCGTCCTTCTTCAGGCGCTCGGTCTCGAAGTTGCGGATGTAGCCCCTCCGCTCGACCTCGTTGATGACCTCGTCCAGCTCGATCCTGAGCTCCGGCGGGATCATCACCGTGATGGGCCTGCCGATGACATCCTCGGTCAGGTACCCGAAGGTGGATTCGGCGCCGCGGTTCCATGAGGTGATGTTCCTCTCAGGGTCGATGATCAAGATGGCGTCGTTCGAGTCCCTCATGAAGATCTCGATGTTCCTCTCGTATACCCGGGCCTGGCTTATGCGCGCCTCGATCTCTTCCCTCAGGAGCCGGGACTGCTGGCTGAGCTCGACCTCGGCCGTCTTCCTCTCGGTGATGTCCCTGCCGATGCCCCACTCTCCGACCACGGCCCCATCGACCACTATGGGCGAGCTCTTGAGCTCGATCCACATCTTGGTACCGTCCTTCCTCTGTACGGACACCTCGTAGGGCGGGATGTCCTCGCCTTTCAGGCGCCGGATGAAGTTGTTGACCGTTCGCTCGAGGTCCTCTGGTGAGATAAGGTCCCTGAAGTCATTGCCGACGGTCTCGGATTTGTCCTTCAGGTTCAACTTCTCGACGGCCCTCTTATTGAGATAGATGAACTTCCCCGATGAATCCAGGGCGTAGACGGCCTCCTGGGCATCCTCCATCACGAAGGCGAGCTGCTCGAGGTAATCCTTCAGGCCCTTGCCCTGGGCCTTCTCCCCTCCGGCCTTCTTCCCGTCCTTATGCGTCACCGAGATTCACCGCGGGCCTAGAAATCAATTCCTTTCCTAGATATATATCTTTCTTGATAATTAAATAATTGTTCGTAAAGGATTTATGCTTCGAGCTCGAAAAAATCGGCCGCCACTGGGCCTAGGCCGTTACTACCCTCAGATCGGCGCGCCCGAGATCCGGCGGATGTCCTTGGACTTCCTGTCCTCAAAGACCTGGACCTCCTTCATGAGCTGGTGGAGCTCCTTGGGGTCTATGACCTCCGGGTCCAGCGGCAGGATGATGCTCGATTTGTTGAGCATGATCTTGTCGTTCAGTAGCTGCATAAGGTTCAGTATGGACCGGAAGGTGTTCTGTGTGATGAGGTACTCGATGCCGTCGAGCAGGACCACGCCGTCCTTGGTCTTCTCCATGAAGTTTATGATGGCGGAGCTCAGGTCGACGATGTTGGTCGGGGAGACGCAGTGCTGATCGTGCAACTTGTTGGTCGTAAGCCACAGGATGGGCGTCTTCTCGAGAGAATAGATTCTTCGCACGGTGTCGGGCATCACCCTGGACACGCACAGGCCGGGGTGTCCGTGCTTGACCAAGTCCTGGAATATCCTGAAGGATGTATCGGTCTCGGTCGACATGAGCAGATAGATGAAGCCGGGCTCGAGCGAATAGATGGTCTCCCCCGAGGCCTGGGTCTCCTTGACGGGCTCGATGTTACAGAGGGCCCTGAGGCGGATGTTGTCCTCCTCTAGCTGCTTCGCGTGCTTCTCGAGTTCCGCATTCAGGCGCTCCATCTCCTTCTTGGACCTCTGGAGCTCATCCTGCATGCGCCTCATATCGGTCACATCGGTGATGACCGAGAGGACGCCCTTGAAACGGCCCGTCTCGTACAAGGGTTTCGCGCTGATCAGCACGGGCAGGGCCTTGTCGTCCTTGGTCGTCAGGCTGGCCTCGAACTTACCCTCCATGCCGAGGCTCCGCTTGCTGACCTCCTCCCGGAAGAACTTGTGCTGGTCCTTGGGCACGACCTTCTCCCAATGTTCCCCGACCAGGTCCTCCTTCTGATAGCCCAGCATGCTCACGAACTTCGGATTGGCATAAGTGATGATGCCGTTCTGGTCCTCGATTATTATGCCCTCTGTGACGCTCGTGATGATGTTCTCGTTGAAGCGCCTCAGGCGGTCAATCTCTGAGACGGCGACCTCGTGCGCCATCGTCGCGATTCCGTTATGGATGGCCTCGAAGTAGTGGTACATGATATTGAGGAGCCTCTGCCTCCTGTCCTCGGACAATCCTAAAAAGCTCTCGTCCTTGAGCAAGCGTTTCATCATGAGGTCCCTGTGCAGCAGGGAACCCATGAGCAGGTACTCGAGGCTCACACCCTGGACGACCCTCCTCTGGATCACGGGCCGCATGCTGGTCTCCATCATGGCAATGGTCCGCTTCTCGTCCTCCTCGGCCAGGAGGCCGATGAAGGTGTCTAGGAAATGGTCGCTGCCGGTGATGACCTCCTCCTCAGGCAAGCTGGTGTAAGACTTGGAGTCTATCTTCTGGAAGTTATCGACCCAATCCTTTACAAGGGTCGGGCGCTCCCGGTTGATGAACTTGACCAGGAGTTCAACAAGGTCCCGGTCGAACGTTTGGGGCGGGGGCACTCAATCCACTCCTGTCTGACAGAGAACGGTCGAAGTAAACATGCTTCTTTATGGTTTGCGATATAAATATATTTGCTAACAAGGTGTTAACTCAATGGAGAATTGTTCATTCAAATGTTCTTATCCTATTGTCAATTTGGGAATAATTGATATCCGTCGCTAATATTTTCAACAAAGACCGAAAGTATTTTATATGGTCATTCTTATATCACGTCTGACAAGTGTCTGGCAAAAGAGGTCTAGTTGACATCCGGGGATTGAACGATGAAGGAAGAGCTCGATACTGAGAAGATCACCGTTCGCCTGCCCAAGGACTATCTCACGGCGATAGACTTCCTTGTCAGGGTCAACGACTTCCCGTCAAGGTCCGAGGCTATAAGGACGGCCCTCAGGGACCTGATATATCAGAGACTGGACCTCGTAATGGACAAGGCCAAGAAGGTCCAGGACCTGAAGGACAAGATGGTGTCCATCAAGGCGCTCGAAGAAGAGTTCCTCAAGAAGTGACGACTGACGATAACCCTTTCCCCCCTTTTTTTTTTCTCTTAGCAAAGAGCAGGGATGCCCGAGTTCTATGTCCTCAGAAAATGTGAAGTAAATTGCACGTTACAATATCGTTTACCTACAATATTAATAGGGTCAATATAATATCCGGGGTGGCATGAAACTCGAGGATGTTTGCGAGGACATTGAGAGGAGCGTCAAGGAGATCTACGATGTCCTCAAAAAGGCGGACCCGAACACGGTCGATGACATCTTCAAGCTAGCCTCGGGCATGATACATTCCGAGAACATCTTCTCAGGGGAGGACATCGCCTTCCTCTCAAGGAAGGGGCTTTACGAGAAGGCCGTTGATAAAGGCATGCGGCTGGAGCTCCTCCAGATGCAGTACGTGGACCTCATTTTCAAGCTCTGCGACAGCATCGAGAACATACACGACGAGAAGACCACGGCGAAGCTCCACGAGCAGGTAGTCGAGGTCGTGAAGGTACACGACGCGAACCTCGGCGTCTACAAGAAGATCTACCATAACGTTCGTTCGAGGAGCCTTGTGGTCTACCCTATCAAGGAGATCATAGGGATGAACAAGGCGAAGCCCTTCAGCGAGAAGCTCGAGACGGGGCACTCCTACATATTCCTTCTCGACAAGGCCGACAGGACCTTCGACATCTTCGCCACCTATGTGAAGGATGGCTACCACGGCCTTTGCATCTCGAGGTACTTCCCCATGAAGATACGGAAGAAGTATGGCCTCGAGAAGACCCCGATGCTCTGGCTCAGCCACACGGACAGCGAGGAATCGCACCTGGACCCGAGCAACCTCGGCGTACTGACGAACATCCTCAGGGACTTTTTCAACAAGACCGAGAAGGGCATCGTCCTCCTCGAAGGCCTGGAGTACCTGATCATCCAGAACGGCTTCGACACCGTCCTGAGGTTCATTCAGTACCTCAACGAACATGTGGTGACGAACAAGGTCATCCTGGTCGTTCCCTTCAACAAGGAATCCATCGAGACCAGGGAGCTGGCCCTGCTGAAATCGGAGCTAGAGGTCATCGAGGAGAAATAGGCCTCACCGATGCCTGAGATGATTTTATAAAACTGGCTCTTCTCCATATTTAGGTAACGATTTTCACAGATGATTGACCAGCATAGATGGACAATTGTTCCATAGATATCGACGATATACCATTTATCAATTTTCAAAATCGATAAGTAGGATTTTCTCCAATTCTGTTGAACCAAGATGAAAACCATTGTGGGAAATTTACTTCTAGTATCCTAGAGGAAATCTAATTTTAATTACCGAACTTCGGAGAAGAGCCATAAAACTAGAAAAAGAACTGGTCCAATATCAGAAGGAGGGCGGTCCCTTACGCGAAGGACACGTCCTCCTTGATTATCAGTTCGATCTGGCAACCGGGGCAGGTGATCCTCACGGGCCTCTCCATAGTGTCTATTGTGAAGGTCGTGGTGCAGCTCGGGCAGGTGTAGTTCCTCGTGACACTCTCCGGTTGAGCTGCGGGGGCCTCCGTCGGCGGCGGTGCCGTCATGGCCACGCCCCTGGTGACGCTCTGGACCAGGAAGTCCGCCTCCTTGATGTAGTATTCGGCGGTCTTGTACTCCTCCTTCTGGATCAGGTCCTTGGCCTGGCCTAGCCACCGCTCAGCGTCGACGACCTTCTCGCCGTGGCCACCGACCTCCTTCGCGTGCTTCAGGTTCTTCTCGGTGCTCGAGAGCAGGTACATGATGCCCTTGGCAAGGACCCCGTCCTTGAGCTCCTTCAGGCGTCTGACGGTCCTGTCGGCCAGCTCGATGGCCTTCTCCCTCTGGCCCTGGTCCATGAGCTCGCGCATATCCTTCAGGTCCTTTTCGGCCTGCTCGTCCTGGATCCCGAACTCCTTAAGCTCCGTTATCGTGCTCTCGATGGACAGGAACCTGTCCTTCGAGCTGCACCGGGGGCATTCGGCTATCTGGTCCTCCAGCGCCTTGTGGGCGAGCTCCCTCTCTTTGACCTTCCCCTCGAGCTCCCTTATCCTGATCTCGCGCGCGTCGAGCTCCGCGGTCCGGTCCTTGATACCGGTCAGCCGGTCCTCCTTGGACTTGAGCTCCTCGGCCTTCTTCGTGAGTTCCTCCCGCAGACCATCCAGCTTCTTCTCCTTGTCCGTCATGGCCTGCCTCTGGCTGAGCAGCAGGTCCGTTGCCTTCTTGATGTTCTTCTCCTTATCGCGCTGCTCGGCGTCCTTTTTCTTGACCTGCTCGTCCAACTTGGCGATGGCCTCCTTCTTGCGAAGCAGCTCGGTGCCGACGTTCCTAAGCTCCTCCTCGGTCTTGTTCTTGCTCTCATGATGGCCCTGCTTCTCCTCCTCGAGGGCTCTCCTATCGTCCTCGAGCTTCTGCTTCTCTTCCTCGAAGGCCCTCCGTTCCTCGTCGCTGGCACCCCTGGACCTCTTGGTGTCGTCCGACACGGAGAGGGAGTCCAACGATGAGGTCTTCTCCTCGGTCTCGCCCTTCTCCTCCTCCACAAGTTCAAAAGAGGAATCGGACTTCTCCTCGGAGCCTGCCTCCTTTGCCCCTTCCTCGGAGGTCTTTTCCTTCTCGGCCCCCTTGTCGCCGGACTGCTCCTTCAGCGATGTTATTAGAGATTGGAGGTCAATGCCATCGTCCGAATCCTTCGATGCAGGTTTGTCCTTGTGCTTTTCCTTCATTTTGACCATAACGAACCCCCCATTCCTTCCATCACCAATAGACCCTACTGCGATGGTCCATGTTATACAGTCTGTGATAATTGTAATAATAGATATCCTTTACCATGAGATGGTTTGATAAGGGAACACTGGAAAGGCCCCGCGGTTCGGCGATTGACGACATCACTGATAAAATCTTTATACAGTGAGGTTCTTCGGCTATTACCGTCAAAGTCCGGAGGGATTAGACTTGGGAAAGACATCCGAGATATCGGGCTTCTACAAGCTGCCTATGAACGAAAGGGCGAAGAAGATCAAGGAGTTCGCCGACCTGACCGATGAAGAGGTCAAGACCATTTCGAACACGGGGGTCCTGGACCCCGACCTGGTAAACAGGATGATCGAGAACGTCGTCGGGACCATGCCCGTGCCCCTTGGATACGCCTGTAATTTCCTCATCAACGGGAAGGAATACCTCGTGCCCATGGCCATCGAGGAGCCCTCTGTGGTCGCCGCCGCATCCAACTCAGCGAAGCTGTGCAGGCAGACCGGCGGTTTCAAGGCCTCCATGACGGAACCTATCATGATCGGCCAGATACAACTTGTCAATGTGAAGACGCCCCATGAGGCCCGAATAAACATCCTGGCCCACAAGGACGAGATACTCAAGATGGCCAACGATTGCGACCCGGTCCTAGTTAAGTTCGGTGGCGGGGCCAAGGATGTCCAGGTCAGGGTCATCGAGAGCAAGGCCGGGCCCATGGTCATCACTCACCTGCTTGTCGATACCAGGGACGCCATGGGGGCCAACGCCGTGAACACCATGGCCGAGGCGCTCGCACCTTTCCTCGAGAAGATCACCGGCGGAAGGGTCTACCTTAGAATCATCTCGAACCTGGCGGTCTTCAGGCTGGCAAGGGCAACGGCCATCTGGGGCAAGGAGGAGCTCGGCGGTGAGGAGGTCGTGGACGGCATCATCACCGCCTGGGCCTTCGCCGAGGCCGACCCCTACAGGTGCGCGACCCACAACAAGGGGATCATGAACGGCATCACGGCCGTCGTCCTGGCCACGGGCAACGACACGAGGGCCGTCGAGTCCGGCGCCCACGCCTACGCCGCATATAAGGGGAACGGGGCCTACAAGCCGCTGACGACCTATGAGAAGGACGCCAACGGGAACCTCGTCGGGTCCATAGAGCTGCCCATGGCCGTGGGCCTCATAGGCGGTGCCACGAAGACGCATCCCGTGGCCAAGGTCAACGTCAAGATACTCGGCGTCAAGGACGCCAAGGAGCTCGGATGCATCATGGCCTCGGTGGGCCTCGCCCAGAACCTCGCCGCACTGAAGGCGCTGTCCACGGAAGGCATCCAGCGGGGCCACATGTCCCTGCACGCCAGGAACACGGCCATCCAGGCCGGCGCCGAGATCGACGAGGTGGACGATGTCGTCAAGGAGCTCATCGCCAGGAAGAAGGTCCGGGTGGATGTGGCCGAGGAGGTCCTGAAGGAGCTCAGGGCCAAGAAGGGCAAGAAGTAGGGACGTTTAGTTCTAGTGAGGGACGGGGCTACCCGTCCCTCGAGATTCCTTTAGAAAATAATGACGCTCAGACGAGGTGCTCTGCCACCTTATCGGTCACGCGCCCGCAGTAGAGGCACCGGACCTTCGGTGGCGATTTGGAGACCACGACGAACTTGGTCTGCACCGGCTCCCGCTCCTGGTTCGATATGCAGTTCGGGTTCGCGCAGCGGACGAGGCCCGTGAGGATCTCGGGGAGCGTTGGCTTGTACTTCTCGACGACCTTGTAGTTCCTTATGATGTTGATGGTCACATTCGGCGATATCATCGCGATCTTGTCGACCTGGGCCGGCAGGAGCTCCCGGTCCTCGATCTTCACGATGTCCTTCCAGCCGACCTTGCTGCTGGCCACATGCATGACGACCGAGACGGTGGAGTTGACATCATCGCCGGTGACGCCGATGATCTTCAGGACCTTCAGGGCCATCCCGGGGTCTATGTGGTCTATGACGGTCCCGTTCCTGATCGGTGTGACCTTGAGCTCCTTCATTTGAACTCCTCCATGGGGACGCCGGACACCAGCGCCAGCAGCGCCATCCTCAAGGGGACCCCGTAGAAGGCCTGTTTGAAGTAGAGGGCATGCTTCGTGTTGTCCACCTCGGAGGCTATCTCTGTCACCCTTGGCAGTGGGTGCATGATTATGAGCGACGATTTGCCCTTGGAGAGGACGTTCATGTCCACCTTGTAGAGGCCCACGACCTTGTTGAACTCGGTCGGGTCCGGGAACCTCTCCTTCTGGATGCGCGTCATATAGAGGACATCGGCCTTGCCGATGGCATCCTCGAGGAAATGGGTCTGCGTGATGTCCGCCTTCATCTCCTGGAGCTCCACGAGGAACTCTGGCGGCATGGACAGGCTCGGGGGCGACACGAAGGTCAGCTTGGCGCCGAAGAGGGCCAGTGCGTAGGACAGGCTGTGTACGGTCCGGCCGTACTTCAGGTCGCCGACAAGGGCGACATGGGTCCCCGCGATCTTCTTCCTCTCGAGCTTGATGGTCATGAGGTCCAGGAGGGTCTGGGTCGGGTGCTGGCCCGCCCCATCGCCAGCGTTGAGCACGGGCTTCTCAGACATCTCCGCCGCCATCCGGGCGGCCCCCTCGCGGTTGTGCCTCAGAACGATTATGTCCGAGTAGCATTCCGCCATCTTGATGGTGTCCGCAAGGGTCTCGCCCTTCACGACGGAAGAGCCGCTCATCTCGGAGAAACCGAGGACAGAACCGCCAAGGCGTTCCATGGCGCTGGTGAACGACAGGAAGGTCCTCGTCGACGGCTCGAAGAATAGGGTGCTGAGGATTTTGTTCTGGAGCGCATCAGAGATCTTCTCGCCCTTTGCATAGGGTATCATCTTTTCGCCGCAATCAAGGATGTACTCGATCTCTTTCTTTGAGAAGTCCCTGATGGATACGACATCACGGCCTTTGAAGTCCATAGGCTCAACCTTGAGGGAGATGGACGAAGGGGGTTTTAATCTTGACGCCCTCCGGGAAAGGCGCATCGTTCGAAACCTGTCTGATAAAGGATTTATCCAATGACATGATAGTTAAATAAGGACCGAGACCAATATCGGTCCAATGTGGAGCGTCCCGGGCATTTGTTCTGCGTCCCGAGGTGTGTAGAATGCGGACCACCGTTGTATCAATCATAGTGATATCGCTGCTTGTCGCGCTGGCCTTCTCCCCCATGATATGTGTTGAATCTCAGGGCCAAGCTCCCGCCAAGATCGTCAAAATATCGGATACGGGTATGGATGTCAATGAGGATTATTTGTACGAATTCCTGGCGATCAATTTCACATTGAACGTCACCAACGCTGGTAAGTACATAGTCTCAGGCACCCTCCAATATGGTCTTATAAAAGTGACACAGAACAGCACGACAAAAGACCTTGGGACCGGTGTTCAGACCATCCTTTTAATGTTCCCCAGCGTGCCTATCTTCAAGAGCGGAATGGATGGCCAGTTCAATGTTAGCTATTACCTCAGATACAACGGTATTTCCTTCAATAACAGCGATGGCAACTATCTCACAAGCGCCTATAATCATAAGGAGTTCAACGACCCCTCGAACTTCCCAGTGACACCCCCAGGGTTCGATCCAAAGGTGTACAGGGAACCGGCCTTGGGCCGTTTTGTCCTGAAGAACGACGTCATGACCGTCTGGTTCTATTACGGGACAAAACGCCTTGTCTGGTTCTATACAAAGGACAATAGATCGATGACCAAGTACTATTGCGAGTTCATCGCGCTCGACGGATATGCGGACCGCACCGGGCGCTTCGAACCGATCAACGCTCAGTATCATGGCCAATTTGGAGAAGGAACACTGACCGCCGCCACTAGCTCCAACGGCACGAGCAAGATATATGGCAAGTTCGTCACGGCCAGCATTACCATCTCGGAAGTACCGATATGGGATTCGCAAAGGATCAAAATATTACAATTGGCAAATGTGACCATGACCGTCATGCTCACGGCCGTGGACAGGACCATCAACTATCAGGCGAACCAATATTACACCATACATGGTGGGACCCAGGTCAGCGTCAATTTCGGCATCGATCTACAATCATCATTGGCGATGAACGGCCTCGCCATCGAGCAGGATCTCTGGTCGGAGAGCAACAAGAGCTATTATCATGATTTCAAACTGGAGAATTACAACTACACGCAGATAACAAGGGGCAGCAAGGACTCGAACACCTATCCCTATATCCCCGGTTCCACGGAACCGCAGATCATCGATTTCCTCGCAAAGAACACGCAAGAACACAAGGTCGAAGGATATTATTACTGGGTCAATAGGGCCCGGGTCGACGGCGTGAGCAGCTATGACATCGCGTATTACAAGTACATCCCAAATGAGAAACACCTCAGGCTCTATCTGACGGTCACGACCGGCGGGACCTCCATCACGTCCGTCCAGACCGATCCATTGGGCATCGGCATCTACGAAGACGGATGCCCGTGCGTGCAGCATTATGTCAAGCCCAAGCCGCCCGAGCAGCCCAATTTCCTTATCACGATCCTAGGCTGGGTCACGGCAATCATTCTAGTGATCCTGCCATTGTACATGGATTTCAGACGATCCCAGAAAAGGTTGCATGAACTAGAGGAGGAGTTCGGGGAGGACTTGTGATGGCCGAGCAACTCCTGACCCTTGTTGCGTACAGGGACCCAGCGCGGCTGCCGTCCCTGCACGAAGAATTCGCCCCCTATCAGGGCGAGGTTGGTGTAAACATGTCGTCCGTCGTTGTGAACACAGTGCCATTTGCGAATGCCTTTGACCGAGTCACCAGGTGGATCGTGATGCGTTCCGCTCGCCGTCACATAATTGCATCGATTTCCCGCAGGGGGGGAGGGTGATGCCATGGACATCGTGAGAGAGCTAGTGAACTTCTTGATAGCGTGGGTCACGGTATTCTCGCTGGCCCTGTTCGTGATAGGTTTCCTGTCGTACCGCCGGACGGGCAACCCCAAGCTGCTGGCGGTTAGCACGGCGTTCCTGCTGTACTTCATAAAAGGCGTCGTGATGGCCCTGGGCCTGTACTTCCCAGATATAGTGACCATCACGACACAACTACCGACGATACTGCTGGATGTGCTCATCCTGCTGACGCTGTACTACGCGACCGTGAGGGCATAGTGAATGGGGAGAGCGAGGGAGAACGAGGTCGGAGAATGGACCGTCTAAGGCCGAGGTGCTGAGGAATGGCTGAGGAAAACGGGGAAGGCTTCGGGAACGAGGACCGGCAGAAGGTCCTCGATGTGGTCAGCGAAGCCCCCGGCCTCAACATGTGGGAGATAACGAAGCGCCTAGGTCAACCCCTGGAGACGGTCGAGCAGATACTGAACTTCCTAGAGGGGGACGGCCTCGTCGAGGTGAAGGAGGAGGGCGGCTTCCGCAGGTTCTACATGAAGAAGGAGAAGCCTGGTGAGGAGAAGGCGGAGCACACCCTCCTCAGGAAGAAGATAGAGGAGGAGACCGGGGAGAGCTTCGAGCTCGAGGCCAGGAAGAAGGTCTTCGACATTATTTCCGAGGCCCCCGGCCTCCACCTGAGGGAGATCCAGAAGCGGTTGGACATCCCGCTAGGGACCGTAGAGTACCATCTTAATTACTTCGCGGACAACGAGATAGTCATCGTCAAGGAGGAGGGCGGCTACAAGAGGTACTACCCGAAGAAGGCCATGGGCTCCGAGGACCGGAAGTACCTGTCCCTGTTGAGGCAGGCCATCCCGAGGCGCATTGTCCTGTTCCTCATGAAGCAGCCCGGGGCCACCTTCGGCGATATAGCCCAGGGACTCGAGATGCCCCCCTCGTCCCTGGCCTTCCATGTCAAGAAGCTCGTCATCGCGGAGGTCATTGACAGGGTCAAGAAGGGCCGGGTCTCCTTCTTCAAGGTCAAGGACCCGGAGCGGACCGCCAAGATACTTATTGCCCACAAGCGGTCCTTCCTGGACGAGGTGGTGGACCGGTTCGTGACCACTTGGACCGAGTACCACCCCTAAGGGATCGCTTGGAAAAAAGTTTAAATACTCCCCTCATAATTCGGCCCCGACGAAAAAATCCTTCGCCGATGAACTTCTGGGAGAGGGTGAAGTTTGGAAGAGAGCCTCTGTAACATTCAGATAATGCGGGAGTCCAGCAGCTTCGTCGTGAAGATACAGACCGAGATGGGCGGCATCCGGGAATACAAGAGCAAGAGCTTCGAGGGCGTCCTCCAGCAGATGCTCATAGACATCCAAGAGGAGTTCGACGGCGTCCCGTGATGTCCCTGGCCCTCATCCATCGAGGTTCACGAGGGTCCCTTTGTCCATTATCTTCTTCGATCTGCCGCCGATGTTCGCCGTCATGGTCGGGTTCTTTATGATACCGTCCAAATGGATGAGCGTGTTCGCGTCCTCGTCGTAGTTGGCCCCGATGGCGATGTGGCATGTCTTGAAGACCTTCTCGTCCTCGAGGATATTGCCCACGATTGAGCAGTTCTTGTTGAGGCCGATGCCGAGCTCGCCAAGGTTGTTGATGTTCTTCTTGTACTCCGATGCAACGGCCTTGTTGAGTTTCCCTTCCTTGAAGAACTTGTCCACCTGGTGGCCGGCCCTGGTCAAGGTGTCCTGGAGCTCCTTGGCCTCTATGCCGCCGGAGACCTTGGTGACAAAGCCGTCCTTGACCTTGACCTCGATCGGCCTTTTGATGATGATCTCGCCCTTGTAGGACGCGATGCTACCGTCGAAGACTATGGTGCCACTGGATGCCCCTAGTTCCGGCGATATGTAGACCTCGCCGCAAGGGAGGTTGCCCCCGGAGCCTGGTCTCCTGAAGTCGCCGTCGTCGGACTGGCCCTTGCGGCCCTTGAGGCCGATGGTCAGGTCCATTCCTTTGGCCGTGGTGATGTGCACATCGGAGGCCTTGGTAAGCAGCTTGGCGAGCCTCTTGCACAGGCCGCGCATTTCGGGATAGTTCACCGGGACCGTCTTGATGAACATGGGCTTGGTTATGCTCGGGGACCAGAAGGACCGGCTCTTGCGCTCTCCTAACAGGTAGTTGAAGATGTGGTCGTAGTGCTTCTTACCCACCTTGATGGGCCTCTTCATGAGGGCCTTGTCCTTGCCCAGCTTGTTGTGGCTTATGGAGATGATGATGTTGGGCTCTGAGCCTATGGCCTTGAGGACCGAGGGCTCGGCGAAGTCCAGCTGGGACTTCACCTGCTGGACCATCAGGGTCGGGGCCCCACCGGCGATCACGGCGGCATCATAGAGCGCCCTTGAGATGGCCAGGACATCGTGGAGCGGGTTCGTGATTATGAGGACCGTTTCGTCCTTTTTGACGGCCATTACTTCGTTCATCGCGACACGGGCGGCCTTCCAGAGGCCAGGGCCGTGCTTCTTCGCAGGGTTCACTATCTTGCCCTTTGCCATGAGCATCCCCGCTGGGTCATACAGGATGTGGGTTTTTAATGATTTCTAAATTATCGACCTGCACGTTCAGGAAGGGAATCAATCAAGAACGCCAAATTGGAAACAAAGGGGGAACCTCGGGTCCTGGAACAATGACCCAAAAACCCTAATAAGTGCATATTTTATACCATACCAATCCATTATACAATCAGGGGGAGGGCTATGGAGAAGGAAGTATTGGGCCAGGAATACGACACCGTCATCTCAACTTACTATGGCGATGACGTCGTGACAGCGGTCATCACCGTGAAGGTCGACACCAAAGAGGCGGACAAGCTCGCCGCGGAGATGACGGAGTACGAGTGCATAGAGGACGTGTTCCTGGTCACGGGCGACACGGATATCGTCGCCAAGGCCAGGTTCAACACCTACAAGGAGCTCAAGGAGTTCGTCGTAGGGAGCCTGGGCAAGCTCTCTGGGGTTAAGGAGACGAAGACCCTCATGGTCGTCACGACCTACAAGGAGCGGGGCGTGAAGAAGGAGGTCTGAGGCCTCCATCTGACAATACCAGGGCCACTTGGCCCTGGCGGTCCGGACCAATACATGTACCCCGCGGACCTCTATTCGGGGACCTAAACGGCAAACCTTAACTAGGAAAACGCATATTCCCGACAGATACATGTGTGGGGGGATTTGTTATGGAGACCGACGAGAAACTTCGACAAATTTCCCAGGTTCTGGACCAACTCGCAGAGGACACCTCCGTCCCCAGGAACATACGCCGGGGGGCGAAGGAGGCCAAGGAACTTCTGCTGAACTCCAAGGACGCCCTCGATGTGAGGGCCGCGAGCGCCACCTTCATACTGGACGAGCTGGCCAACGACCCGAACATACCGTTGCACGGTCGGACGCTCATCTGGAACATAATAAGCCAGCTAGAGACGGTACATTGACCCCCACCATGAGATAGGAGATAGCATGATCCGCTTCGGTCCCAGCGGCATACCCCTGTCCTGCAAGGGCAGGACGCAGAAGGACGGGCTCGACGACGTCCATACCTTAGGGCTCAACTCCATGGAGATACAGTTCGTCCGAGTGAACACCTTCCCGCGGTTCGTCACCGACGAGGAGGTCGGGTTACACCCGAGGGAGATCACCGACGAATATATAGTCGACGTCGTCCGGAAGGACGGTAAGAAGAAAGGGTCGGTCCTGGCCGATAAGACCCTGGCCCTCGAGAAGGGGGACGAGGTAATGGTCCTCGTGTCCGGGGTCGCCAAGGATTACGCCGAACTAAAGGAGATCGGTGACCTGGCCAGGGACCTGGACATCCAGCTCTCGATCCATTCGCCGTATTACATGGACCTGGTCGGGACCCCGGAGATGGTCATAAAGAGCATGGAGAACCTGAGGCTCACGGGCCTCCTGGCCCGGGACCTGGGCTGCGAGGTCATCGTGACCCATCTCGGCATGTACTCCCAGTACTCGAAGGAAGAGGCCCTCGAGGCCATGATGGTCCGCATGAAGGAGATCAAGGACCTCTTCAAGCTCCACAGGATCCCCGCCAAGCTAGGCATAGAGGTCTCAGGCAAGCAAGCGGTCATCGGGACCATGGAGGAGATCGGGAAGATCGCCAAGAAGTACAGCGGCATCATCCCGGTCATAAACTTCGCACACCTGCACGCGAGGACCAACGGCCTCCTGAAGAAGAAGGAGGACTTCCAGAAGGTCTTCGACGAGGCCAAGGCGATGTGCGGGGACAACATCTTCTACACGCACTTCAGCGGCGTGGAGCACGAGGGAGGCAACGAGAAGCGCTACACGCCCATCAAGAAGGGCGACCTGAAGTTCGAGCCCCTTGCCGAGTGCATCCTGGACAACGACTTCGAGATAACCATCATCTCGGGCTCCCCGCTGCTCGAGCACGATGCGATGTACATGAAGGTCATCCTCGAAAGGGTCCAGCTGAAGCGGGAGATCAAGGTCACGAAGCTAGAGAAGGCGGCCGTGAAGGAAAAGGAAGAGAAGGTCAAGAGGCCGCCTGAAAAGGTCCCGGTCAAGGCCAAGAAGCCCGTGAAGGCCAAGGTCGTCAAAGGCAAACCGAAGCCCAAGCCCAAGGCAGCCCCGAAGAAGCCCGTGAAGGCCAAGGTCGTCAAGGGCAAGCCGAAGCCGAAGCCCAAGCCCAAGGCAGCCCCGAAGAAGCCCGTGACGGCCAAACCAAAGCCCAAGCCCAAGACGCCCACAAAGAAGCCGGTGAAGACACAGCCGAAGCCAAAGGCCAAACCCAAGAAGGCTGGCAAGAAGCGATAGATGCTCTAATTCTTTTTAACACTTTAAATGGTCATACAGTATAGTATATATATTTCAATTTTAATACTACTTGAAACTTGAGCATCTCGGGTGAACGGATGGTCCGTATCAAGGCAATTCTGACATTGGTTCTCATCGCGCTCTTCATCATAACCCCGTTCAACCTAACCCTACCGGTCCGGGCCGGGAACGTCGATAACCCTGAGATAGTGGATGTTGAGGGCGATTCGGTGTCCGGGAAGACCTCGCACGACCTCCTTTGGGCCTATGTCGGGTATGAGACCTGTTCCACCTTCGCCCTTGTCATGGGCATGAAGAGCCTGGACACCTTCACGGACCCGAGCCAGATCGCGAACCTGCCGACCACTACCTACGAATTCTACTTCTCTGTCATGGGCACCAACTACGGGGCCTATGCCCAAGTCCCGGTCCATGGCCCCTTCGGCATAGATATCAAATGGCAGCTCGTTACCGTGGAATACAACGGTACAACACCGTCGAAGGAGACCAATAAGGCCACCATATCGACGGCCCGCTACGACTACACTTTCGGCATCATCAATATGACCATCAAGAAGTCCGACGTGGGCGATCCGGAAAAGGGCGATATGGCAACGAACCTCTGGTGCGCAATCTATAGCAAGCAGAGGTCCAGCGGCATCAATATGACCGCGCCTGTCCTCCAGGACAGGGCCCCGGACCAAGGTTACGGGGCGGATTACACATTCATCGGCAACCCTGCAGAGGTCATCGTCGACATAGAGCTATCGACCACCTCCGCGCTGTCGGCGAACATCACGGCCACCTCGAGGCTGAGGTTCGACCTGTCGGTGTTCAACAACGGGACCAATACGGTCCAGGTGAACATGACGAACTCCACCGCGACCCCGAAGTTCAGCGTATCCTGGTCACCGGCGACCATGACCATAGAGCCCGGTCATAGCCAGAACGTATCCCTGTTCGTCAATATCAAGGACCTGCGGCTAACAAAGGACGGCGATGTCCTGAACCTACAGGTATGGGCCGAGACCAATACCGGCAATGCGACAAATCCGATGATCAAGTCGTCAGGGATCATCATGTTCAAGGTCACGGCCTCACTGCCCGCCCCGCCACCCACCAAGAAGACCACATCTATAATCGAGCAGATCGCGACGTTCTTCAGGGACAACAAGAACCCGCTCCTGGGGCTCCTCGTGGTCCTCATAGTCCTGGTGATCGGTGTCGTGGTCTACAGCAAGCTGAAGAGCGGCAAAAAGGAGTACTTCGAGGACATCGAGGTCAACGTCAAGCAACCCGCTGAGGAAGAGGGTTGACGGAAGCCCAAGTATCCTAATCCTGTTTCTTCCAAAGTTACCAACAGAGACCAGCTCAGGCGCCGGACGACTTCTTCCGGCTCCTCCTCTCGTAGATGGGCCCGCCGAGCAGGTAGGCGAGGATCGTAGCAAAGCCCAGGAAGGTTATGACCTGGTAGGTCGCGAAGGTCTGTTCCGAGGTCGATATGAACGCCGGGATTATCATCACTAGGAAGGACACGCCAATGGCCATGGCGAGTATTATCGCCACCTTGCCCCTGACCTTCGGGTACGGGACCGGTGTCACCATTAATATGGCCGCGATGAACAGGATCGGTAGGGAAAGGTACCACATTTGCATCATGTGCGCCAGTATGACCACAAGGAACGCGTTGGCGGGCGTCGGCAGGCCGCTGAAGTTCTTTAGCTTATAGCCCTCGACCGAGAACCGGAAGAGCCTGATCCAGCCCAGGGCCACTATCAGTACCATGACGACGGCCGCGAAGGCCCCCTGCGGGGATAGGACGTTCCCGTTGAAAAAGACCGTGTAAACGAGGACCGACGGGGCCAGGCAGAAGGAGATGGCGTCTGCGATGGAGTCGATGTGCCGGCCGTAGTCGTGTTTGGTCCCGAACTTGCGCGCCGCCGCACCGTCGCAGCCATCCATGACGAGGGCCAGTATGATGAACGAGGTCCCCACCGTTATGTTGCCGTTCATGGTCAGAAGGAAGTAGATGGCCGTGAGGCCGAAGATGGCCCCGATTACCGTGAACGCGTCTGCGACCGAGAACTTCTTGATACCGGAGAGCTTGGGCACATCATTCCTAGGGCCATGCGCGTAATTATAATTTTCCATCATATTAGGTTGTAGCATAATTATTATTTCCATCTTTTATTATGAAATTCATCAAGCAGAGACGTGACAAAAGAGACAATCCCGGTTTTACTTTCACTTCTGACCGAAACTACTACTTTTTATCGTCGGAGAAAAAATCCAATATTTTCACTTTCACTGGACCCCCCTCAAACGATATATATCACCAAGGACAAAGGTATCCATATGGTCAGAGAAGGTGTGATAAAAGGGGTCGTATTCTACATCAAGGACCATGCCCACAACCAGCTCCCTGAGGAAGTCTTCTGGCTCATGAAGGAGTTCCGGCTCATGGTCAACAAGACCATCCGGACCGGGGACCGGTGCGGTCTCACATCGCGATTCGCCCTCTGCAAGGCCATGTATAAGGGCCTAAGGGAGGAACACGACCTCTACTCGCAATATATACCATCAGCATGCGAGGTCGCCGGGGCCATTCTCAAGAACTATCGGAAACGACTCCACAAGGGATTGAAGACCATGGTCCCGTATGCCACGCGCCTCTATCTCAAGTGTGAGAATCAAACCTATCATCTGGACCGCAAGACCGGTGTCATCCGATTGCCCATCCGGGCCGGAAAGCATGTCATGATCGAGCTGGAGGTCAGCGATTACCACCGAAGATATCTTGATGACGAGAAACTGGCATTGGGCTCGATGACCATCACACCAAAGAAGATCGTCATCGCCTTCAGGAAGAAGGATATCAAGCCGTTCGTTCCCGAGACCGTCATCTCATTGGACACGAACGAGCGCAGCCTGGACGGGGTCCTGGTAGCGAACGACGATGAGCCGGTGGCCATTCGTCTGGACACATCGGATGTGCCGGTCCTTCAGGAAAGGCACCATGAACGAAGGCGGCGGCTGCAGAGGAAGAAGGCCCACGACCGCAGGATGAAAACGAGGCTGTGCGGCCGGGAAGGCAAGCGCGAGCACGACCGCATCGAGGACCGGTTGTACAAGGTGGCCAAAAGGATCGTGTCCATAGCAAAGGCGCGAAAAAGCGCCATCGTGCTGGATGACCTGACCGGGTTCAGGCACAAGGGCTGGTGCAAGGGTCTCAACCGGAGGCTGAGCTCCTGGCCCCGGAGGAGGTTGCACGAGATCATTCTGCATATGGCCAAGTGGGAGGGCGTCCCGGTCATTTTCGTGGACCCTTGGAACACAAGCAACGACTGTCCGATATGTAGGAGGCACAACGCCAATTCCCGAATGGACAGCATGTTCAGGTGCACATGCGGCTGGGAGTGCGACGAGCATCTCAACGCGAGCCTGAACATATTCTTGAAGGCCGTCGCCTCGAGCGAGGCGGTGGCTAGGGCAGTTCAGGGTAGGCCCGATGCATCCTGGCATGACCTGATG
>Ga0315295_10001283_pt1 | contig 21577 bp, 21 predicted proteins | sample YL17G14_0_MG_FD_204453 | JGI IMG/M metagenome (GOLD analysis project Ga0315295, IMG submission 204453) | Sediment microbial communities from Yellowstone Lake, YNP, Wyoming, USA - YL17G14_0 | ecosystem: Environmental > Aquatic > Freshwater > Lake > Sediment | place: USA: Wyoming | collected...
GGTGGCAGTGCTGCAGGATGCGGGTCATCTGCGAGCCGGAAGCCGACGGAATGGCGATCAGCACCAGCTCCGCAGCGTGGCGGCGCGCCACCTCGGCCAACGCCTCGCCGTCCCCCAGCACCTTGCTCCCCTGGATGATCAGCCCGGCCTTCCGCGGGTCATCGTCCATGAAGCCCGCCACGTCGTAGAGCAGGGCCGGGTTCTGGCGGATCTCGCGCAGCAAGCCCACGCCCGCATCGCCCGCGCCGTAAATCAGCGTGCGCCTCTGCCCCTTGCCAGTGGCCTGCAACTGCGAGATTTCCCCAACCACACGCGCGGTCACCCGGACGCCGCCGGTCAGCACGAAGCAAACCAGCAGGTCGATCAGGTAGATGGAGCGGGGGAAGCCGGGCGGGGCCAGGAGCAAGATTGCGGGCACGCTGATGGCCGAGCCGACGGCGTTGCCCAGCGCCAGCCGCATCCCGTCATAGACCGAGGCGTAGCGCCACCATCCGCGGTCCAGCCCCATGGCGCCAAACGTGACGTGCTTCACCAGCAGCCAGATGCCCGCCGCCGCCACCATGTGCGGGACGTAATAGATCGGGATGCTGAAGTCGAACCGCAGCAGAAAGGCCGTCAGCCCCGCGGCCAGGATCACGCTCACCTGGACGGCGAAGACCACCCAGCGGTGCAGGCGGACTATCCGTTGGACCAGTCCGTGCGAACGCAGCACGAAATTATTGGCCGACATAGGTGTCCTCTTGAAATCGGAGCAGATCAGCGGGCCGGGGTCAGGGTCTCACAAAGCTCGGTCAATCCGGACGCTCCCGCCAGCCGGCGCACCTGGTTGACCACGTACAGTTGCTCTTCCACCGTGAGGCTGCTGGAACTTGGCAGGCAGATGCCGCGGCGGAACAGGTCCTCGGCAACCTCGCCGCCGTAGCGCTCCGCCGCGGCGTAGAGCGGTTGCAGGTGCATCGGCTTCCAGACGGGCCGCGACTCGATGTTCGCGGCGTCCAGCGCGCAGATCATGTCATCGCGCGTGCACCCGAACTTGTCTTCGTCGATCAGGAAACAACTCAGCCAGTTGGTGTGCAGGCCGTAGTGCGCCTGCGGCATCAACTCGATGCCGGGCAGGTCGGCGAAGGCTTCCCGGTAGCGGAAGGCGATGGCGCGCCTCTGCTCAACGCGCAGGTCGAGCACTTCGAGCTGGCCGCGCCCGATCCCCGCCAGCACGTTGCTCATCCGGTAGTTGTAGCCCATCTCTGAATGCTCATAGGCGATGCCCGGGTCGCGCGCCTGCGTGGACCAGAAGCGGGCTTTCGCCACCCACTCCCGGTTCGGCGAGACCAGCATGCCGCCGCCGGTTGTAGTGATGACCTTGTTTCCGTTGAAGGAGAACACGCCCACCTGCCCCAGCGTACCCGCCGGCTTGCCGTGGTAGAGGCTGCCCAGCGCTTCGGCGGCGTCCTCCAGCACCGGGATTTCGTAACGCGCGCAAGCCTCCAGGATCGGGTGCATATCGGCCGGTTGCCCGTACAGATGCACCGGAACCACCGCGCGCGGCAGCCGGTTGCATCGCGCGCGCTCGCGCAGTGCGTCCGCAAGCACCTGCGGGTCCAGGTTCCAGGTTTCGCGGTCGCTGTCGACTAGCACAGGGCGGCCGCCCAGGTAGCGCACGGGGTTTACGCTGGCAACGAAGGTCAGCGTAGGGCAGAACACCTCGTCGCCCGGCCCCACGCCAAGCAGGCGCAGGCCCAGGTGAATGGCCGCAGTGCCGCTGGCCAGCGCGACCGCCGGGAGGCCGATGCGGGCGCTGAATTCGCGCTCGAAGGCAGTGAGGTTCGGCCCGACCGTGGACAGCCAGTTGGTCTCAAACGCTTCCTGAACGTACCGCAACTCATTACCGCCCATGTGCGGCACGGAAAGCAGAATGCGCTTCATAGTTGCAGGAATAAGGCCGGGCCGCAACACGGACCCTCAGCCCGGACCTTGCTTGGGTGTGTATGCAACCGCGCGGACGAATATGACAAACGAACGGGTAGCGTCATCAGGCTAAGACCAGGGGGTTCCAATCGAGCAGGCAGGCGCCCCATGAATAACCAACGCCGAACCCGACCAACAGGACCTTCTGTCCGGGAGAGACACGGCTCGCATTACGGTGCAGTGTAATGGGGATCGTGCTGCTGACTGTGTTGCCCACTTCCTGCATGCACAAGGGTGCCTTTTCTTTCGGGATTCGCATCCTGGCTCTCAGATGTTCGTTCATGAACGCGTTCGCCTGGTGAAATACGAACCAATCGACATCATCGATAGTGAGGCCCGTCTCCGCCAGGGTGTCGCGGACGAGAGCGGGAATCCGGGCCAGTGTAAATGCGAAAAGCTCCTGGCCATCCATGTAAAGGTTCTCCTCGGTGCGCACGCAGCCATTCTCATCGGCTGATTCGCGCTTCGTCTCCGAGGTGCATGGAAGGCGAGCCGCGCCGGCCGGGACAATGAGGTTCCGAAAACCCTTGCCGTCGGTACCCAGGCGGCAGTTGCCGATGCGTGCCCCACCGGACCCGGCATGGATCAAACTGGCCGATGCTCCATCACCAAACAGCACCCGTACCGACCGATCCCGGGGATGAATGAACTTACTGTAGGTTTCGGCGGTCAGCAACAGGACGTTTGCAGCCATGCCTGCCGAAACCAGTGCCTTGGCCAGGTAGAGGCCATACACGTAACCCGAGCACCCCTGATTAAAGTCAAAGGCAGCGCACCGAGTTGGTAACCCAAGCCGATCCTGCAGCAGGCAGGCGGTTGTGGGGAGGAAATAATCCGGGCTCTGTGTACAGAGCATCAAGCAATCAATTCCGCTACGGTCCGCCTGCATACCGTCCAGCAACTTTTGGGCGGCCAGGAAGGCCAGGTCGGACGCGGTTTCCTGCTCGGCGGCGATGTGCCGGAGCTTGATGCCTGTCTTACTCTCGATGCGGGCCATGTCCCAGTCGGGGTTCTCGGCCTGCAGCTGCTCGTTCGTGACGACGCGATCGGGCAGGTGGAAACTGATACCAGCGAGGCGGGCGTCCATGTTAGCTCAGCGGGACCGAAGCGACCTTGGCGGCAACGCAATTCACGATGTCCTGGACCGTGGTGCAGCCCCGGATCTCCTTGGCGGTCAGTTGTACGTTAAGCCGTTCGTCGACCAGAGACATGATCGTCAACCACGCCAGCGAGGTCCATTCGGGAAAATCCGAGATCTTGCTCTCGAGTGCCAGCAAGGCCGGCTCGATTTCGACTGCTTCGGCAAACAACTCAATCAATTGCTTCTCATTCATTGCAAGGCTCCCTGGGATCAAATGAATACTTTTGCCGGGACGCCCACGACCGTGTGTTCGGGGGCGACATTCCGAAAGGCGACGCTTCCAGCTCCGATGGTGGCTAGCGCCCCCACGCGTACGCCCGGCAGGATCGCGGCGTGAGTGCCCAGCAGGACGCCTCGCTCCAAGTGGGCGTGCCCGGTCACGTCGCAATGGCCGCTCAGCGTAACGCCATCTTGCAGGACGGCATCGTGGCCAATCGAGGAATGGCAGCCGATCGTTACGAAATCGCCGATCCTCACGTTTACACTGATCGTGACAAACCGCCACACAAGGATTCCGACCCCGAGGGACGTGCCGGGGCCGATACCGGCGGTGGGATGAATGATGTTCACGAAAACGCCGCCGCGCGCGCGCAATCGCTCGCACAACGCAAGCTTGACCTTGGGATCGCCAATGGCGCAGATGAAGCGATCGTCGGCGCCCGGCTGATACTCGGCGATGCCGCCGAGAACCGGGAGAGGCACGCCCCGTTCCCTCAGAGCGCGTTGGGCCGCGTCTTTCTTATCGTCCAAAAACCCGGCCACCTGCCAATCGCTCCGGTCCGGCGGGACTTCGGAAATGCACCAGACCACCTCCGGAGCGAAGTCGCCGGCCCCGACGACGATCAGCCGCTTTTTTCTCAGCACGTGTACCCGCCGTCAATTACTATCGTCGCTCCCGTCACGCGCGCGGCCATATCAGAGAGCAGGTAGGCGGTCAGGACCGCGATCTCGTCGGGCTCCAGCAGACCGAGAAACTGCCGCTTCTCCTGCTCGCGGAAGGTGTCCGGCAAAGAATCGCGGGCGTGATCCATCATCGGTGTCCGGACGTAGGCGGCGACCAGGCAGTTGACACGGATACGCTTGTCTTTCAATTCCGCGGCGGCTGTGCGCACGGCGGCATTCAGTGCCGCCTTGCTGCTGGCATAGGCGATCATTCCCGGGACGGCCGTCACGCTGGCGACCGACGAAAGCATGACCACCGAGGCGCCCTCGGCGCCCACTCCCTTTCGGCTTGCCGCCCGCAACAACGCCAGTGCCGAGTAAAGATTCGGCACCATCATTTGGTCAATGTTCGCCCGATTGACCGCAGCAATCGGGGTGAATCTGCTGACGCCCGCGCAATGAACCAATCCGTTGAAAGGGCGGCCCGCGCGTTCCGCGACTCCCTTTAGCCACTGAGGGATCAGGTCAATCTCGGAAAGGTCGAAGACTTCCACCAGGTGGTCGCCGCCCTCCAGCAGTGCGCACGTTTCGCGCAATGCCGCCTCCCGCCTACCGGTAAGCACGACCTGCGCGCCCAGGCGGCTGAGCACAATGGACGTGGCGCGCCCAATTCCTGATGAGGCCCCGGTTACCAGGACCAGCTTGCCGCTCAAATCGAGGGGGTTGTACAACACCGCTCCTTTTCCGGTAGACAAACGACCTCGGCCACTCGCAGTCCACCCAGCGAAGTCGCCGCCGCCGCCCATGAAAAGCCCACGCCAAACCCCGCCAGTACCGTATTCACCACCTCCGGCGCGCACAACCTTGTGGACAGGTCGTCGGCCATTAACAGCGGGATCGAGGCCATGGAAGTGTTCCCGTACTTGCCGATATTGATCGGCATTCGCTCCGCTGGGATTCTCAACCGCTTCGCCACCGTATGAAGCATGAAGGCGTTCGCTTGGTGGAAAAGGAAATAGTCCACCTCCGCGGGTTGCCAACCGTGCAGCGAGATCGTTTCGCTTACCAGTTGAGGCACACGCTGCAGCGCGAAATCAAAAACGGCAAGGCCGTCCATAAATAGGTGAGGAAGCGTGTCCGCTTCGCGTTCCACGCCGCCCGCCTGGGGCCGCGCCGTATGGCGGTTGCGGAATCCTCCGCCGCGGATAATGAGGTTGTGGGCGCCGGACCCGTCGGTGCCTAGCACGAACGACATCCTCGCCGCGGCGGGTTGCGCTTCCAAAGCTGTTGCCGAACCTGCGTCCCCGAACAGAACGGCGGTCGATTTGTCGTTCGGGTCCAGGGTCGGGCTGATGGTGTCGCCTGCCAGCAGCAGCACCCGTTTGCACGCGCCGCTCGCGATCATCTGGCCGGCAACAAGAAGCCCGTAGACATAACCCGAGCAACCCATGCCGATGTCGAATGCCAGGCAATGGGGGCCAAGGCCAAGCTGACCGTGGACCAGGCAGGAGGTCGCGGGCAGGAAGCAGTCGGGACTCTGGGTCACCATCAAGACCCCGTCAATGGATTCAGGCGCCCACTCGACGCGTTGCAGCAATCGCCGGGCGGCAGCCACGCACAGATCGCCCGCGGTCTGCGAATCAGCTACCCGGTACAGCTGTTTCAAGCCGACCGATTTAGAGATCTTTTCCAATTCCTCCGGGCTGAAGACATCGGCCCCCAGTTGTTCGACGGACTGTGGAGTTCCCGGAACCGCACAGACCACGCCCCGGAGCGAAACGCCCTCCACGATCACCCTAGCCAACCTTTGGTTCCTCCCACACTCAGGCCAGGACAACGAACGCGATGGCCAGAGCGCGCTCGTGCGAAATGCTCACCCTGTATTCGCTTAATCTCTGACTTTCCGCGGCGGCCAATGCCTTGCCGGAAAGAGCCAGGTAGGCCGCTCCATCCGGGGCCTGCCGGCATTCCACCTCCGTAAACGAGACACCGTCGGCCAAGCCTAAGCCGAGTGCCTTCATAACGGCTTCTTTTGCCGCGAACCTGCCGGCAAGAAACTCCGTTCTTCTGTCCTGCCCGAAGGCCTCCGCCGCTCGCAGCTCTTCCTTGCTGAACGTCCGCGGTGCCAGGGCGGGAGCTCTCTGCAGGGCACGTCTAAGCCTCGCTACATCAACCAGGTCGACCCCGATTTTCATGTGTCAATTGGACTGGTAAGGCGCTGGTTCAGCCGTTGCCGGCGTCACCGCAAGTGCCGCGGAACTCCTCGGCTGTCGCGTGTCCTTGCTGGCTGATCCCTTCGCGCTTGAGTACCTTGACAAGCGTGAGCCAGACAATCTTCAGATCGAGCCAGAGGCTTTGGTGGTCCACGTACCAGACGTCGAGCTCGAACTTCTGTTCCCACGTCAGTGCGTTACGCCCGTTGACCTGCGCCCACCCCGTAATGCCCGGCTTGACCTCGTGGCGGCGCCGCTGGAATTCGTTATAGCGGGGGAGGTATTCCGGTAACAGCGGCCGGGGCCCAACCAGGCTCATCTCGCCGCGCAACACGTTGAATAACTCGGGTAGCTCGTCCAGACTGGTGCTGCGAAGGAAGCGGCCGAGAGCGGTCAGTCTGCTTTCGTCGGGGAGCAAATTTCGGGCGTCGTCCCGCTCTCGAGTCATGGTGCGAAACTTGTGGAGCACGAATTCGCGCTCCCTTAGCCCGATTCGGCGCTGGCGGAACAACACCGGCCGACCCGATGACAGCAGAATTCCAACGGCGGTTGCAACTAGTACGGGCGACAGGACGACAAGGGCGCCCGCGCCCAGAATCGTGTCAATCGCTCTTTGGATCAGTCGCACGCGGCTATCGCTTCCTTGGGCGAGGCCGACTTGTTTAGCAGGCGGTCAAAGGCAGAGACGAAGCGGTCGGCCACCACCCGCTGGTCGTAGAGCTTGACCGCCCGCTCGCGACCCGCACGGCCCATGTCCTTCGTTTTCTCCGGGTTTCCCAGGAGAAAATCGACTGCCTGCGCCAATGCCCTTGCATCCTTGGGTGGCACTATAAAGCCCGTCTCGCCGTGGACCACAGCTTCCCGGCAGCCACGGATGTTCGTGGCGACCACGGGCAGTTCCGTGGCCATTGCCTCCAGCACCGAGCGCGGAAATCCCTCCCTGTAACTCGGGAGGACAAAAATGTCCATCATCCGGAGGTACTTTGGCACTTCGCTCGTCACCCCGGTGAACCGGAATCGCCCGTCCAGCCCTTCTTCCCGCGCGCGGCGGCGCAATACCGGCCCGTAGGAATCACGATCGGTCGGAAGGCTGTCGCCGACAACGAGGAATAGGACGTCGCTGTGCTTTCGGGACAGCAGCTTGGCCATGTCAAAGAACTCCCGATAGCCTTTTTCTTTCACGATACGCCCGACGATGCCGACCACCCTGTGGCCCTGCGGAATGCCGAGTTCCTGCCTGTCACGCTCCATCGCGTCGGCGCAGGCGGACCTGGGAAAAAACACTGAAAGGTCAGTGCCGTTGTATAGAGTTACCGTCTCCACGGTTGGCCTGGCGATGCCAGTTTGGATGGCGGTGCGTCGATCCTCGTCCGAGACGAACATGAAGAGGTCAGTGCAGCGGCCAAGGAGCCACTCCAGGGCGACGAACAGCCGCCGCCACAGCCAGAACATGTTCTCGTGAAAATAGAAGCCGTGCACGGTGTACACGATATTCTTGCAGCCCGCCAGCCAAGCGGCGAGCCGGCCAACGGCAGCCGCGACAGGCGTGTGGGTGTTGACGACGGCGTATCCGCCCTTCCGTACCAGCCTGTAAAGCTGAAACAATGGCCGGATGTGGAGGAGGGGGTTAAAGCTTCTTCGCAGCGAGGCCGCATGCATGTGAAAGCCTTCTGCGGCGAGGCGCTCGCAGTAAGGGCCGGGCGCGCACGCGACATGCACCTCGTAACCACCTGCGCGCAGGGCCTGAAGCCAGGGCTTCAGCAACACCCAGGGCGTAATGTCGACGGTCGCAACTGCCAGCACGCGGGTAGTCAGCCCGCACCGCCCTCCACAACGATCATCTGACACAATCTTCGCTTCCGTGCTGAGACGGCGGGAGGCCGTCATTGCTGGTTGCCTTCTGTGCTGCAATCAGCCGGGCGCTGTTGTTCACCTGGCGCCAGACCTCCTCCCACTCCTCCTTTTCCCTCGGCTGCACGGGTCTGGCGCGGTGGCGGAGCAGTCGGTGGTTGAGGCCGGACCATACGGCTACTCGATCCAGCGACATCTTGGCGACAATTGTACAACCGAGCAGACCTACTTCAACGAAGTCCGGTACTGTCCGTGCTGCCTCAAGCCGGCGCCTAAGCCAGCGTGTCCGCGACGCGTCGATTCTCGTCAGGTCCAAGTTCTCTTCCCGATATCCCAGCAGTATGTCCGGCAGATTGGCGTAGACGCTCGTTGGTGCCGCGCGAAACAGGAGATCGTGATCTTCGCACCGGAAGGCGCTGCCGGCATACCCGAAGCGGCGAAACCAAGAGGTGCGCCCGAAAAAGGTAGGGTGAACGAGCGGTGACGAGCCAAAGCGTAGCCTTCGCACGATTTCCTGATGCGTTTGCGGTCCGATTCGCTTGCCAATCAACGCCCCGTTCCTGCCAAACACCACGGCTCCCCCGCCCACCAGGTCGACTTCGGAGTGGGACTCGAGGAAGCGGAGCTGTTTTTCAAAGCGATCCGGGTAGGCCACGTCATCCGCATCCATCCGGGCCAGGTATTTACCGCGCGCCCGGTCGATGCATTCGTTGAGTCTCGGCGCCAGCGTCTTTCGCTCGCCATCTGACCAAACAACGAGCCGCTCGTCGTTAAATGAACGGGCAACGTCCGCACTCCCATCCGTCGAACCGTCGTCGCACAGCAGGAGTTCCCAGTTCGGGTACGCCTGAGCAAGGATCGAGCGGATCGACGGCCCGATCGTGCTCTGCGCGCTGCAGAAGGGCATTGCCACGCTGACTAACGCCGTCTCCATTACCCATCCCGCCCGGACCAGGGGGCCCCGTCATCGCCTGCGTGCCACCGTGCGGTATACTTCGTCTAACTCGGCCGCGATTGCTTCCCATCCAAACCGTCTACTGTTCTCGCGCGACTGCCGGACCATTGAGAGGTACATGTCCGCGTTCGTCAGTAGTTCATGGATCTTGTTGGCAAGGGCATTGGCATCTCCTGCCGCGACAAGCGCCCCGCTCGTTGGCCCGATGACCTCCGGCAGCCCACCGTGTAGGGTTGCCACAACCGGCTTCCCACAAGCCTGAGCTTCGAGGGCTACCATCCCAAACATCTCCCATTCACGGGTCGGCAACACAAATAAGTCGCAGGCGTTGTAAAGGGAACACAGGACCTCCTCCGCCACAGGCCCGAGATATAGGCCTCCGACCTCCCTGATCCTCTCTGTCAGTTCGTCACCACGCTCCTCACCAAACTGCTTCGCTGGGCCCGCCACGACCAGGTGGGCGCTGCGTATCTTCGACCGCACGCTTGCGAACGCGTCACACAGCACGTCGCTTCCTTTCTGCGTGCAGACGCGCCCCACGTATAGGATCACAGGACCTCCTCTGATACCCAAGGAGGTCCTCATCGAATCGCCCAGGCACGGGTCTGGGCGGAATTGCTCCAAGTTGACTCCGTTGTGCACAACCCTCATAGGAACGCCGTCACACCGCCAATACTGCACCGACTCCCGCAGGCAGTACTCTGATACTGGTAGAAGGCACCCGAATCCGTCCAAAGCGCGCTGATACAACCGAAATAGGGGTGTCCGTTTGCCCCGACGGAAGATGTAATTGTCGTACGACAGGACCTTCCTGGCTCGGACAGATCGCGTAAATAAAGTGCCCTCCGGGAGGCTGTGAAAATGCAACACTTCGGCCCTGACGTTCCGTACATCGTGAGAGGCCCGCGCAAGGTACTCCAGTGTCCTTAAGTAGCCGGTCAGCCGACACTTGAGGCCTCGAATCTCCACTCCCTTGTAGTCGGCTAAGCCGTGCTCGTCTTCCGCTGAGTACACGATTACCCGGTCTCCGCGCTCGACCTGGGTGCGCGCGATCTCGCGGACGCGTCTCTGAATCGCCCCTCCTAGAGGGTACAAAACCGGCAGCGCTGCCGGAAGGAAGTGGACGATTGTCATCTCTTACGCGGCCCTTCGAGCTTTGGCGGCGATGATCAGCGAAGCGCAGGGCGAGTCGCTCGGATCGTCCTGCAAAGCACGGGTCGACAACCACCGAGCAAGTCGGTTTGACATACGATCGTCCAGGCTTTGTGGGATAGCGAGTTTCCTGAATGCAGCGACGATTGGGGCTAACCGGTATCTCCCGAAGCCAAGACAGGCGGGGGCATCCAATGCGTCCCAGAACCTGCAGCCCGTACCAGATAGGTAGGCTGTGAAGAGCACTTTTGAGAATCCCACACTCCGCAGCAACTGGTCCCACGCGCTCTGTGAAAGAAGGTTCTCGTGGCAGAGTTGGCGCTGGCGAAAGCGAGTGTATCGGGGTGACCGGAACAGCAGATGATTGTTCATCTCCGCCAGAGGAACGGTGATTACCAGGCTGCCGCCCGGCCGAAGCAGTCCAAAACACTTTGTCAACACTCGTTCCAGATCGGGGATGTGTTCCATCACGCAGTTCGCGAACACCGTGCCGTAGAATTCGCCTGCGTCCCTCATTTCTGCAACGTCCTGACAACGCAACGCCTCATACGTTCCTCCGGACAGGCGCTTACATCTGTCGATTGCCCGCGGATTTATGTCGATGCCTTCGTCCACGCGGTCGAATAAAATGGCGGTGAAGCGGCCATCCCCGCAACCAACCTCCAGTATCGGACGCCCACAGGTAATCTGGGCCAAAACCCGCATCTCGAGTAGGCGCCAAAAGGCTTCCGACGGCGACTTGTAGATGTCAACGATCGCTCGAGCGGTCTCTCCGATGTCGGACAAATTCGATAAGGACTCGCCCAAACGTGTTGAACGGTTCCCGCCACCATGGCCGGTGGCGCCGTGGTCTTTCTTGTCTGAGTAGGGTCGCATAAAGCTCAAGATGGCGCGTTGCCATGCTCTCGGTGCTGAATTTGGCGCTCGCATACCGGCTCATTGCCTCGCCCCGGTCTTGATAGACAGCGTGGTTGGAGAGAACACGGTCTATCGCTGCCGCAAGTTGGCCCGCATCGCCCGGGTCAACCAGGAGGCCGTAGGGTCCAAGTTGTTCCGGGATCCCGCCGACCCGAGTGGCTATGATGGGCATACCACAAAGCATGGCCTCCGTAAGAACTGTCGGAAGCGCCTCAGCGCGACTGGGGAGAACAAGCAGATCGGCCTCCTGGTACAGTGCTGCGAGTTCGGCTGGTTCCCTTGGACCAAGGAAGCGGACGCGGTGTTCCAACCCCAATTGGAATACCAAGTCCTGCAACCGCGTCCGCAACGGATCTGTGTGGAAGACGAGCAGCAACTCGGTATCGTGGGTCACCGCAGCCAGCGCGAGGAGTAGGAGATCGATTCCCTTCAAGTCAATCAACTGGCCCACATAAAGAAGTCTCCATGGCTCTCCGTCGCACGCTCGATTGGTGCGTTTATAAAAGTAACGGTGTGAGTCGGCACCGTTTGGGATGACGAGGTGCGCGGCACCTTTTAAGCGATAGGCACGTTGCTGGAAGAGGGCCTCCGTTGCGGTGAGGCCGACCACAGCATCTGCCGATGCCATCACAAACTGCGCGGCTGCTCGTTTTGCCGCCGTCGCGCGGAATCCGCACAAGGCCGGCCCGTCGTGGCTGGTAAAGACGAACGGAACTCGGGAAGGGTCGCACGCCGCCCGCAAGGCGCCAAGGCCGAGGTGATGCACATGAACAACGTCGAAACTGCTAAGATCGACGTCTGATGAGTGGCTGAAGGTACCGACGTCGTGGCCGCGCGCTCGGAACTCGGATTCAAGAAGGGTCTCGGGTGTCACGCGCAGCGCTCGCCGCAGCTTGGGGTTGCTGCCGTAGATGCCGCCGATAAGGCAGATTTTCAGGCATTCAGGCAGAGGTTGCGCGCGGGTCTCATACGAGGGAAAGGAGTCAGTTTCCGGCACGCTGGGGAGCCTCGTCGATTGTGCGGTCATATATCTCTTCAATCCGCCCTGATCACGCTGGTAACGCGAGCCTCTCTGGATTACCGTCTCTCGGGTTTGCTGGGCACCTACAGAGCATCGTCGCCGCCGGGTACGTCCCCGTCAGAGGCCCTCCCTCTAACAGGCCCCAACCCGTGTTCGAGCTACCCACGTCTGGAGGGTGAGACCACCTCATGAGCGCGACCGCTTTCGAAGGGCCTCGTGACATGGAACCGACTCAAACTCGTGACAGAATGCCTAGGTACCTTTCGGACTGATGTCCACCACAGAACTGTGTATACGGGCCAAAACATGAAAATGCACATCTGCGAGACGACAGCAAGCGAACCTGCAACCAACGCCGCGCACCAAAAGCCTAGAAAAAACAAGGCGTAACCCCTTATGGCGAAGCGACCAACGTCCTGTGCAAAATGCCAGTTCAGGTACGCTGTTACCGTCCCGAGCAAGAAGTAGCCGACGAGGACACCACACAAGTGGTAATTTATGAACAACTCAAAATAAAACGGGATCACCTGATCGGCGGGGGACGGCCCCGAATAGATCAGCGCATTGTACAGCGTGGGCCCGGCCTCATCGCGAAAAGGCTTCCCCAGGATCGGCAGGGGGAAAAGCGCTGAGCATAAGAGTGTCTTCCCGAGGTAAGCCTTGGAGAGCAGGCCGTAGCGCTCCAAGGCGGTAGCGGAGACCAGGATACTGGCAAAGTTGGACTTAAGGTCGGTTCCTTTGTGCATTTGGGCCAAGCCCGCCTCGGTTGCCGCTTGTGAGACTCTGAGCTCGCCAGACCTGTACGTTCCCCAATAAATGGAGACCATCAGGAGTATCGTTGCAATCGGAACCAGCGTGAGCGTGGATAATCTTCGCACCCGTCCGGAAAACACCGCCAACATTGCAAGCACCGGTACCAGCATGGAGGCTCGATTGAAGTTCCCTGCAGCTAAAACCACAACAGACACCGTGACAGCGGACACCACAGCCAGGGTCCCAGCACGTCCAGGGCCACGGTAGGCATCAATCACGTAGCACCAAACTATTGCAGCGGCAAATGGAAGAAACGGGCGAAAGACAGTCCCCAGCCCACCGGCCCAAGTTCCGAAGAGCCTTTGGGTCACGACGAGCCGCGCGGATGGGTCTGCCAAAAACGAAAGAAACCCGGAAAAGCCGCCGTAGTGGAGATATATTCCTGTGACACCAAGCGCCGCAAACAACGGGACGAGCAAGATGCTCCGACTTGCGCTGGCACCGTAAACCCAGCGCGAGGCCTCGCATAGCGCGATGCGGTGCCGCCGGCTCGCCCCATGATAGCCGCAGCAGTAGCCGAGATACGCCAGAGCCACCAGCAGCAGCACCGCATTGATCGAAAAATCGGATGCACGCAGGACTCCAGCTATTCGCGGTTTAGCATCTAAGAGTGCGACGTTGAGAGGCTCCACAAACATCACGACAAAGAACCAAGACATCGCCCAGTTGTGAGGGGCCAAGAGATTATCCCAGGCTGGTTGAGCGGCCGGAAGAATCTCGGGCACCAAGGGATACAGGACGGCAAGGAGCAAGACCATGGGAAGGCTATGAGCGTGTCCGAGAATCAGGTATAGCGCCGCCGCGATGGAAGTAACCACCCAAAGGACCGGTGGCCTTTCATGTCGGCCGGGCTGACGCATGGGTAAACGGGCGAACTGCCACCCCTGACTTCCGTTGCCCGTTTGCCGGCCGCCCGTCTGGGGCACATTCTTGCCACTCCGGCCAGGGATATAGCTCTCTGTCATTAACGGTTCCGCAAAGCGCGCCTGCGAGGAGTCGGCGAGCCGCAACCCAGGGCTGGCCCGCACTCAAGGGCATTTCTTGTCGGCGTACGCCTCTAGGTTGTAGTCATAGCGGGTCGGCCTGGGCCATTGACTCCTGGCAGCATACAAAAGCCTGTGTGCGACGGCGTTCAGCAACCCCCGAATGGCTAGCCCCCGCAACGGAGTCCACGGCCGCCACGCTCTTGGTTGCCATCCCGAGGGGTCTGGAAGCAAATGTGGATTCTCAAACCCCGCCAGATCCAAACATTGGGCCAGACTGAATTCTGTAAAACCGGCGAGGTGCGTCGCATCGAGGTAGCGACTGAACGCCGCCAGCAAGCTCGACATGTTAGGAGTTCTTACCACAACCCGCCCGCCAGGCCTCAGGGCGCCACAGACACACTCCAAAACCGGAACAGTACGGTCGGGAGGAAAATGCTCGATCACGTCGTTCAGAGTGATCAAGTCATACTGGTTCCGGCGTTCTCCCAGGAAAGTAATGCCGTCCACACACAGCACCCGAACTCTGCCTCCCGCCAGGTCGCGGGCCACCTCGGCCTGTTCACGATCTAGTTCCACACCGGTCACGTTGCGGTAACCGGCGCACCACAGCGCAAGTAGTTGATGTCCCCACCCGCAGCCGAAATCCAGGATTGCCGCGTCGGTGTTCAAAGGCAGCCATGGCTTACGGCAGGTGTACTTTGCAGGGTTGGCTTCCGCATCATCCCAATTCGGAGGTTGGTTCCCCAACCGCGCGTAATGCCTCGCGTACGATCTGAAGGGTTCAGCGCCCGCCGCCATACGATTATCTGTCTCCAAGGTCACCAGGAGCGGGGGACCTGCGTCGCAACCCACCGCTCAAGAAAGTCACGGTATCTCGCTCCGCGCACGACTCCTTCGATAAGCTCTCCAGGGCTCGCTTCAGCACGATGCCCTCGCCCGGCCAGCTTCCAGGGTCTCCTCGTAAAACCGCTCACTGCCCGTTATGCACGCCTCCAGCGTGAACCGACTCTTGACTAGGCTCTGGGCATTGCCGGCGAGATGGCGGCGTAAGGACGGGGACTCCAGCAATCTGAGAACCGCCTGTGCAAACGCACACGCATCTCCAGCAGGAACAAGGAGCCCGGTTTTTTCCTGCGTAACGAACTCTGGAAACGGTCCCGCATCGGGGACGACCACGGGAACTCCCGCGAGCATTGCTTCGGCCGCGACGAGACAGAAGCTTTCCAGTGTGGTGGGAAAGGCGAAGGCCTTTGCCCGGCGCATGCACACGATGGCGGTCGCTCGGTCCACGTAGCCCAAGAATCGGATCCTCTTTGCAAGGCCGTTGCCCACAATCTCAAGGATACGAGTGTCGGCGCGCTTTCCGCCCTCCGTGACGAGTCTGCCCACGTATACAAGATGCAGCTCTGGGTGCGGCGGGAGGAAGTGGCGGGCGGCCTCTGCCAGGATATACGCCCCCTTCCTCGCGCTAACAGTGCCGGCGTATAAAACGAAATCCTGAGGGAGCGGGATGTCACACCGACTGTCTGCGGGTGGGGCGACAACCGGATAATAGATGACTTCGCTCCGGGAGGGGGTGAGTCCGAATGTCTGCTTAGTTAGACCGAGTATGTATTTGGAAACGCCGATCCAATTCGGATGGTGTTTGAGCGTGGCTCGTTCACACTTGGCGAGCACGTATCGGGAACCTGTCTGATGGATGCGCGTGATTCGATCCAAGAGCCTGATTCTGGACACCGTCAACCCCTGAACGCTATTGCTTGCATGGCCTTCGGGCATCATCTCTTCTGCGTTGGCGATGATGGTTTCGGACAGATGGAGTCGGACCACCACCGGGGAACCTTCAGAACCCCGCTTGCACCCGGCATGAAATGGCAGTGGCAGCATTCCCCCGTAGTCCGGGATTTCAATCACTTCGATCCGCCCAGCTAGGACCTCGCCTGCCAGCCATTGGTGAAGCCTCCAGCGGTCAACGATCCAGCTTATTTTTGAAATAGTGCTCGCCCTAAGCGTGACCACACGCACGCCCGCGTCATCCCGTACTTCGGGTTCTTCTCCGAACCCGACGACAGTCACGCTGTGACCGGCGTCCTTCATGCCGCGCGCAATGGTGTGCACAAACGTCCCGACGCCACCATGCAGCCTCGGCGGGTACTCATTGCATACGTACGCAATTTTCATGGTCGTTCTGCCGTAAGCCAGCCGGATACGCGGGCTACTGGGGCGGAGAATCGCACGGGTATCGCCTCTAACGTGCGCTCCAGCAACCTCAAGTCGTCAGGTTGCACGATCTTGAGGTGACGCACGGCGATCAAATAGGCAAGGGCGCCGGCTGGCACCGCTAGTGTAAGAGCCAGCGCAGGTTTGCTGGCTAAAGACACAATCGAGTAGCTGACACCTGCTGAAAGCAACGCGGCAGAGAGCGTCTTCGCCAAGGCGAGAAGCGGGATTGGACAAGACAGGTGCCTGAAGATGTACCACAGCCCGAGCGCAATCATACTGCTCTGCACGGCTGCCCGAGACCAAACGGCACCCCATGCCCCCCACGCGGGGATCACCAGCATGCAACCGGTTAGCGAGAGCACAGCCCCTGCCAACCCCCCAAGAGCAATGAACCACGATCGTTCCATCGCATGCACCACTGATGCTCCCACATTAGCGAAGGCCAAAGCGGAAAAGGCTATCAGGACCATGGCGCTAGGCACGGCCGGTCGGAAAGCGTTCCCATAGAGAAACGGCAAGAGGACGGAGGTTATCGAGGCCAGGCCGAAAGATAATGGAAATAGCATCAAGGCTAGCAGACGGGTGGCAGTGGCGAACGTCCGCCTGATCGCATTCACATCCCCGGCCCCCCTGCGTTCGGACAAATGTGCGAGCAGCGGGCCGCATAGCAACATCGGGCCCTGGGTTGCCAGCGCCGCTAGAGTGAGCCCAACTGTGAACATTGCTATGGTTTGGGTATCCCAGTAGCGGTTAAGGAAAAAAATCTCAACCCTGGACCACACAAAAGCGGACACGATGACGGCGAGCCAGGTAAACATGCCGTACTTGAGGCAGCGCCGCCGCAATTCCGGACCAAGCTGTGCGTGTGAGCGGGTTCGGGAGATCAGACGCAAGCTAAGCGCCGCGTGTGGGAGCGTGCCAGCCGCGTACCCCACTAGAGCGCCCGCCATTCCGAAGAGTAGCGTGCCTGCAGTAACGCCCAGGACGAGCGCAATGCTAGCGACCGCGTTGAGCCATGCTGTCACATCAAAGCGCTGCTGGCCGGCGAGGTAAGCTATATAAAATGCTGCCATCCCTTGAAGGACAAAATTGGCGGCCAGGCACAGCCAGACGGCGCTAGTTGCGCTCCTATCCCGGGAGAGGGTCCCGATCGCGCCCAGCACAAGTGCACCCAATGCCAACCGCGCCAGATAGCGCAAGTAAAGCCAGCGAACCAAAATAACGGCCTCCGACGGCCGTGCTTGGCCATGGAGTTCGGCAACGAACCGCGTGACAGTGAACTGCACGCCAAGATTGGTGAGGGTTGAGACCGCCTCTGCCAGCCACATCAGGTATGCCAACTCCCCTACGCCCTTCGGCCCAAGCAAACGGGCCACAGCGACGGAAGTGACAAACCTGCTGGAGACCCACGTTACGGTCGCGACAGCACTCCAGCCGGTTTTGCGAAACAGTGACGACGAACAGACCCCGCTCGGCTGTGCCCCGATCCCGGCGTTCGGTACATCATCTGCTATCCCTGGGGGGTATAGACTCATGTGCAATGCGTAGCCGCCTGTCCCCGCGTCGTCGCATACGCTGTATGCTTTCCCAAGCAGAAGCGGCCCTACGACGAACTCACTCCGCGTGTTGGTCCTGCTCGGTGCAGCCTGAATCGTAATCCAGGGGTCTGCCTTGTGATTCGCATCTCTAGCAACAGGCCACGACTCGCTTCTTTCGTCCGATTACGGCGAGCAGTCGTGAAGCGTATCTAACTTCTCTCGCGCGTCCGGCGTGCGCGGTTTGTTCCGCAAGGGGCGCTCCGTCAAGAGCCTCTCTCGCGGGAGGGGAACTCGCGAGGCGGTTTCGTCTCTGGCCCGAGAGCGATATCTCCACCCGCCTAGCCCAACTTCCGTACCTCGGCGACACATCCGCTGACAAGGAAGGATTTATTGGTTTTTTGGCCACTATTTCGCTGTCGTCACTATTTTCGCCGATTTGGCCAAGGCGCGAAGATAAGAAAGCAGATTTTCACGGGAAAATGTTTCAGTGCTGCTGCACCGTGCAGCATGCCGCGGAAGTTGGGCTAGTGAAAATAGGCCTGCTGAAACCCCCTGGAAGCGACTTGATACTCGGGCCGGATTTGGAGGACGACCCGTGGTACTACCTCGGGATCATCCGGCCTGTGGTAGATGCATATTGCCATGCGGGGGCGAAACTGGGCGATTGTTTCGCGGCCACCACGTAACGCCTGCCTTTCCGCTCCCTCGACGTCCATTTTTACGAAGTCCACGCGGTCCAGGTTCAGCCGCTGGGCGGCCTCGTCAATGGTAGCTGCCGGAACGCGTATGCGATGCTTGCCGGACTGCGGGATCACCACAGACGGTTTGGCCGAGGCAAATTGGTCCTGGGGATCTTGAGTGCAGTCCAGCCACAGCAAGCCCGGCGTCTCCCAAGCAGCAGCCTCTACTAGAAAAACCCGCCCCTGTCGGATCTCTTCCTGGAAGGTTCGCTTAAAGCAAGAAATGTTAGTCGGCTCTGGCTCAAAAGCCACCACGAGCCGGGCGCCGCGGCGCAACGCATCCCGGCAGAACGTGCCCAGATGACTCCCGATGTCAAGCACAACATCCCCACCTCGGACGGTCGCCGGCTTACGCTGGTAGATCCGATCCAGGAGTTGTTCCTCAAGACACACCGAGAGGACCGGACCGTCAGATTCACGGCCCCAGAACAAGCCCAGCGGCGTCTCCCAGAGCGCCAGAGCCCCGTCTCCTTCGAGGCGTCTCACCACCAGATTTGGCCCAACCCTGCGCGCCGGCCTCAAACGGCTTGGGACTAACAGGCCAAGCAGGTCGGGCCATGAGATGTAGGAACGCGGGCCCCTCCTCAGCTTGTCCGACAAGAGTCGTGTCCGCCACTCGACCTTGTAAAGGCAGGCACACACCAGGCCTCTGGGTGGGAGCGGAGTGTCAGAAATCATGCGGTCCATCCTGCCGATCGTCGCCAGTCGCTCGTTGAATTAGCGAGTGGCGTTCGCCGAACGGCCATCCAGCTAGCTTGCTACGCCATCCCCGGCGTGCACCTCGCCTCGCATCAGTGCTTCCGGGTCTGCAAGGCCGACGGGCGCGTTCAGATGAACGTGCCTATTCATTTCCATGGCACACGCGACTTCATGCTCGGACGTATCGATAAGATAATAGGTCTGTTCCTACAATTCTCCAGCACCGTTTCGCTGGAAACTTGGGGTTCCCCTTCGTTTCCGATGAGGCCGTTCGTGCCCTATCCTTTATATCCCGCGCTTCGCTCCAAAGCGGCTTTTATTCTTGATGTCAGGGCTGTCAAGAACAAACTGCTTCCCAAAGTCGATAAACCGCGTTTCCCCCCGCGCGGTCGCCTGGCCGAATTGCTCAATTATCCGCTCTCGTACAACGTCTATCGCTGCCTTAGAAAACTGGTCGCACCTTAGCGTACAAACGGGAGTAGAAATGGTGCAGTGCTTCGATCGGCCGAGGCCTCCGTCATGCGCACCCGGACGCCCGTGTCTAAAGATTCCTCGGATTCCGGATTGCGAAACATACCGAGTGCGGAATGCGGAACATGCCAAGTGCGGAGTGCGGAATTGAGAACAACTTCACTGCACTCCCAGTTCCAGCGCCGGAAGCTCAATCGTCAAGTCAAAAGAGGAGCCGCCTTGATCCAGGCGCGCCTCGGGCCGCGCCTGCACCGTCAGGGAGACGGGCGCCGCGCTGGAGGTGGCCCGCAGCGATAGAATGCAGAGCAGGCCGATCAGCAAGTATAGGAGCGCGGCCGGCGCCCTCGGAAAGCGCCGCGCGTTTCGGAGAATCACGTTTGGGGCCAAGGCCAAGGTCCAACGTCCAAGGTCCAAGGTCCAAGGTCCAAGGTCGGGCCGGAAAGCAGTAGGCCGTAGGCAGTAGGCAGTAAGATCATGAACCTTGACCGCGAGCGACTTCCAGGCCGACGCAAAAGCCGAGCGGGCTTGCCCTGCCCTCAGGCCAGGTTCAAGACGCCGGTCGCGAGGCACCAACGCTCCGAGGAAACGCCACGCCCACTTGCAGGAAAGGCGAAGCGGGCGCACCAGTGGATACAACCAGGCAAGGGATTCCGAGAGACCGAAGTCGCAGAAATCCGCCTCGGTGGGCATAAACACGAGATCCGCCCAGAACCGCAGACGCGCCGCCTTGCCTTGTATCAACTGGGCTGTGCTGTAAGCTGAGGCAAGGGAGCCCAAAGGCTGGACGCGCCCGGCCGCCGAATGCACGGCCGAAACGCGTTCCGCCTCAGAAGCAACCCAGCCCAGTCCCAGGTTGGCGGCCAGGGCAGCCAGGGAGGCTCTATCCAGTTCGGGATCCGCAACCGCGTCGGCCAGGTCGGCAGTCCACTTGAGCGTCCCCCAGCCGTGCTTGATGGCGTGAATCGTCAGGTAGAGAAGCTCCCATTCCCGGGACATCACCCACGCGGGTGAACCCCAAAGATCCACGACCCGCGCCGTCTCCCAGATGCTGTCAACGGTCTCTTTGTCTGTTGCGCCGCCGCGCACGACCCTCCAGTGCAGCTCCAGTGTGCAACGAGGAGAGCTAAGAGGGATTTCCACCATCGAGGCCTTCAGATACTTGCGCAGCACAGACATGGGACACGGAGGCTCATAACCGAGGTCCCGAAGCGCACGAGCCGCCGGAACCACGTGTTCCGGGCGGACGAGTACGTCCAAATCGGAGCAGACGCGCAGGGTGTAGTCGCCGTAGAGGCGCTGAGCCAGCCACGGACCCTTTAGCGGAATGGCGGGGATGCCGGCGGAATCGAGCAGGCCAAGCAAGCGCCGCAACTCCTCGACCAAAAACAGTTGCCGGGCGGTGTTGGCGCGGCAGAGATCGTTCATGCGAGCGCGAGCGTGGGCCGGGACGCCGGGGAAGCCGAGCGTCTCCAGATTCCGCCGGAATAGCGGAAGAATTTCCTGCTCGAGGGCGCGGGCCAGGAGACGGGACCAGAAGTCAGGCTGTAGGCTGTAGGCTGCCCAATTGCGGATTGCGGATTGCGGATTGCGGAATTCAGACAAAGGCCTGCGGCTGTGGGCTGTAGGCTGGAGGCCGGCCAATTGCGGATTTCGGATTGCGGATTGCGGATTTCTTACAGAGGCGGAAGGCTGGAGGCCGCCCAATTGCGGATTTCGGATTTCGGATTGCGGATTTCTTACAGAGGCTGACGGCCGGAGGAGCAACTGGCGGGCTTCGGCTTCCTGATCGGCACTGACCCGGCCGCGGCAGAGCAGCAGGAGGAGGCGGTCTTCGGGGCACAGCCCGATTTCGGATTTCGGATTTCGGATTGCGGAATTCATACAGAGGCTGCCGGCGCTGCAACGTGAGCGCTGACGGCGCTAAGTGAAGATCCCGGTCATGAGGCGCAACAGGCGGACCGGGAACCGGATCGGGTCCAGCGGCTGAGAGCCGAGAAGCACGCCAGCAG
>Ga0315295_10001284_pt1 | contig 21562 bp, 21 predicted proteins | sample YL17G14_0_MG_FD_204453 | JGI IMG/M metagenome (GOLD analysis project Ga0315295, IMG submission 204453) | Sediment microbial communities from Yellowstone Lake, YNP, Wyoming, USA - YL17G14_0 | ecosystem: Environmental > Aquatic > Freshwater > Lake > Sediment | place: USA: Wyoming | collected...
CAGGTGCGCGACAACGGAATCAGCGCAAGCGATTACGCGAAGCTCTATCCAGGAGAAAAGAGGATGCTCGAGAGGAAGGGGAAGAAGTACTTTTTGACGCCACAAAAAAGAAAAAGGCTCAAGGTCGTGCTCACGGGCGGAGTGTTTGATGTGATACACATCGGGCACGTGCTTGCGCTCTCCGAAGCGGCGAAACTCGGGAACGTGCTTGTTGTGGTGGTTGCGCGGGATGAGTTCATAAGGAAGAAAGGAAGGAAGCCCCTTCATAACCAGAAGTATCGCGCGGCGATTGTGGGCGCGATGAGGATGGTGAACCTGGCGGTTCCCGGTGCAAAGGACATGACGGAGACGCTAAGGCGCGTGAAGCCGGATGTAATTGCGTATGGATACGACCAGAAGCCCATCTTTAAGCCGAAGGGAGTTAAGGTCGTGAAGCTGAGGGCGCACGCGAACCCGAATTCGGCCAATACGAGCAAAATAATTGAGAAAGTGGGGATATGACTGATGCTGAACTGAAGGTTGTGGATGTGGAGATGCCCAAGGAGGCGAATGTCATAATAGGGCAGAGCCATTTCATAAAAACGGTGGAGGATTTATACGAGACGCTGATGGAGAGCGGGATGGGGATAAAATTCGGGCTCGCCTTCTGCGAAGCTTCTGGGAAGAAATTGGTGCGGAGCGACGGGAACGATGCGGACCTGCAGAAATGGGCGGAGAAGGAGATGCTCAAGATTGCGGCGGGGCATACATTCATCATATTCATCAAGAACGCCTATCCGGTAAACATAGTGAACAGGGTGCAGAACGTGAGCGAGGTTACGAACCTGTTCGCCGCCACCGCGAACCCTGTTCAGGTCGTGATTGCGGAGACCGAGTATGGAAGGGGGATAATGGGCGTGATTGACGGGGAGCGGCCGCTCGGGGTGGAGGGGCCGGCGGACAGGAAGGAGAGGAAAGACTTTTTAAGGAAGCTTGGGTATAAACGGTGATTTTCATGGTCGAAACAGGATTCAAGGCGCCGGAAAAAGAGGAAAGGGGCGAGACAGCGCTCAAGCAGTTTCTTGAGTCCGGAGCCGTGCGGCAGTTCACGGACGAATGGCACAAGGAAGGGTACACCAAGGCAGGGGTACACGAATTGCTTACAGAACTGCATGTGAGATTCAGCGGAGATGAGAAGAGGACAATAGAAAGGGCCGGGGAGATACTTTCCGTGCTGAAGAACATAGACCTCGGAAAGTTCAAAATCAAGCCTGAGGGGCTGCTCAAGGGGCTGAAGAATATCCTTGGCGGGCAATGACGCCAGGAGGCTAACCCGGCTTCGCCGGGGCGCTGCTTCGCAGCGACTTGGCCGCATGGTGTCAGCTAATCCTTCACCTTCATCAGGAAGAATACCACAAATCCGGCCAGAAGCATCACGGCCGCCCTGACCGCAAAAACCAGCGAGAAGGATGTTTCGGCAAGGAAACCTCCTGCAAAGGAAGCGACTATTATGCCGAACACATAGGCGATGCCGAAAATGGAAACGTCCCTTCCCAAATTTTCCTTTTCCGGGATTATGGAGGATAGCTTCTGCCCTCCAATGCTGAAGAGGGGCCAGAAAAGCGCGTCCAGTGCGATTATCAGCATGAACGGCCAGAATTCCTGGAAAAAAATCGCCGCAACCCAGAGAAGGCCGTTCGCGAGCGCGCCGAGCGACATTGCTTTTTTTATCCCGTATTTGTCTACAAGCGGCCCGGAGAAATAGGATGCTACGGGCCATACAAGCAATGCGAGCGCAAGGAAAAATCCGGTCTGCGCCGCATCCAGGCCGAAATGGTATTTGAAGAATATGTAGATCACGTAGATGTATACGATGTCGCTGAGGCCTGTGAGGAAGGAAACCAGGAAGTTAAGGGCGCCGTTCCTTGTCCTGAGTATGCCCAGTGAAAGGCTGACCCGATGGTTCCGGTTGGCCGTTTCTTTGAATAGGAGCGCAATGGCGGACATGGAAAGCGATGCGGCGATTATTATGGAGAATGTAGAAAAGAAGCCGAGGGCGCTTATCAGCGAGCCGGCTATGAAATGCGAGAGCGCATAGGTGAGCGCAAATGCCGCGGAGAACATGCCCACGGCGAAGCCGCGGTTCTCCTTTTTCGAAAGGTCGGAGATGCGCGCAAGGATTGTGTTCCAGGTGTTGTTCTTCGCGAAATCCCATAGGGCGTTTCCGAGAACTATTGCGGGGAGGGACGCGAATGCAGCTATCAGGCCGGTCCCAAGCGCGCTTGCGGCAGGGTATAGGGAAAGAAGGAATTTCCTGCCGAACCTGTCACCAAGTGCGGCTAGCCCGATGCCGATGAAGCTGGAGAGAAGGGCTGCGGTCCCAAGCACGACGCCCATTTCGGAAAGCGAATATCCGATTGAGTCAAGATAGAGGGGTATCGTTATTGCCAGGGAAGCGAAAACGAACCCATAAATGAGCGTGAATAATAGCGTCTTGTTTGTTTCCACGCGAAAATAAGGTGCGGATAGGAATAAAAAGAAGGGGGAGCGCTAGTCCTTTACTTTCATAAGGAAGAAAACTATGCAGCCGCTGAGAAGGACCGCGACTGCCCTAACCGCGAACACGTAGCCGAATGACATCTCTGCGAGCACGCCGCCTACGAAGGAGGCTGCTATCACGCCCATCATGTTCGCGAACCCGAATATGGAAACGTCCCTCCCCATGTTCTCCTGCTCCGGCAGTACCGTGGATATCTTCATTGCGCTCAGCCCGTAGAGCGGCCAGGTGATGTTGTCTACCACCATCAGCGCGAAGAACGGGAGGAAGTCCTGGAAATAGATTGCGGCGAACCAGGCGGACGCATTCATGACTGCGCCCGCGAACATCATCTTCTTCACGCCCTTCCGGTCTATAAGCGGCCCGAACACGTAGCTGAATATCGCCCAGAAAACGTAGGCCGCGGCTATGAAGAGGCCAACTCCGGTCGCGTCGAACCCATACTGCCTTGCAAGGAATATGTACAGCACATACATGGAGATGATGCTGGTGAAGCCGGTGCAGAAGGAAACTATCATGTTCAGCTTGCCGTCCATGGTCTTCAGCACGTTGAGGGAGAGGTGGAAGCGGTGCTTGCGCTTTCCAACATCAAGGAAAAGCAAGGCGGTTGCGGCGCATGCGAGTGCCACGGCTATGGTAACGGCGAAGGCCATGGGGAAGCCGAAACCGTCTATGATCGCCCCTACGATTATGTGGGAAATGGAATAGGAGAGGGCGAAAGCCGCGATGTAGAGCCCCACTTTTGTGGCGCGGTGTTCCTTCCCTGAAAGGTCGGAAACGCGCGCAAGCATGAGATTCCACTGGTTTGAGCCGGCCATGCTGGATATCGCCCTTCCAGAGACGAACGCCACCGGGGACTGTATGAACGCCATTATCGCGGTGCCGAATGCGGATGCGACCGAATAGAGAGATATCAGGGCGCGCCTTCCGAAGTGGTCGCTAAGCGCGGCGAGGGCTATGCCCAGAAGCGCGGAGAGCAGCGCCGCGGTCCCAAGCAGGAACCCTATGTCTGGCAGGTCGTAGCCCTGGCTGTCCAAGTAAAGCGGGATGGATATGGAAAGGGCTGCGGAGACGAAGCCGGAAAGCAGCGCGAAAACTAAGGTTTTCTTAAATTCCATCGGGATTAATTTGGAAATATGGGAATAAAAATCAGGGGGTTTTGGAGAAGAGTTCGTTCGGCTTCATTATGAGCTCATTCAGCTGGGTTATCAGCATCCTTAGGATGTTGTCTATGTAATCCGGCGTCTGCCCCTCCGCCCTCTCTGCCACGAACTTCGCATTGGAGACCAGGATGGCGGCGCTGCTTATGGCCCCGGAGGGATTTTTGCCGCACCTTATCTCTCCGGAGGCGGAAACCATATAGTTGATGTATTTGGAAAGGAGCCTAAAATCCTTCATGTGCTCTGTGGGCGAGCACACAGCGGCAAAGGCCTTCTCATCCCCCAGGTTTTCGGCAAGCTTCCCGAGCTTGCTTGCACAATTCAATACCGACTCTGCGGTTTCATCCGTATTCTTGCCCTCGGCCCTCGCCCTGAGCGAAACGGCCCACATTGCATCCAGGAAGGCGAAAACCGCGTCCTCCCCGAGTGCAGCGATTTTTTCGGTGAGGACGAAGTTTATTCCGGAAAGGATGATGTCGTCCCTTGGGCGGGAGACGCGCTCTATCGAATCCAGGCGGAGCTGCAATACGCCCCGCGTGCCCGCGTTTCTGACGCATTTGAGCAGCGAATCGTCAAAATTGCGCCTCCACGGAGTCTTTCCTGGAGTGCAATTATGCCTTGGAACCTGCGCTTTCAGGATTGCTTCCTTGAGCGGGCTTGAGGGCTTCGCTTCTCTCGGAGGGTCCTGGTTCTGTGGCATCGGAATCAAATAAAATAGTGTGGGAGAGAGTTTATAAAACATTAATGCACACTTTTTAACCCTTAAAAAGCTTTTTGTGCATAATCAGTATGGTAAAAATGGCAGGGAGAGAAGAAGTTCCGGACCTCATAAAGGAGATACTCGGCATTGTCTCAGACCCCGGCACGCCCAAGGACGAGAAGGAGATGGTGTTGAGGGACTCGTTCTTTTCATCCGGCCCGATACAGATGGGCGCACTTGTGAAATGGATAATCTCCAGGGAAAACCTTGACATGGACCTCTACGATGTGGCCATGGCGAATTTCAGGGAATACCTGGAAGCCGGGAACGACCTGGATGCGGGCGATTTGGAGGTCATACAGCGGGCGACCAGGGAAACCGGAGAGCAAACAGCTGCCCAGATAAGGGCGAAGAGCATATTTGAGCTTGCGGAGGGGGCGAAGGAGGAACGGGAGCTGAAAAAACTATCGGAATTCCTCTTCAGCCCGGATGCGCCGGAAAACCTCAAGATGGCAATAATGCAGGACGTCTCGTTTTTCCTTGCTAACCTGGGAAGGGTGGACGTAATGGTCAGGTTCATGCTTGACGTGGACGCGTGCATGTCTGAAAATTTTGATGCCGCGCTCGCCACATACAAAGAGCTGAATTCGCACGGTGCTGCGATGACGGACGCGCAGGTGTCCATGGCAGGTACGAAGCTCGCGGAGGGCGAGAATGAGATACGGGCGCACGAGCTTTTCGAGCTGATGGTGAGGAGTTCGCTGAGGACGGTGCTGGAGAACAAAAATGTTCCCGAGGGGGAGAAGGCGATGATATTTGAGAACACCGAGATGTTTGTTTCCGACCCGCGCGCCCTCGGCTCGCTCATAGGGTTCATGCTTGACAGCGATAGCCTGCTCACCAGCCAGCTGCTCACCGAAGCGGCAAGGAAGTGCTTCCTCTCCGCGATGGCGGGCGGGGCAAAGCTGAGGGAAGACCACATAATAAAGATTGTCGGGACGCTCACCGCGGGGCCGGGGAAGAGGGCTCTCCAGTCCGCGCAGAGGGAGAACGCGCTCTGGATGTTCCACCAGGTGATCATGCAGGATTTGCCCATACCCAGAGACAAGTGCCAGGGGAAGGTGATGAACGCGGCGGTGGAGATACTCCAGGAAGAGGGCAGCCCGGGACACGCGCAGCAGAGGGAAAGGAAGATGTATGGGCTTAAGGCCGTGAAGCTGCTGCTTGGCGACTGGTACGAGAAGCTGAGGGCAGGGAGGGAGGCGGAGACAAAATGGCATTTCCGCCCCGAGGACCTGGAAAAGCTGAGGGCGGACACGAAGCACCCCGACCCCGAGGTAAGGATGGAGGCGATGATGGTCAACGAGATTCTCATGAAGCTTCTCCCGATGCTGAAAAAAGGCGAGAGCGAAAAGGGGAACAGGGTAGAGCAGGCCATAGGGAGATATCTCATTCCCATGCACTCGGAACGCACCACGGAAGGCATACTAAGACGGTTTTTGGGCGAGGAGGGGCCTAAGGAGGTGGCGAGGATTTCCGCGCCCCCCGGGAAACCGAGAAACCTTTTCAATGGGATGCCCGATGTAGAGGATGTTACTCCGCTTTCCCTTGATGAGGAAGGGCGGGGAGCCCAGGTCGCGAGGCAGCTCATAGAAAAGATAAAGGCGCGGAGGGGAGTGGACCTTCTTCCTGGAGAAGAGAGGGCAAGGAAGGAAGCGGAGAGGGCGAAGCGGGAGAAGGAAAGGGCCGGGGGAAAGGGCGGCGCCTAGCCAGCATTTTTATACCTTCTTCTGGTTATTGCACCCATGAGGAGGAAGGTTCTGATTATCGGGGCGGCGGGCAGGGATTTCCACAATTTCAACGTGTTCTACAGGAGCAATCCGAATTACAATGTGGTGGGCTTCACGGCTGCGCAAATTCCGGGCATACAGGAAAGGATTTATCCAAAGGAGATTGCGGGCGTGCTTTACCCGAACGGAATTCCCATCTATTCGGAAGACAGGCTGGAGGAGCTGGTCAAAAGCAAGGGGGTGGACGAGTGCGCCTTTGCATACTCCGATATTTCACATGAGCAGGTGATGCACCTAGCGTGCAGGAGCATGGCTGCGGGCGCGAGCTACATATTGCTTGGGCCGAATGAGACGATGGTGAAGAGCACGAAGAAATTGGTGGCGGTGTGCGCCACGCGGACCGGCGCGGGGAAGAGCCCTTTTTCGAAAATGCTTTCCAAAAAATATCGGAGAAAACTTGCCATTATACGGCACCCGATGCCCTACGGAGAATTGGTGAAGCAGGAGGTGCAGAGATTTGAGAGGATGGAGGATTTGGACAGGGCGAAGTGCACTATCGAAGAGCGGGAAGAGTATGAGGGGCACATCGCGAACGGGGCGATTGTCTGGGCGGGAGTGGATTACGAAAAAATATTGAGGAGGGCGGAAGCCGAACACCAGTACATCCTCTGGGACGGGGGGAACAATGATTTCCCTTTCTACAAGCCGGATTTGCTCATAGTGGTGGCGGACGCATTGCGCCCTGGGAATGAATTGCAGTATTACCCGGGGGAAGTGAATTTCCGCATGGCGGACATAATAGTGATAAGCAAGTATTCCCAAAACAAGAAAGGGGCTAAATTGGTGGAGGAGAATGCGAAAAAGGTGAATCCGAAGGCGCTTATTGTGAAGGCGGACATCGTTCCGAAAATTGATGGAAAAGTGAAGGGGAAGAAAGTGGTTGTAATAGAGGACGGGCCCACAGTTACACATGGGGGGATGCCCTACGGAGCGGGGTGGGTTGCGGCGAAGAGGGCGGGCGCGAAGATTGTTTCCCCTTACAAGTTTGCGGTGGGCTCCATAAAGGAGACCTACAAAAAATATCCTCACTGCAAAAATGTATTGCCTGCGATGGGATATTCGGACAAGCAGATGGCTGAGCTTGCGCAGACGATTACGAAATTAAAAGTGGATTATGTGGTGAGCGGGACTCCCATGAACTTGGAAGGGCTGCTGCACATCGACAGGAAATTGGTGCATGCGAGCTACTCATACACGGAGAAGGAGATGGCTCCGGTGCTTAAGGCGATAGAGAAGGTGCTTGGAGAATAGAAAAAGGAAAATAGAAAAATAGGATTTACTCGCCGAGAAGCGTCCTTATCTCAAGCGCGTGCTCCTCCTCGTCCATGATGATGTGCCTTACCTTGTGCTCAATGAACTCGTATTCGTATGGGAGCTCCGCCTTTGATTTCTGGATTTCCGCCATGATGGTGCGGTAGAAATCCACCGCGTCGCGCTCGTCCTTCAGGTTTGTCTTGAGGATGTTCTTTGTGCCGGTTGCGGGGTGGCCCTCGTGCATCTTTATCGAGGGAGCCGCATCCAGTATTTCAAGGCAGTCCCTGAAAAAGCCGGCATGCTTGTGCTCGTCGCCCGCGATTTCCGTGAGCCTTGCGGCAATTGTGTCCGCGGTCTCGCCCACGAGCAGGGTTGCGTGGCTGAGGTACTGCGCCTCGGCCTGGTGCTCCAGCTCCAACGCCTGGTTAAGCAATTCTATCAATTTAGCCTTTGTCACAAAATCACCGCTCCAACTAAGCGGACAATATTCATAAATGGTACGGTACGAAAAACGAACGTGGGAAAAAAGGAACTGCTTGCGGAGCTGGAAAGGTTCAGAGATGGCCCCATACGGGAAACAATAGAGGGGAGAATGGGCGAATTCCGGGAGGCGGGAAGGGGAGGGGAGAAGAGATGGTTTTCGGAACTATGCTTTTGCATACTTACGGCTAATTATACGGCGCACGGCGGGATAAGGATACAGAATGAGTTGGGGGCGGAGGGTTTCTGCAATTTGCCGCACCCTGAGCTCGTGGCGCGGCTGAAGCAGCTCGGGCACCGCTTCTACAACATGCGCGGAAAATTCATAGTGGAGGCGCGCGGGAAGAATGTGAAAAAGGAACTGTACGGAAAAGAGCAAAAAGAAATGAGGGAATGGCTCGTGAAGACTGTCAAGGGATTGGGATGGAAGGAGGCGAGCCACTTTTTGAGGAATCTGGGCTATTTTGATGTTGCGATAATAGACAGGCACATAATTTCCATTCTGCAGAGGCATGGATACATAAAAGAAGCACCGAAAACGCTCGGGAAAAAGAGGTATTTGGAAATAGAGGGGATACTGGACGGGATTGCAAAGGAGGCGAAAATGAGCCAGGGCGAGCTGGACCTCTATCTATGGTATATAAAAACGGGAAAAGTGCTGAAGTGACTATTTACTTAGCTTAAGCCACTTGAGTATCTTGCGGACCTTGGATTGCTTGCCCTTTTTGCTCGGGCCTCTTCCGCCTTTCTTCTTCTTAGGAACAGATTTCTTCATTGATTTTTTAGAAACCTTCTTTGCACTCCTGGCCTTTTTCTTCGCCATCAACTTCACCTTGCCGAATTAACTGATGCCACTGTGTTCTGGACTCGGTGAAAGAGTTCCTCAAGCGAATGCGGACTACGTTCCTTGCCCATTCGCTCGCTTTAGAGGTTATCTCTTTCGCGCCATTGGGAGCACAACAAGCAGGGGTTACCTGTGGTGAGTTTTAGTCCAGACACCACATTATTGGGCGACCGCCTGTTGGAGGCCACAACGGACACATCCTTTCCAGGACAACCGAAATGCCCCAACAGGGGCATCAGTGAGAACATTAAGATGAGAAATTATATAAATATACCTACGCTATCCTGAGTAGGACAACTTCTGCAACAATATTGCACACTATTCGTAACGGAGCGCTTCGACCGCCGGAACCTTGGAAGCGTTGAGGGCGGGGATTAGGCCGGATATTACCCCGACGCCTACGGAGAAAAAGAAGGCGAAGGAGATCTGGGAGATGCCCAGTACATATGGAACTCCAAAAGACCCTGCCGCGAGGAGGGCGAGGTAGCCGAGCGCGAGGCCAAGGAGGCCCCCTCCCGCGCCTATGAGCGCGCTCTCTATTACGAAGATGAGAAGGATGGTGTTGCGGGTGGCGCCTATGGCCTTTAGCACCCCAATTTCGCGCCTCCTCTCAAGGACGCTCATGAACATCGTGTTCGAGATGCCTATGCCGCCGACGAATGCGGAGACCGCGGCGATTGCGAGAAGGAAGAGGTTGAGCAGGTTGAGCACCGTGCCCACGGTCTCCTTGATGAATGCGGGTGTGATTACGGAAAAGTCCTTCTTGTCAAGGGAGACGCGGTGGGCGTTGGCGACCTGCCGCTCCACCTGGTCGGCGACCTCCTCGGGGTCGTAGCCGGGGCGGATTTTGATGTAGATTGCGAAAACCTCCCCGGGGGCGAGGTAATCCGCAAGCACCTTCTTCCCCTGGTCGTAGGGCATGAAGATGGTGGAATCGTCCTGCTGGCTGAGGGAGGTGCCTATCCTCTTCAATACCCCTACAACGCGGTAGGGCTCATCGTTCACATAAATTGTGTTCCCGGTGGCTATCTTCTGGTCATCGAACATTATGTTCGCGGCATCGTTGCCGAGAACCAGGACCTTTGTCTCGCTGTCCTTGTAGTACCTCCCCTCCTCTATTGTGAAATAATCGCCGAACTGCTCGAACATCGCATCGTCCGCAGGGTAAATCGCGCCGCTTATGTCGGTTTCGCGGAAGCGAAGGGAGGCGCGGCCATAGTTGACGCGGGCGGTGTCCTGGACCGCTGAAACCTTCTTTACGTAATCAATGTCGCGCTCGTAAAGTTTTCCTGAGGTGCTCATGGACATGGAAGATGCGCTGGCTATGTTGTCCATGTTGAACGGGACGACAAAAATTATGTCAGTGCCGAAGGCGTCCAACTGGCTCGCGATGTCCTCCCGTACCCCCTCGCCTATTGACATTAGAGTGACTATTGTGGCTATCCCCAGCACTATCCCCACTATTGTGAGCGTAGAGCGGAGGTGCCTTGTCTGGAGGTTCTTGATTCCGTATTTGGTTATCTCCAGGAGGTCCATCTAATCATTCCTCATCGCTTCCACCGCAGGAATCTTCGCCGCATTCCTTGCGGGTATGAAGCCGCCGGCCATGCCGACGCTCATCGCTATTATGAATGAGATCAGGACTGTGGGAATGGACGGAGTTGCATTTATGCCGAAAACGCCGAGCAGGAGGACGACCATTATGCCGAAAAGGACGCCCATTATCCCCCCAACCAGCCCGATCATCGCCGCTTCCACTAGGAAGAGGCGTTCAATCTGCCAGTTCTGTGCGCCCACGGACTTCAGAACGCCTATTTCTTTGGTGCGCTCCATCACGCTCACGAACATCGTGTTGGAAATGCCGACTCCGCCGACCACCAGGGCGATTCCGGAAACTGCCCCAAGGAAAAGGGTGAGCGTGCCTAAAATTGAATTTACCTGGTCCTCGATGAATTTGGGGGTTATGAGGGTGAAATCCTTGTCGTCCAAAGGGACCTTGTGCATGGACGCGAGCACAAACTCTATCCTGTTCGCCACCTCCTCGGTGTCAAAGCCCTCGTCCACTATTATGCGTATTCCGTTGATTTCCCTTGCCGCGAGCGCGTCGCCCGCGAGCTCCCTTCCGTCATCATAAGAGACGAAAACCGAACCGTCGCCCGGGCCGAAGGAGCTGCCGCTTTTCTGGAGAATGCCGATCACGCGGTACTGCTGCCCTCCCAGCTCGACCATGTTGTTTACGCTTATCTTGTCATCGCCGAAATTGTCGTTTGCGATGCTGTACCCGACGACCGCGACGCGCCGGTCGCCGGGCTGGAGGAACCTCCCCTCCCCGATTTTTATGCTCGTGGTTTCGGTGTAGCCTTCGGGCTCCACGCCGTATACGGAGGCGCTTATGCGCTTGTCGCGGAACTTCATGTCCAGGCTGGTCATGATGACCTTGGTGGCGAGGTGGATGCCCTCGATCCTCGCAATCTTTTCCGCGTCCCTCTCAAATAATTTGCCCAGGGTGGGGCGGAGGTTTGTCGGGCCCGCGCCTATGCCGCCGCTGATGCTGACTGGGCTCACGATTATGGTCTTGGGGCCGAATGCCGCAAGCTGGCCGGAAACAGAGGAGCGGAGGCCGTCCGCGAGCCCCACCAGCACTATCACTGCGGCAACGCCCACCACTATTCCCACTATTGTGAGCCAGGTGCGTACCTTCTGGTGCTTCAGGTTCCGCATTGAATACGAAACCATGTCCTCTGTTCTCATTGGCTTGCCTTGGGCTTCTTCCTCATCTTGAAATACCAGTAGCCGACTATCACTGCTATTACGAGCAGGAGGAGGAGCGTTCCTGTTCCGTCGCCGCTCTGCGCAGGCGGCTCGATATGTATCACTACGGGCTTCGTGTCGGTTATGCGGGCGCCGGATGCGTCCTTGTAGCTGACCTTCACGGTCGCGTCGTAGTTTCCGGGCTGGACGTTGCCCACCTGCACCTTGTACTGCACGCTGGAGAAGTCGTCCTTGTCCAGGCCGCCGATATACTGCTCGGGCTGCACCGTTAGCAGGGTGAGGGAGTCGCTCGCAAACTCAACCGTTACTCCTTGTATGGAGTATGAGCCGAGGTTGGAGACCGTCACGGAAAGGGTGTGCTGGCCCCCTGAAACGAGCGGGGTTGGGTTTGCTTCAAGGAATACCCCTACCTCTGAATCGGATTTCACGCTGAGCGGGATTGTTATTGTGCCCTCGCGATTCTCTCCCTTCTCCACCCAGGAGAGGGATGCCTGCACGCTGTTCGTGCCGGGCGGGAGGTTCGCGACCAACGGAACGGAGATTGTTTTGGATTCGCCCTTCGTGAGGCTGCCTATCTCCACTTTGTTGAGCCCGCGGAGCACCACGCTGGAAGTGGAGAATGTGAGCTGCAAATCCTCCACCGGGTCGCCCATGTTCGTGACGACCATGGTGAGCGTGTCGTCCTTTCCGGTGACTATGGGAGCCTGCTGGGAGAAGCGAAAGTCGCCTTCTCCTTTCTTCACTGTGATTGGGATCTCCTTTGTTTCTGTGTGCTCATCGCCCACCTCATCTAAATATGTGAGTTGCATGGAGAGCTTGGTTGCGCCGTCAACTGCGCCGCGGGCGTCAAGCGTTGCGGTTTTCTGCGCAGTTGCGTCCACCTCCCCGAAATAGAGGTTGTCCTGGTTGAGGAAGCCGATGCCAGGGTTAGTTATGGAAACGCGGAGATTGGCTGCATTTCCGCCTGAGTTGGAAATGGTTATGGTCTCTGCAGTCATATCCTCAAGGTTCTCGCTGCTGAGGGAAATCGAGAGGATGGGCTTCTTCACGACCTTTATGGGAACGGTCGCTATCTTCTCCACTGTTTCATACTTAAAATTATAAGTGTCGGTTTGACGATTGTAAGCGTAGGTTTCAGTAGCGCCTCTTGCAGTAATTTCAACAGTATAAATACCGCTAGGAATGTTCTCCGAGCATTTGAACGGAACTGAAAGAACCGTAGAAGAACTCTGTTCCAAGTAACCAACAGAAAAGTCTCTATTCGCACCGAGCATATCCGAAGATGATACGCTAGCGGTTACAACTTTCACGGTATCTGAGGTAGATGGATTGGAGAGTGTAAATGTTATGTAGCCCGAGCCTCCGGGTTCCACCGTGCTAGGGCTCACCGTATAGTCCGAAATCGTCAATCCCGCAAACGCATATCCCAACAGCAGAAGCGCAACAAGCGCATACTTTATTTCCATTCATTTCACCTTTCTTTTTGTTCCGATATCATTGTTCACTTTCTGGAACCCTGTGATGGTTCTTCCCACCCTCAGCAGGTGTTCCTTGGAAACTTCGTGCTCCACAAGCCGGCCGTCCTTTATGCGGATTATCTCCTCCGCATTCCTTGCGATGTCCGGGTCGTGCGTCACCACGACCAGAGTCTTCCCTTCCTTATGGAACTGGTTGAATATATCCACAACCTCTCCCCCGGTCTTGGAGTCGAGGTTGCCGGTGGGCTCGTCCGCGAGAATCACTTCTGGGTTGTTGGCGAGCGAGCGCGCGATCGCGACGCGTTGCCTCTGCCCTCCTGAAAGCTCGCCCGGGATGTGGTTGAGGCGGTCGCCCATGTCCAGCGAGATGAGCAGCTCCTCCGCCCTCTTTTCCCGCTCGTATTTCGGGACGTCGTAAATCATCATGGGGAGCGCGACATTCTCCAATGCGGTGAGGGAGGGGACGAGGTTGAAGACCTGAAATATGAAGCCGACCTTTTTGCCGCGGATGCGGGCGAGCCTATTCTCCGGCATCTCCGAGACGTCTACCTCATCCACAAATATGCTCCCGCTGGAAGGGATGTCCAAAAGGCCCATCATATGGAGGAGGGTGGACTTGCCGCTGCCGCTTGGGCCGAATATGGCCATATAATCGTTCTCGTGGATGGTCATGGAGAAGTCCCTCAGGGCCTCTACCTTCGTGTCGCCCATCTGGTAGAACTTGCAAACATTCTCCAATCTTATCAATTCCCTTACCGCCATCAGCCCACCATATACTTCATGAAATCCCGCTTCATTCCCGTGCGAAACCATTCCCTGCAAGCCTTAAGAAGATGACGCCCCTTCGGGGCTATGGAATACTCTGTGCTCTCCCTTTTGTCCCCCATTTTTTTGCCGCGCACGAGTCCGGCTTTCTCCATGAATGCGAAGAGGGGGTAGATGCGGTTAGGGGTCGCCCCGTGGAAGCCCTCGGCGCGCATTATCTTTATCACTTCATATGGCTTCATCGGAGCCTGGCTTATGAGCCAGAGCGTGAAGAGCATGCCGAGTTTTTTGAGCATCACCCTGCTTGCCGCGCCGGGCCTCTGCATGTCCGCAAGGTCGGGGAATTTCTTCAGAACGTAGGCGGGATGCCTGTGCGGCGGAACAAACATGGATATATCCATAAATGGATATATTTAAAAATGCGGGCGCCTGCTCCGGTCAACATGGTTAAATATGTTTTCACACACATCTAATTGCATGCGGCTGGTGCACAGGCGGCCCGAAGTATGGCACGACAAGGCGCTTTTCCATACCTCCCAGGGAGTCCTGCTTGAATACATACATATGAGGCAGGCGCCGGAGTGCCGGAATCCGCGCACGCTCATGTTCCTGAACGGGATTGCGCTCAGGCACTCGGAATGGAAGGCGCAGATGCACCAATTTCCAAATTGCAATCTCTTATTCTTCAACGCAAGGGGCCACGGGGAGGTGAAGCTTGGTTTTTCCACACCGAACTCCTACCTTTCGGACTGCGGAATGGATGCCGCGGAATTGGCGGCGCACCTTAATCTGCGGAGAACCACCCTGGTGATGCACTCCATGGGATGCCTTGTGGGGACGTGGATGTACATGAGGGCGATGCGGGGCGGATTTTTGCTGGAGAGCACCGCGTATATTGATTCGATGGTGATGGTGAGCCCGGCGGTGGGGAACCCGCTGGAGACCATCCCGAAGAGGGATTTCTCCGTCCCGCTTCTTGAGGCGCTGGAGACGGCGCTGCGGAACGGCACCGCGGAGAAATTCCTGAGGTGGTATGCGAAGCACTTCACGGAGGTGCCGTTCATGGCGCCACTTTATGCGTTCTTCAAGGCGGCGACCGGAAGCGGGGTTTCATTTTCGGAATTCAGGAAATACCTGGAATCCGTGCTGGATGTGAAGAGCGAGACGCTGATTACCGCATTTGAAGCGATGGTGCGGACCGGGGATGCGATGGGGGAATGGATGCGCGGGCTGAACCTTCCCGTGCTCGTGCTGACGGGCGAGAAGGATTTCCTCGTGCAGCAGGTTTCGCTGGAAATATTGAAGGTGCGGCTGATTGATTACGAGATGCATATTATCGGGAACGCTACGCACTTCCCGCAAGCTGAGAAACCGGAGGAATTTAATGCATATGTTTCTGATTTTGTGAGGAAAATAGACGGATAAGGATAAATGATTTAAATTCTATCCTAAAAATAAGCCGCATCCAATTGTCTAGTTGGTGAAATCCATGAGAGCAAAGGACGAATTCGGGCCGGAATACGTTTTGGAGGTTTTTGACGCAAAAACCGGGATGCAGGGGGTATTGGTCATAGATAATACCGCGCGGGGGGCAGGAAAGGGCGGGATGAGGATGGTCCCGGACGTCACCACGGAGGAGGTGATGGGGCTTGCGCGCGCGATGACCTGGAAGAATGCGCTCGCGGACATTCCCTTTGGGGGGGCGAAGGCCGGAATCAAATTTGACCCGAAGAGCCCGCAGAAGGAGGCGGCGATAAGGGCGTTCGCGGACAAGGTGAAGGTCTTCATACCACATTTCTATATCGCCGGGCCGGACATGAACACCACGGAGAAGGAGATGGGCCAGTTCGCGAACCAGATCGGGGACATGAGGGCAACCACGGGAAAACCGGCGTCCATGGGCGGGCTGCCGCACGAGCTGGGGAGCACAGGCTACGGAGTTGCTTTGTGCATCAAAACTGCGGTGGAGTTCCAGGGGAAGAAAATGAACGGGATGACCGTGGCGATTGAGGGCTTCGGGAACGTGGGGACCTTTGCGATGAAATTCCTTTCCGAGTGGGGCGCGAAGGTGGTTGCGGTCTCCGATTCCAAAGGGACTATTTACGATGAGAAGGGGCTGGACTACAACGCGCTGATGAAGACCAAGGCTGAGAAGGGAACGGTTACCGCGCATGGGAAGGGGAAGGTGCTTCCAGCGGCGGACCTCTTCAAATTGCCGGTGGATATTTTGATTCCCGGGGCCCGCCCGAACGTGATTACGGATGCGAACGTAAATGATGTGAAGGCGAAGATTGTCGCAGAGGCGGCGAACATCCCCATGACATATGAGGTGGAGAAAAAGCTCATGAAAAAAGGGATACTGGTGCTCCCGGACTTCCTAGCGAACGCGGGCGGAGTCATATCCTCCTACTGCGAGACGATGGGCTGGGACGAGAAGAAGATGTTCGCCACGGTCACGGAGAAGATTACCAACAATACGAAATTGGTGATGCAGAGGGCCAAGGACCACGATACAAGGGCGGCGGCGCTCGCGATTGCGAAGGAAAGGGTATTGGACGGGATGAAGCGGAAAGGATGGCGAAAGTGAGCCCTTTTGCGAAGGAATTGGAAAGAATTAAAAGGGGCTGAGTAGTAAGAAATGTAAAAATACCATATTAGCTGGTGAATTGAATGGCTGAAGAAAAAAAGAAAGTGGATGCTCCATGCTGCGGCGGAGACGGCAACATGCTCTATCTCTGGGCAGTCGGGGGGCTGGTGTTGGGGTTGATAGTGGGTTTCTTTATCTCGGGGATGGTGCCGGCGACAAACACCGGGGCCACAGGCACTGGGGGGAACACCACTGCGACAACCGTGTTCACGCTGGACCAGGCAAAGGTCTCGCAGATAGGCGGTTTCCTTGCAAACTACTATTTCGTTTCAACCGGCGAGGAGACTGCGGCAACGTTCACAAGGTACGTGGACAAGGGCGCCTATGTGGAGCTCTATTATACGATTGCAGGGCAGGAGATGCCCATAATGGTCTCAAAGGACTACAAGTATTTCTATGCCGGCGCATACGAGCTTGCGCCTACGATAGCGCAGATGGAGGCGGCGAGGCAGGCGGCGGCTAACGAGACCGCGGCGCAGGCCCAGGGAATCCCGCAGAGCAGCAACCCGCAGGTGCAGATGTTCGTGATGAGCTACTGCCCGTACGGGAACCAGGCTGAGGGGGGGCTTGTCCCGGTCATCCAATTGCTTGGTGACAGCGCGACCTTCGAGCCGGTGTACATAATCTACCCGAGCGGAAACGAATGCGCGGACAACAACGGCACCCAGTACTGCTCCCTGCACGGGAACGCAGAGCTCTGGCAGGACGTGAGGGAGAAGATAATCTTCAACATGTACGGCGAGAAGAAGTGGGCAGACTACGTCGCGAAGGCGAACACAGACTGCACGCTCTCAAACATAGACGCCTGCTGGGTGACTGCGGCTGACGCGGTCGGCGGCATAAACACCACTGCGGTGGTCGCGGAATTCGAGGCAAGCAAGTTCACGATATTGGCCTCGGAGATGGCAAAGACCAATCAGAACGGCGTGAGCGGCTCCCCGACAATCAAGATAAACGGGGTGACGTTCAACGGAGGCAGGACGGCGCAGGCATACAAGGATGCAATCTGCGGGGCATACACCACCGCGCCGGCGGAATGCGGCCAGAACGTGACCGCGAGCACCACTGCGGCGCCGGCTTCCGGAAGCTGCGGGTAAATATTCCAGTAAAGGGGCCTCGTGCCCCTCTTTTTATTTATTTTCATTCTTATTCTTCTTCTCTGGGTGATTTAGATTACCAAGGATAAGTTTTACCTCACTACCGCAATTCCCTACGTGAACGCGGCACCCCACCTTGGGCACGCGCTGGAGTTCGTGCAGACCGACGCGATTGCACGCTACCAGAAGGCGCAGGGGAAGGAGCTGCGGCTGGTGACCGGCTCGGACGAGAACAGCCTGAAGAATGTGCACGCGGCGGAGGCTGAGGGGATAAGCACGGAGGCGCTGTGCGCGAGGAATGCTTCTGTTTTTAGAAAAATGGCGGATGAGGCGGGGCTTTCCTACACTTCCTTCACCAGGACTTCGGATAAGAAACTGCACCTTCCAGGCGTGGAGAGGCTGTGGAAGCTGTGCGACAAATCCGGGGACATTTACAAGAAGAAATACAAGGGGCTCTACTGCGTGGGGTGCGAATCCTTCTATGAGGAGAGCGAACTTCCGGACGGGGTGTGTCCCGAGCACAATAAAAAACCGGAGGAGATCGAGGAGGAGAATTACTTCTTCAAATTATCCAAGTATGAGAAGAAACTGGAGGAGCTGATTGAGAAAGATGATCTGCTCATACTTCCAGAGACTAGGAAGAACGAGGTTTTGGCGTTCATACGCGGGGGATTGAAAGACTTCAGCGTGTCCCGTTCGCAGGAGAGGGCGAAGGGGTGGGGCGTGCCCGTGCCCGGAGATTCCTCCCAGATAATGTATGTGTGGTTTGATGCGCTGGGGACTTACATCACCGGAATAGGGTACGGGACGGATGAAAAGGAATTCTCTAAATTCTGGCCGGCGGATGTGCACGTGATTGGGAAGGGTATTCTTCGGTTCCATGCGGTGTATTGGCCTGCGATGCTGCTTTCAGCGGGATTGAAACTTCCCAAAAGGATTTTTGTGCACGGCTACATAACCGCGGAAGGGCAGAAGATGAGCAAATCCCTCGGGAACATAATCGACCCTTTCAGATTATTTGAGAAGTTCGGGGTGGACCCGATAAGATATTGTTTGCTTGGAGGAGTGCCCACGTTTAGCGATGGGGACTTTTCCGAGAAAGAATTGGTTGCACGGAACAATAATGAGCTTGTGGCGAATCTGGGAAATTTCGCTTATAGGACGCAGAAACTTATCGAAAAGTTTTATGCGAACGAGATTCCCTCCGCGAAACTGGATGCTGAGGACGAGGCGCAATTAGGGAAGATTGCTGATTATTCCGAGAAGATTTCCGCTGAGATGGAGAAATATGAGCTGAGGCGCGGGCTGGAACTGCTTATGGAGCTTTCTTCCTCCTTCAACAAATACCTGAGCGACAGGGAGCCCTGGAAGAATGAGGCGAAACGGGCGCAGACGCTTTATGTGAGCTCGCGAGGGCTCAGCGCGCTTGCGATTCTTGCGGAGCCTTTCCTTCCATTTACCTCCGGGAAGATGGTGAAGGCGCTGGGGATGAAGAAGGCGGAATGGAAGGATGCGGCAAAGGAATTGCTGAAGCCGGGGGCGAAACTGAATCCGCCCGAGCAGCTGTTCAAGAAAATAGAAGAGAAGAAATAAGATTGGAAAAAGAAAAAATCTACTTCACTAGTATTCCATTCACAATCCCGTCCTGCCCTACGCGGTTCGTTACGCGGACCTTTCCCACTTCGGTGTTCAGGATTGCGCCGCGCGTGATGATGTTCTGCCTCGCGTACTGCGGGTTGTGGCTCTCGACGACGGAAATTATTTTTGCCTTCTTGGTTTTTCCTTCCATGAGAACATTTACGAAGCCGGCCCTCCTCGCCTTGACCTTGGTGGTGCCGCCCCTGCCCCTCTTTACGTAGCGGTCCTCCTCTGCATTTACTTTTGTGGCGGTGAAGCCTCCGCCCATGTGCGCAAGCTTCTTGTCGCGGAACTTCCTCTTCCTTCCGCCGGTTCCGGCCGAAACTTTCTTCCTTATTGGCTCGTGATATTGATAAACCATAGATTCACCTTTGGGCTGCACCCTCTGGCTGAACAGGCAACCTACGGACCTGCAGGCAGCCAAAAGGTGAATTCACCTAAAGTAGGTAAAGATTTAATTCCTCCGTATGTTTTATAAGAGTATGCTCATCGTCCGAGGTGAAAGCAGGCTGGCTGCAGATGAACTGCTGCAGAGGGCAATGGAAAAACGGGTCCTTCTGCTCAATCCGGAGAAGGTGGGCTCGTTGGAGGAATTGGAGATGGCGCACGAGCTGGCGAAGAAGAGTTTGGGGAAAGGGACGGCGATTTCAAAAAATTTGGAAATAGAGTTTGTGCTGTGGCTTGCGGGAAAGAAGGACATACGGAGGGCGTTTGAGGAAATTGGGTTTAAGGATGGGAAAGAAGTGATTGCGGTTGCGTTCGGAATTGGGAAAAAGGAACTTATTGCGGAACTGGAGTTGAAAGAAAAGAAATTGGGGCTGAAGACGGAAGCGGGATGGGAGGCGGTGGAAAGGATTAGCCTGAGCCGCATTTCTTGAGATATAAACCGACGTAGGAAGCTATTTTAAATGTTTCATATAGTATTATATCATGGAATTTGGTGCGGCCAGCGCTGTTCCTGAGAGATATAGGCAAATTCTTGCTGATGAAGAGCTAGTGGGGAGGCTGGCGCTCAGGATAAGCATGCATTCGATTGATTCTGATGATGTGAGGGCGCATGCGGCGGAATTCAAGTCTTTTCTTACTGACATTGCGCATGAGAAGAGGCTCGAAAAGCTCTGGGGGATGTGTGGGAGGGCGAATGGAAGCGAAAGGAAGGCTGTGCAGGCCGCGCTGTATATGGGGCTGGATGAATGCGGAGAGAGCGGGCACCTTGGCGAGCCCGTGGAATTGCTCAGGAGGGAAGATTTGGCTCCGAAAGTCAGGAAGGCCGCGGAGAAGGCGCTCCTTGATGGGATGCTTGTGTGCGGCAGGGGCGGGAGGGTCTCGCTCGTTCTGGAGATGCTTGAGAAGGAATGGCTCCCTGAAAAAGTGCATGTGAGGGCGCTGGAGGTTGCGGGGAAGGGCACATACGCAAATTACGAGAGATATATGGAAATGGTCATTGGATTATTCGGGAAGGAATGGGCCTCGCCGGAATTGAGGGAGTCGGCGGAGAGGGCGCTGATGGAATGGGCGATAGATGAGTGCCTGGACAGGGCGGACCCGGATGACACCGGGGCGCTGCTCGGGCTGGATGAGAATGGAATGACTATTACTAAGAATGTGGACAAGGGGAAGCTGGTCTCCTTGGTGCTCGGGCTGGCGGCAAACGAACAAATTGCGACAGTGGTGCGCGTGAAGGCTGTGAAAGCGGCAACGGCATGCCAGCATGTGAGCCGCGATAAGCTGGCGGATGCGCTCGGGGAAGTGATGGAGAAGGAGGTCCCACAGGAGCTGATGGAGGCGGTGCAAAAGGCGCTGGAGGAGTGCGGGGCCCGGAAGGTCGCGATGGAATGCGCCGGGAAGACCACGGAAGAGCTTGTGAAGATGCGCGCTGCAATCAGGACCGGCGAGAGAAGGTTTGTGGATGAAGCGATATTGGAAAGGTTCGGGGGATGGGCAGCCGGCGGATGCACAGAAGAGCTTGCGGCGATTCTGGAGAGGAAGGACCTCAGCCCCAGGCTCAGGGCGGAGGGCGAGAAATCCCTCCTCGAGGCAGTGGATTTGTGCGGGAATGGGGAGAATGCGGATGGGCTCCTGAAACTGCTGAAGACGCAGCTTGCTGGGACTAGGGCGGAATGGCGGGAAAAATTGCATATTAAAGTGATAGAAAACCTGGGAAGGAACCCGAATGCGGATTGCGGGAAGCTGGTTGATGCGCTCGGGGACATTCTCTGCAGGAAAGATACTCCGAAGAGGCTGAGGGAGGTTACAAAGAGGGCGCTGCCCGAGCCGGTTGAGGCGTGCATAAATAGAGACGGGATATACCTTGGAACCGCTGCCGGGCTCTTCAAGAAGA
>Ga0315295_10001287_pt1 | contig 21493 bp, 14 predicted proteins | sample YL17G14_0_MG_FD_204453 | JGI IMG/M metagenome (GOLD analysis project Ga0315295, IMG submission 204453) | Sediment microbial communities from Yellowstone Lake, YNP, Wyoming, USA - YL17G14_0 | ecosystem: Environmental > Aquatic > Freshwater > Lake > Sediment | place: USA: Wyoming | collected...
GCAGAAGCACGACCATTTGGGGCGACCCCCATGTTGATGCTGATGACGTGGAAGGCAACCTGGATGGGGATTTCAAAGACCTGAAATCCAGCGATCGATACACAACCTTTATGCTTCAGGATGGTACGCGCGTTACATTTACAGCTCTGGATAGCGGCATCATTGACAAAGTAGATATAGTGAATGGTTTGCAGCATGTACAGGGCACCGGCGCAGCCTCAAAAGATTGGAATAATGGCACTAAAAAATTATTTGATACTGAAGTTTACAATGATGCCGCTGAGATTCAAAGTAGCCTGGTTAAAGGCGATGTTGTCCATGCTGGCGGTGACGGAAACGATTGGTTTAATGATGTTGGCGTGCTGGTTTGGGGGAAAACCACCCAACCGGCCGGGCAGAGCCGCCCGGCAGGGATTTTGGAGATAACAGTTCGCCAGAAGATAGAGCAGGTATCTTTCGCTGCTCAAATTGACCGACGGTTATAACCTTACTCCTTTTTCCCCCTCTTCGTACATACGGAGAGGGGGATTTTTTATTTGTCAATAAGGACGTTCTTGACCCTACCTAGCAGTACATATAGGTTCTGCAAGACCTGGTCGTAGGTGTGTAAACCCTTGCGGTAATCTTTATTAAGGGCGTTAAGATCATTTTCGGATTTTAGGATCATCTGGTGAATGCGATCTTGCATGATGGAATCTCCTGAATATTGTTTGACTTTATCTTGCCAGGCCTGCATTGTTTGAACAATTTCACCCTCAAGAGTACGGATTTTCTCCTGCTCTTGTTCTGTTTGTGCGGCGATTTGCTGAGCTTTATCTGCCAGGGCTTGATACTTACCGCTTAATTCGCTGAGCCTGGAAACGAGCCAGATAGCTTTCGTTGGCTCGCTCTGCATGGTGTTCCATTGCGCTTCGAGCTGCTCAAACTGGCGGCTTTCAAGCTCCAGAGATGCTGAGGTGGGAGGCCAGCGCGGCTTTTCCGGGATCAGTAGGGTGGTATTGGCGATTTTCAGGCGGGCATTTTCGCGTTGCTGCCTGGCCTTTGTGTAAACACAGAGGATAGGTTTTTCGAGGTCTTCCAGGGAATGCAGTGTAGATGAGAGTTTTTGCCAATCCTGGCTAACGCGTTTTAGCTCACCAAAGAGGCTGGAGAGAGAACCCACGGCGCTTTCCCCGGCTTTTTCACCTCTCTTTAATCCCTCAGGGGTTGGTACGCTTTCACCGGGTATGGACGGTGCTTTCCGTCCACTGACAACCTGTGCTTTTGTGGGACTGCGCCCGGTGCTATGTCCTTGGGTAGCTTTACGATCTTGGGGCACAGGCGGCGTTTGCGCCAGCCGTTCTTCTTCCAGGCGGGAGAGGAGCTTATCAGCCTCAGAGATCGCAGCCTCATCCAAGTTAGCTATGTCCTCGAGCGTCTTAACTATAGACGCGATCACTTTTTCATTGGTTACGTTTTCCAATTGCAATTTAGTAAACCAGTGACCGGCTGCCTGATGCGTCTTTGTGATCAGGGCGACGACCTCCCCGGATTTCTTTGCCACTGTCCCCTGATTACGCTGGTTGAGGGCATCGGTGAGTTGCCTGGCCTTGGTCTTCAAATGCTCGGCTTCACCGGAGGCAATTAGATTAAGGGTGGGGTTGGTACTCAAGAAACGGTCAAGCTGGTTCAATCCAGCGTTAAGGCTGGAGAGATCATTACGGGCGAAATTTTCGATCTTTTGAATGGCAACCCAACATCCCTGGATATCCTTGACCCTGCTTCTCAGCGCTAGATAATTCTTAAAGTAATGGCGGGTTTTTTCTAGCTGAATTGGTAGAGCGGTCTCCTCCAACGGGGTGGACTTACTAATGGGCAACAAATCTGCCTGATAGTATTGCATGGACTGGATTTCCTCCATCAGGCTGCTGGCTGATGCCTGTTGTGACCAGTTGGCAGGGTCATAAACTGTGGTCTGAACTGCGAGTGCCTGGGCGTTCCGGAACCACTCGGCGTTTTGCTGCAATGTTGGGCTTGCCAATAGGCCTAATAAGTCAACCCGCTGGTCGCTAATGCGTTCCAGGGTCTTAGCGAGATTTTGCTGCTGAATTTCTAAAACCAATGCAGCAGCCAGGTCTGCTTCCACCTGCTCCGGCGTTCGTATTTTCTGGGCGGGTATAGTTGCACCAGATGGTGATGGGGCTCCTGTTTGGTTCTGGTGAATTTCTTTTAATTGTCCTTCAAGCCTCCGCAGAAGCTGACGGCTTTTCCCCCACAAGATGGGATACTCGGGGCTGGTTTCCAGTTCGGTGAAACGCACCGATAATTTCTCAAGGTTACTTTCGAGCCGGGCTAGGGTGGTTTCCAAATCTGTAGATTGCTTCAGGATGCGGGAGAGCCGCCGGTTTGTTTCCCGCGCTTCTTGCAGTAGCTTGTGAGCCTGTCTAGAGAACGTTAGCAAATTTTCCACCTCGGGGCTGGCAAGGTTTTTGGCCAGGTTTTTGTGGCTGGCATCCAGGGCAGTGATCTGGGTTACCAGAGCCGCCAGGTCAAGATTAGTAGGGGCGTCTTTGAGCGTCTTCTTCATCTCGCTGATGGGCTGCTGCAGTTCTGTTACCCGGTTAAAGACTTTAGAATGGGTCTGCTCCCAACCCTGAGCTTTAGATCGGAGATCTGCAATGGTTGCACGGGCATTCTTGATAATCTGGTAGGTTTTGGTAATATCGCCTTTAGTCGCCTGCTGCATGAAAGTGTCTTTTTTGGCGCTAAAGAAATATACAGGAATTTGCCTCAGCGAGTTATGGAGTTGTCTTTCCATTTCATAAGCTGCCTCAATGGTTTTGCCGCGCATGTGTTTTCTACGCACGTGGAACATAGCTGCCTTGATCTGGCTTGATTCTTCTAAAACCTGGCGCGCCTGTTGGGCAACCCCCCAGCCCTGCTTGGTTAGACGATTGGCTAAATCTTCGGTCACCTTGAGAACAGCCAGCGAATTTAATATGGTTTTCCTCAGCACTGCCAGACTGAGTTGGATGCGGTACCAGCGCAGGGGGCTGGAGAGGATGACGAACCAGTTATGCGATTCAAAAGCATGCATGCTGGTCTGGATTTCACCGTATTGTTGGTGAAGCTCCGCCACCTGGTTTTCTAGGGCACCAAGCTGCCTGAGAAGCTCTTCTACCTGCAGGCCGAAAGGTTCCTGATCATCGACAGAATAATCTCGGGTGGCTATTTTAATGCGGTTACTTTCCGTCATGAAATGGCGCAGGTGCAGATTGGTTTCTCGCAGTGTTCGTTGAGCCCGGCGGTACCACAGGATAGCCAGTAGTGTCAGCCCGGCTGCCAGGGCTAGGAGGAGAATACCTATCCAGAGCAGCGAGTCTTTCGGAAATATGTTTGGATTCTCAGGGAAAACTATCATTCTTAACTGCATGCGGCAAATCCTGTCCTTGCTCAGGGCATCAACAGGGATTCAGCTTCTGCTCGGGCGAAATAAGCCCGATAGGCGGAGGTCTCATCGAGTAAGGCTTTAAGCCTGGTGTGAATTTGAGCGGCTTCCTCGGCATGAGCTTTGCTGGGGTCTCCAGATTGCAGCCATAACTCTGCATTGGCTTGCTCTGAACCTCCGGGTGGGGTGATCACAAGGTCGCCACGCGCCTGAAACCAGGCCAGTCCCAATTGGATAGCTGCCAGTCGCTGGGCCGTAGCGGCTGCCAGGGCTGGCAGGGTGGTGCGCCCTGCCTTGGAATTGATGGTGTATTTAACCAGCCCGACCAGATGCTTGAGAAAAACCGCGAGCTGGGCTGTTGGGGGATCAATGCCAAACAAGTAGACGATTTGCGGGCTAGTGCGGGCCAGCGCAGTCTGGAGTTCGGCGCGGCTTGGAGGTGTTGTCCAGATAGCCAGGAAACGGCAGGGTTGAAGGGTGTAGCGGTCACGGCTTCCGGGGATATGTAAAGCGTCCGCCTCGCTCCAGATTTGTAATCCTTGCTCCACTTGCAAGCCTTCGAGTCGTTGCCAGGGATGATCCTGGTGGCGGTAATCGATCACCTCGAAAGCCAGAGATCGGGTCGAAAGCTCAATAGGTTGGATTTCAGGCTGGCGGGCTTCCAGCCAGGTGACCTGGACATCGCGTAAGCCGCGGTAAGTGCTGGCTTGTACGGTATAAGCCAGGTCAAAGCTACTCCCCGGCAGCGGCCAATCGGCCCCCTGCCACCAGACCACCTTTTGAGTTGATCCAGCCTCATCCTCAACAATCAGTTGCAGGTGTTCGCCATTGCGCCCGATGGGGCTGTGGTTTTGCAGCTTCAACCCGCGGCTGGCCAGGGTGAGCGCCGGGTTGCCTGGTCCGAAAGGTGCCAGTCGTTCCAGGTCTTCCACCAGGGTGAGTGAGAGCCCCGATAAGGAAAGGTAGCCGTCTATTTGCAAGGTGGCTTCCAGGACACCTTCCCCGGCCATCTCCTGGATGGTGCGGGAAAGATGGCGGCGGAATTCGGGGATGCGCGCTGCCTGGATAGATAGTCCGGCTGCCATGGGGTGGCCACCAAAATTCTCCAGCAAATCCTGGTTTTGGTTGAGGGCGGTGGTAATGTTAATCCCCGGGACAGACCGAGCTGAGCCGCGCCCGCTGCCTGTCTCAGCCTGGGCGGAGTCGGTGGCAATCAACACAACCGGTTTATTGAAACGTGGCACCAAGCGGCTGGCTACGATGCCAATCACACCAGCTGGCCAGGAAGGGTGAGAAAGCACCAAGGCGGCATAATTCAGCAGGGTCGGGTCTTTCTCAATCTTGGTCAAGGCGCCTTGAAAGACCTGGTCGGTCAGTAGCTTGCGCTGGGCGTTCAAGCCTTCCAGCTGGTAAGCCAGGATGCGGGCGCGTCCCTCGTCCGAGGTGCTCAGTAACTCCACGACCGGGTTGGCATCCTCCAGCCGTCCCAGGGCGTTCAGGCGCGGTGCCAGCACATAACCGATGTGGTCTTCAGATATGTGATTTGGGCTCAATTCGGCCAGTTCCATCATGACCTGAAGCCCTAGCCGTTGGGTAGTGCGTAGCGCCTGTAGACCACGTTGCAGCAGGTAACGGGTCTCGCCGGTTTGCAGGGCGATATCCGCCACGATGCCCAGCGCTACTAGGTCAAGGTACTGGGCCAATTTTTCGGACGCATTACTCTGGAGACGTTGGTAGAGCGCCTCCACCAATTTATAGGCAACACCTACTCCGGGTAGGGTATACAGTGCATGGGTTTCCGGCAGCATCTGGGGATTGACGATCGCAAAAGCTGCAGGGAGAGTTTCAGGCAGGCTGTGGTGATCCGTAATGATGACATCCAACTTGTTTTCCTGCGCATAGTCTATTTCAGCATGAGAGGAGATGCCTGTGTCACAGGTTATCACCACATCAACCCCCTGTTCTATGAACTTCCTTAATCCAGAACTGTTCATGCCATGTGATTCGTTTGCCCGGTTTGGGATGTAAAAAATCGTCCTGGCGCCGAATTCTTGCAGTGCCGAAACCAGCAGCGTAGTAGCGGTCTGGCCATCTACGTCAAAATCCCCCCATATAGCGATCAAATCTTGATCCCGAATAGCTTGCATAATACGGGTGGTGGCTTGTTCCATCCCCGGTAATTCAAAGGGTGAACTGGGGGTATAACAATCAGGGTATAGGAATGCCCGCACTGACTTGGTACTGGTCAAACCGCGCTGGACCAACACCTGCGCCACCAGCGGGTGGCCGCCAACAAAGGTGCGTAAATCTTCAGGAACAGCTACTTCAGGCGGTTCAAGCCATCGGCTCATGATGATTTGCTTTCAACCCAGGTTTTTTTCCTGGGTTGTTTATCTGATTTTACCAGAGGAAAGGAAAATAGATTATCTCCAGAATGACTAATACCATCATGCAGATAATTGATTCCAGATTCATCGGATAATTGTAGAGACGTCCCGCCGGGGTGTCTCCATGGGAGTTCCATGGCCTTATACAAAAACAAATACTGCATCGAATCAACCCGCCTGAAGGTTTGGGATTATTCTGCCGCAGGGTTTTATTTCATTATCATTTTCCTAATGCAACCCTAGATGAATTCGTTGTTATAACCGATCATGTCCATGGGATTATTACCCTTAAAAATTCACATGTAGAGACGCCACATGTGGCGTCTCTACGGGACCTGTGAAACCCGGTTTATTATCTAAAATTATCCAGGCGTATAACGCTGTCGTGATCCATTGGACACGGCAAAATGGATTTCTCGAATTCGCATGATAATAACCTTGCTCTTATAACCATATCATCCGAGACGAGGTCTCATTGCAACGAATTCGCCGATATATATCGGAAAATCCTATAAAATGGGTATAAGATGATAATTACCCGTATCACGTATCATAATATATGTGGCATGTAGAGATGCCCCGTCGGGGCGTCTCTACATGCTGCGGGGCACCTCTACGTAACAATTAAAACGCAATCGCGTCGATATCCTCGAAACCCCAATTGCCCCCTAGTTCATCTTCAAAATCTAATTCCTGCCCGGCCTCTAACACGCCCGCCTGAACGCCGCGTTCACACAGGGAGCGGTAGACGCAGAAGCGGCAGCGTAGTTCGTCCGCTGTTTTTGGGAATTCACCGCTAAGGCGCTTGATTTGTTCTATCAGACCTACCAGGTAATGTTCATCCTCGGCAAAACGGGTGGCGTTATATGGAAAATGTTCCCCGTGTTCGGGGTAGTTGGCGAACCAGTAGGTTATTTCGATCTGGTCGGACGGGATAGGATGACCGAGAATAAACTGGGCACCAACCCGGCTGAGCAGATAAGGGTAGAGGCGGGTTTGCACACGCATCTCCAATGCCCTACGACGCCGGGAACTGGGTGGCTGGCGCGAGGTTTTCCAATCCAAGATACGCGCCTGGTCATCTGGGTGGACGATGAGCAGGTCGTATTTCGCTACCAGGCGGTAACCATTCAATGGAGCCGAGACACTCGCTTCAGGGTAACAGCGCGGGCTGCTACTTGGTGCGTTGTTGCCGGAGCCTGCCCCACAACCTGTCAGGTCTTTGGTATGCGCCAGGTAAGACTGCCACCAGTGCAGCAGGTATTCATCCTGAGCCATGGCGGTGAGGCGTTCCTCCGGCACGCCCAGTAAGTGCTGGTGTATCATGTGGTGGAACTGGCTGCCGCGCTGCAGCTCACGCTCGTGCTCCTGGGCAGGCTCGGTCTCGATGGCCGGCCAGGCTAACTGCTGGATATAGCGCAATTGAAAACGCCTGTGGCAGTCCACAAAGTCCTGGAGGTTGGATTGGGAAAATTGGAAGTCGTCTGGGATCATGGGATTTAGAAAAGATTTTATATTAAGATCATTATACTAAAACATCGATATTTCGTAAAATACAACGCTTACTCCTTTAATAAAGGTCGATGTGCATATCATATTAACCGTTGGATAATCCCCAGGCTGGATTAAAAGAATGGAGGACCTTCTTAAATGATTAGGTTGAAAAAATGATGCGGAAGATCTGTGTGCTCGGTGGTCTCCGCGGTAATAATTCTGCTTGCAGGCTCAATGGTTGGCTGTCAGGCACCCCCGATTCTCCCTGCAACACTTACATCACAAGTCAGGGCGGCAATATCACCCACCCGGCTCTTTGAACCTATCAGAACGCAATTTTCCACAGCCACGCCCAAATCTCGCCCCACCTTTACCAGTCAACAGTCTGCCACTAGCACACTCACGCCTACTCGTATGCCTGACCTGGTTGTCAAACACGATGCTTACTGTTACGCTGGACCAGGCGAGGTCTACGGTGTGGTAAATACCCCAATAAAAGGAGCGGTTGCCAGGGCAATCGGGCGAGGGGAAGCTGGTTATTGGGTGATTAGCATTCCTATTCGCTCGGATATCCGTTGCTGGATTGGCAGCAAATTTGTAGAAGCAGACCGTAGTGCAATGCTTTGCCTTACGTTTACTCCCCTCCCATGCCGTCTCGGACCCCCACTCCAACACCATATAAGCCACATCGCAATTTACCATAAAATTTCCTTTGATATACCACCACGGGTAGGGATACAGACACATTTTCCCACTATACCTGGCATAAAATTCACCTTTTAAACCCTTAAATTAAGCCAATTTCCATTTAACAACCCCGTATTCTTTGCGGTTTACTTGTATATTTGGTATACTTCTTGTAACTGAATATAGAGATACCCTTGTTATAAATTGGGGTAAAAGGAAGCAATTGATAAAACCGGAGGAGACCTATGATCCGTATTAATCGTTTCATATTCTTTAGCATTGTAGCCATTCTGGTCATATTCCTGGCGGCATGCGATGTACTTTTGCCAAAGGCAACAACCAGTCCGGCTGCAACCCAAGTTTCTGGCGAACCAACCCTGGTGGGTACTCCCATGATTCCTACCAGCCAGCCGACACTGGCGTTGTCTGACGCCACAACAGGCCAGGCTAAGGTAGAAAGCATAGAGATTAAGGTTTTAGAGACAGTACCCGTACAGATTGAAGTGGTTGCGCGCGGCACCCTGCCCGATAGCTGTACGCAGATCGATATGTCCAGGGTACAGCGCGCAGGCAACACATACATGGCGACCGTGACGACAAAGCGGGATGCATCCGCTTCCTGTACGAGCTCGCCAGTCCCCTTTGAGAGAACCATTCCCCTGGATGTGCTCAACATTCCAGCCGGTCTTTATACGGTCAATGTGAACGGGGTGATTGGTACATTCGAGTTTGCCATGGACAATACCGCCCCCCAACAGCCGGCTTCCACGCAGGGTGCAGGGGCAAACAATGGGGCCATCAGTGGCACTGTCTGGCATGATCTGTGCGCCAATACGGGTGGAGCCGGCGATGCTGGTTGTGTTCTGGTTTTAAATGGTAGCCTGCGGGCAAATGGCATTCTGGAATCAGGCGAACCAGGCCTGGAGGGGATCCAGGTCAGCCTGGGGGTTGGTGAGTGCCCCGCCAGCGGATTCGCAGCCGTCACCACAGACGCGGAGGGCAAGTATAGCTTTACGAACCTGGCTGCTGGCACCTATTGTGTTTCTGTAGATGAGACCAGTAACCAGAACGGTACCAAGCTTGTCCCGGGTATCTGGACGTTCCCTGCCCTCGATACTGGCAATCAGGATATCATCCTGGCAGATGGAGAAAACATGAGCAATGTGAACTTTGGTTGGGATTTTCAAAATCCCCAAAGTGTAGCTGCTAACCCCACGGCTACTGTTTCCAGCGGCGCAACCACCGTTTCAACTGTTGTCCCCACATCAGTGATGCAACCCACTGTAGCAACTGGCACCTGCACTGACAGGGCAGCTTTTGTTTCTGATGTGACCATCCCTGAAAACAGCGGTTTCCAGGGCGGTACAAACATCGTCAAAACCTGGCGCTTGCGTAATGTTGGTACCTGCACCTGGCAGACTGGCTATGCCTTGCTCTTTGTAGCTGGCGACCAGATGAGCGGCACCAGCCCGACAGCCATTACAGGAAATGTGCCCCCGAACGGCACGGTTGATATCTCTGTGAAGCTGACAACGCCAGCTCTCAATGGCACCTATCGCGGTGAATGGAAACTCCGCAATGCCAAGGGTGAGGAATTTGGCATTGGTGAAAATGCTGATAGGCCTGTGGCAGTGCAGATCGTAGTGACTGCGCTGGGTGGTAGTACGGCACCTTCAGGTACACCAGAAGCAGACCAACAGATGCTGCCAGACCTGGGGAATCCAACCTGGGTGGACACTTTTGATAATGCCGCTAATTGGACTCTTATCAATAACGACTACACGGTTTGGGAAATTAAAAATGGCAGCTTGACGATAACCGGCCTCCAGGCGGGAGACATTGATCGCTGGGGCATGAGCAAGCACCCGCCAGTCAAGGATTTCTACCTGGAAATCAGGGCCAAGACAGGTGGGAAATGCCGGGCGTTTGACGCCTATGGTGTGATTGTGCGTGCTCCCGATTCTGATGCCGGTTATGTATTTGGCTTTTCCTGCAACGGTGAATACCGTTTATATAAGTGGGATGGCATAGATTTCAAGGGTATCCAGGGATTCACACCCTCTAAGTATATCCACACTGGACCCTTTGCCACCAACCAGCTGGGAATCATGGCCAGGGGCGACTCGCTTAAACTGTATGCCAATGGCCACCTGCTGGGTGAGTTTAAGGACCCCTATTATACCGAAGGCATGTTTGGCCTATATATCGGCCCACTCTACACGGCGAAGTTCAAGGTGGTCATTGACGAAATCGCATTGTGGGAGTTTAAATAGTCTTTAGACTTTACGATTTCTGTATCTCGATTCCTCCTGCCCGAGGGGCAGGAGGAATTATTTTCTTTTGGAGTATAATTCGTAGGCGATGAAGAGAACACGAAGAGTAAAGGATTTAAGCGCCGAAGAGCTACGCCGGCTTTTGGTGGAAAAACGCCGGGCAGACCGCCAGGCGCGTCTGGCATATTTCCGCAAGACAGGCCGGGTGGTGGAGCTTGTTTCGGACCTAGACAGTCCTTTGCTGGACTTATCTCAGAGTACGGTATTGGATAACGTAGAAGATAATCGAGAGAGGCGCTCCACCTGGTCGGGATTCAGGCGCATTTTAGATGGCTTGCTTTTACTTGTTGAAATCGGGGCAATCATCGGTTTGGTGGTAATTTTACTCAACGGTCTTGATATTCTGGATAGATTGAACCAGGAGGCGATCATTGCACTAGAACAACCCACCTTAACCCCTACACCCTTAATTATTGCCATTGTCCTGCCCTCCGGGCATACCTCGCCTGATACACCCGGCGGTGCACGTCCTAATGAGGCTGAAATCCCCCAACATTTACAGCCGCTGGTGCAATCTCTGGCGAATATTCCCATCCCCACGCCTGGACCGGAACAAGCTGTCCGTATCCAGATCCCAGCCATCCATGTTGATGCGCCAGTTGTGCAAGGCGATGGGTGGGAACAACTGAAAAAAGGAGTCGGGCAACATATCGGTACATTCAATCCTGGTGAAAGTGGAAACATTGTGCTTTCGGCGCATAATGATATCTTCGGTGAAATATTTCGCGATCTAGACAAACTTCAGCCTGGCGATATTATTACTTTATTCACCAGCCAAAGGACATATACTTATGTCATAACCAGTAGTAAAATAGTCGAACCCACCCAGGTTGAAGTGATGGCGCCGACGACTCCTGCTACTTTGACATTGGTTTCTTGTTATCCTTACCGGGTGGACGACATGCGTATTGCAATTATTGCTCGTTTATATAGCGGTAATTGAAAATCCATTATCTAAATAAAGGAGTAGGATTCTGTGAGTAAAAAGAGTAAAAGAAAAGACCGAAGGACTGCTAATAGGGTTACTGTCACGGCTAAAGCTGCTGCCCCGGCAGCAGGGCTGCCCATGAATGTAGCGGCAATTAAGGCTCAACCCAAAGATCAGTTCAACCCTGATTACAGTAACGTGGTCAAGGATTTGAAACGTATTGGTAGTCTGGCAGGTTTATTCATTGCGATTTTAGTCATCCTCTCGTTTTTCCTGCGTTAAACAACAAATGCACCTCTTGAGGATAAGGAACCAGCCTCGTTCTAATTGCTTCTCTCCAGGGAGATGATGCTGATACAAGGCTGGTTTCGTCTATCTCTTGAGTGGAGGTTTTGGTGAATTCACCTCGTTCCCCTTGGTCTGGGCAGACAAAAACCCTTGTTGGCTTGCTGCTGGTTGTCTTTTTTATCTACCTGCTAAGCCGTTTCCGGGTGGTCATCCCTCCCCTGGTGATTGCGATTATTTGGGCTTACATCGTATCGCCGGTTGCCCGTTTCTTCTATAAACGCACCCGCCTGCACAGGGTTCTGGCTGTTCTGCTGGCTAATATCCTATTCTTAGCGATTATCATCACCTTACTGATGCTGATGATCCCAACACTAGCATCTCAGCTTACTATTCTGGACCTGGATGTACAACATTATATGCGCCAAGCGCGCTCTTTGCTGGGTTTCCGGGTAGTGATTGGTTCTCAGGTCATTGATTTGCCCAGAGTCTTGGATGAAATCCAGGTGGCTTTGCGGGGGTTTGTACAGCCGATCATTGGGCAGACTCTCAATATTGCCATGGGGATTATCACCTCGGTCATTTGGGTGGTATTTATCTTTATCGTGTCATTTTATCTGGTTAGAGATTCAGATAATTTAAACAAATGGGTGGAGGGTCTTATCCCTGATAGTATCTTGCCGGATTTTATTTGGTTTAGGAACGAGATTTGTGGAATCTGGTCGGCCTTTTTTAGGGGCCAACTGGTTCTTGGATTTGTAGTTGCTGCCATCATCACAGTGGCAGGGCTGATATTAGGATTGCCGCTGGCTTTAGCGATGGGCATCTTGGCTGGACTGCTGGAATTTCTACCCAGCATCGGGCATGGCATTTGGCTAATACTTGCAGCATCGCTAGCCTTACTGACAGGCTCAACCTGGATACCCATACCGAACTGGGCTTTTATGTTGCTCGTTATTGGGTTTCACTTCGTTTTCCAACAGTTTGATCTCAATTATCTTATACCGCGTATCATTGGGCGCAGTTTGCATTTGCCTCCGCTTGTGATTATTCTAGGCATCGTAGCTGGCGCGGCGACGGCTGGTATTTTGGGCATTCCCCTGGCGGCGCCCACAATTGCTTCAGCCCGCGTCTTGGGGCGATATATACATGCTAATCTGTTTGATTTGCCGCCATATCCAGCTTCTACTGCTCATCTGTTGCCCCCGCCAGATCCTTATTGGTGGCGCCGCTTGCGCCCCCGAAAATCAACTCAAGGAGACTCTGATACACCATGACAAGTTCAGGTTTATCCACACGTTCTCCCTCTTGGAATTCAAGCACCAAATTAGTGATCAGTTTGACATTGGCTGTTTGCGCTGTAGCGTTGTTGTATCAATTTCGCTCAATTATTGGACCGTTACTCCTGGCATTTATCCTGACTTACCTACTTCATCCAGTGGTAGATTTCGTATGTAAACATACCCGGCTTTCCTGGCGTATGGCGGTGATCCTGATCTACCTAGTTTTGATCTTGCTGCTGCTGGGAACATTTACCGCCACGGGGTTTGCGGTCCTACAACAATTACAGGGTCTGATCCTGGTTGTGAATAATTTTGTAAACAGTCTGCCGCAATGGATTGACCAACTGAGCCACCTTGCCTATACCTTTGGACCCTTCCAGTTTGACATGGAACAACTTAACCTTGATCTCGGTATCCTGGCGAAACAGACCTTGGATATTTTACGCCCCATGCTTGGTAAAGCTGGCGATTTGCTCGGCACGCTAGCTGGCAGCGCAGCGGGTTTTTTGGGCTGGTCGCTGTTTATATGGATAATTTCGTACTTTTTACTGGCCGAATCTAGCAAATTGAGCGATGTTCTGCCGTTCAGTGAATTTGCTGGCTATAATTACGATATTCAACGGCTGGAACGCGAGTTAGGACGTACTTGGCATGCGTTCCTACGCGGCCAGGTTACGGTCATCCTGATTGTGATGGTTACATCCTTCACGTTGATGACGTTTCTGGGGATACGCTATGCGCTGGTAATAGCCATATTGACGGGTTTAGCTCGGTTTGTGCCGTATATCGGTCCTTTAGTCACTGCTTCAGTGACGGCCATGCTGGCTTTCTTTCAAGGCACCAATTACTTTGGCTTATCTCCAATCTATTATGCTGCTCTGGTCGTGGGGTGCGCTGTCCTGCTTGACCAAATCCTAGATAATCTGGTTTCGCCGCGTATCTTCGGCCAAACCCTGGGTGTTCACCCAGCTGCTGTCCTGGTCGTGGCAGTTATTGCCGCCAACCTGATCGGTTTTACAGGTATTGTATTGGCTGCGCCTGTGCTGGCAACTATGAAATTATTAGGCCGTTATGTCACCCGGAAAATGTTAGACATGAATCCCTGGCCTACACCTGAAGTTACAAAATGGCCTGCTACCTATCCATGGGTGAATTGGAAACAGCGCCTGAAGAACTGGATTAATAAAATTCGTCACAGAAAAGATAAATGGAATTTTTAAACGACCAGGGAGGGTTGGCCGTAAAGTCGCTCGCGAATCTGAAGCACCTGGCGTCGCAAACGGTCATCGCGCTCCAGCATGTCGGCTACTTTTTCGCAACCGTATATAACGGTCGTGTGATCCCGCCCTCCCAGCATATTACCGATCTGCGGAAGGGAGAGTTTAGCCTCCTCACGCAGTAAATACATGGCGATTTGCCTCGGGATTGCAACCTGACGAGAGCGATCATGCTTCAGGATACGGTCTACTGTCACCCCAAAAGAGTCAGCTACGGCGTGTATGATCTGTTCTGGCCCCACCTCGCTGTGGCGTGTAATCATATCCGCCAGAGTGGCTTCGACTATTTGGTGGGATACAGGCTGGTTGGTCAAATTGGCAAATGCAACCACCCTGGTTAATGCGCCTTCCAGCTCGCGTATGTTGGATTGTATACGGCGGGCTATCAGGCCTAAAATCTCATCCGGTACATGGTAACCTGCCCGTTCCGCTTTAGAACGTAAGATGGCCACGCGGGTTTCGAAATCCGGTGGCTGAATATCGGTGGTCAGGCCCCATTCAAAACGTGAGCGCAACCGATCTTCTAGCGTAACCAGGGCCTTGGGTGGGCGGTCGGAAGTCAATACAAGCTGCTTTTCCTGTCCATGCAAGGTGTTAAATGTATGGAAGAATTCTTCCTGTGTGGAATCTTTACCGGCGATAAATTGGATGTCATCAACTAATAAAACATCAATTTGGCGATATTTCTCTCGGAATGCCTGGGTAGTGTTTGTGCGGATAGCATTAATCAGGTCATTGGTGAACTCTTCGGAGGAAACATATAAGACCATCTGTCCCCGCTGTCCGCATTCATTACCGATGGCATGCAGCAAGTGGGTCTTGCCTAATCCGACACCTCCATAGAGGAATAAGGGATTATAGGCATGGGCTGGTTTCTCAGCCACCGCCAGACTGGCAGCATGCGCCATGCGATTGCTAGGACCGACAACGAAATTCTCGAAGGTATAACGCTTGATCAGCGTAAAGTGAGTGGGCTGGGATAGGCTGTCTAAGAGAGGCTGATCCAACGCTGGTGATTCTGCAGGTTCACTTGCCGAGTTCCATACGACAAAACGCACCTGGACAGTGCGGTTCATGATGCCGGTTAAGATGCGTATAACCGTGCTTGATAATCGTTCTGCCAACCAATCGCGGGCATAAGCGTTCTTGACCCCGATAATGAGCTCCCCATCTTCATAGGAAATGAGCTCGGTATCCCGCACCCAGGTGTCAAAATTGGCTTTATTCATTTCCATTTGAAGTTGACCCAGCGTCGCTTGCCAGGCTTGCTCAGCTCGCATAAGCATCTCCTCCAGATTGTATGATAAACACCACCAGCCCCATGTAACCCTGGGCAATATATTTGCCCACCCTATAAACCAAAAGTATTAATACACTCCGTCTACCCATAGATAGTCGGAGTAATTTTTATCCTCCTGGTACTGTTTCCCCCTGATAAAAATCCATTTACGTCTTGGGTAACTTGGAAGACCCCCCTCGATTTTACCCGGTTACAGGCTGGGTGTCCCCTTTCCAGCACACGATTATATTTTAGCAGAAGACTCCATTTATGAGCAATACGATTAACCTACGGGACTCTAAAAATAATCAACACTTTAAGGTTGTGTTTTCTACAACATATAGCACATAGTAATTGTCAGACAAATATGTGTTTTCGAACATACATACCCCTATCCGTATGGGGTCAATAGTAATAATGTCCCGTATATATGCTTATCTCTCCATAAGTCAGTATCTATTATCCCGCTTTTCCTTAGAATCTTAAAACTTCACCCACCTTAAAATATCAAGTTTTATTGAGAACTACCTCACAATCTTCCCAGCGAAAATAATCCTTGTTACCATATATTTTGTTGACAAGATTTCTATGGAATGTTAACACAATTCTTTCGGAAAACGAGTATGCTATATATGGCAATTTCATGATAAACCTAATAAATGTTATCATCGAATTAGAAAAGGAGTGCAGAATATGTCTAAGATTATAGGTATCGACTTGGGTACTACCAACAGCGTAGTAGCCGTTATGGAAGGTGGCGAGCCGACGGTCATCACCACTGCGGAAGGCTCCAGGCTTTGTCCGTCAGTAGTTGCTTTCAATAAAAACGGGGAACGTATGGTTGGCCAGACAGCCAAACGCCAGACGGTAATAAATCCTGAAAACACGGTTTACTCAATCAAGCGTTTTATGGGGCGCCACTATGACGAGGTGGATACTGAGCGCAAGATGGTATCCTATAATGTTGTTAAGGGATCGGCTGGGGATGCACGCGTAGAAATTCCTCAAATGGGACGGGAATATACTCCCCAGGAAATCTCTGCCATGGTGCTTGCCAAGCTAAAAACCGATGCCGAGGCATACCTGGGTGAGTCGGTGACCAAGGCTGTAATTACTGTACCAGCTTATTTTAATGACAGTCAGCGCCAGGCCACCAAGGACGCCGGCAAGATCGCCGGGCTGGAAGTACTACGCATCATTAATGAACCCACTGCCGCTTCGTTAGCTTATGGGTTGGATAAGAAAGAAAATGAAACCATCCTGGTGTTTGACCTGGGTGGAGGTACATTCGATGTGAGTGTGCTGGAGGTTGGCGATGGTGTTGTTCAGGTGAAGGCCACCAATGGCGATACCCACCTGGGCGGTGACAACTGGGATGAACGCATTGTCAACTGGCTGGCCGATGAATTTAAGAAAGACCAGGGGATTGATTTGCGTCAGGACCGACAGGCTATGCAGCGTCTGCGAGAGGCCGCAGAAAAGGCCAAGATTGAACTCTCCACGATGTCTGAGACCGAGATTAACCTGCCTTATATCACGGCTGATGCCTCTGGCCCTAAACATCTCCAGATGCGCTTGAGCCGGTCTAAGATTGAGCAGTTGACTGAGGAATTGGTTGAACGCTGTCGCGAGCCTTTTCTGTCTGCCTTGAAAGATGCTGGTCTTAAAGCCAGCGAAATAGACGAAGTTGTATTGGTAGGTGGGGCGACGCGTATGCCTATGATTCAGGACTTGGTGCGAGCTCTCACCGATAATAAGGAACCTCATAAGGGTGTTAACCCTGATGAAGTGGTGGCGGTAGGTGCTGCTATCCAGGCTGGGGTGCTCGGCGGTGAAGTCAAAGATATCTTATTGTTGGATGTGACTCCACTCTCCCTGGGTGTGGAAACCTTGGGGAGTGTCATGACGGTTCTCATCGAGCGTAATACCACCATCCCGGTCAAGAAGACAGAAACTTTCTCCACGGCTGAGGATAACCAGATGGCAGTGGATATTCATGTGCTGCAGGGTGAGCGCCCGATGGCAGCTGATAACATGAGCCTGGGACGTTTCCGCCTGGAGGGCATCCCACCTGCGCCGCGCGGTATTCCACAGATCGATGTCACCTTTGACATTGATGCTAATGGCATTATCAATGTAGCCGCCAAGGATAAGGCGACCAGCAAGGAACAGAAAGTTACCATCACGGCTTCGACCAACCTTAACGAGGGGGAAATTGATCGTATGGTGCGAGAGGCAAAGGAACACCAAACTGAGGATCAGAAGCGGCGCGAGATGGTGGAGGCGCACAATACCGCCGATAACCTGGCCTATCAAACCGAAAAGACCCTGAAGGAATTGGGTGATAAGGTACCAGGCAATGAGCGCAGTAAGATAGAAGGGAAGGTTAGCGAGTTGCGGGAAGCGCTTAAGAGCGATAACGTGAATGACATAAAGCGCAAAACCGAAGACCTTCAGAATGCCTTCCACGCGCTCAGCCAGCAACTCTATGCCCAACAGGACCAGCAGCAAGCTGATCAACAGGCTCAGGAGTATGCCCCCCCAGACGCGGATTCAACTCCTCCTGACAATGGACGTCCTACCAGCGACACGGATGAGGGCGAGGTCGTTGAAGGCGAATTTACCGAAGCCTAACACCCAAGGCGTGAAAGACGCCAAAATGATGAAAAATATGAAAGGCGCGATATAGTTCGCGCCTTTTTGTGTTTTTTTATGCCTATGCTATCAAGGGTGATATAATGTTAGGGAGATTTTCCTCTGGCGTTATTGTGTACATACTACAGATCATTGGAGGCAAACCTGATGGAACAGATTTTGAAAGAAATCCGTGAAGGCATTATGGTAGGAGACGCGGACCTGGTGCCACAAAAAGTCCAGCAAGCTTTGGATATGAGTCTGGAGGCTGGTCATGTGCTGAATGATGGCTTGATCGCTGCCATGGGAGAAGTTGGTCGCCTGTTTGAGCAAGGGGAATATTTTGTGCCCGAGATGCTGGTGGCAGCTCGAGCAATGAAGGCCGGTATGGCTGTGCTTAAACCCTTCTTGGTCAGCAGCGATGTTAAACCCGCTGGAAGGATTGTCACCGGCACCGTGAAAGGTGACCTGCATGATATCGGCAAGAACCTGGTCGGTATGATGCTGGAAGGGAATGGCTTTGAAGTCAAAGATCTGGGTGTGGATGTCGCCCCAGAGAAATTCGTGGAGGTGGTCAAGAGTGGGGAAGTCGACATCGTCGCTATGTCTGCCTTGCTTACTACGACCATGACCAATATGAAATCTACTATAAAGGCGCTCGGGGAGGCCGGGCTGCGGGATCACGTGAAGGTGATTGTTGGGGGCGCAGCTGTGACCGGAACTTACGCCCACGAAATTGGGGCCGATGGTTACGCCCCCGATGCCAGCCAGGCAGCCGCTCTGGCGAAATCATTGGTTGCGTAAAGAACAAAAAAACAGGAGGTTGCCATGCACCCCTTAGAGTCTTTGTTGGCTTCATATCCTTTTTTGCTGGCTGATGGTGCCATGGGTACGATGCTGATGGATGCCGGCCTGGAGCGAGGGGATGTTCCTGAATCGTGGAATAGCCTCCATCCAGAACGCGTGCGGGCTGTTCACCGGGGCTATATTGAGGCTGGCTCACAGATCATCTTAACCAATACCTTCGGGGGAAACCGTTTCCGCTTGCAACGACGGGGTCTCCAAGACCGCGTCGCAGAATTGAACCGCGCTGCAGCCCAACTGGTACGCGCCGAGGCTGATATTGCTCCCCACAAAGTAGTTGTTGCAGGCTCGCTAGGACCGACTGGTGAAATGCTTCAACCATTGGGAGCAATGTCCTTTGAGGATGCTAAAGTGGCCTTTGCCGAACAGGCTTCCGCGCTGGCAGAAGGCGGTGTTGATGTCCTGTGGGTTGAAACAATGAGCGATCTGGAAGAGGTGCGTGCCGCTGTGGAAGGCGCACGCTCGGTAAGCGACCTTCCGTTGGTTGCCACGATGACCTTCGATACCAAAGGGCGGACGATGATGGGAGTCAAACCAGTACAGGCGCTAGAAATGATCCGCCTATTTAAGCCGGTGGCGTTAGGAGCAAATTGTGGCAAGGGACCGGATGAATTGGAGGCTACTATCCAGGCCATGCATACTGCCGATGCCAGCATGGTTTTGGTGGCTAAAGGTAATGCCGGCCTGCCAGAGTTCATCGACGGGGAGATTGTGTACCGGGCGACGCCGGAAGTCATGGCAGGTTATGCTGTGCGAGTATATGAACTGGGCGCCCGCATTATCGGCGCCTGCTGCGGCAGCACCCCGAAGCATATCCAGGCGATGGCGGAGGCCCTACGGGCGCACTTGGCCTAATTGTTGATTTTGAGCCAGTTGGACGACGCATTGAGGTACAGCCTGGCACCACCTTGATGCAGGCTGTCCAGGCTGCCGGTGTGGAGATTACCTCGATTTGTGGGGGAGAAGGATGGTGCGGCAAGTGTCGAGTACAACGAGTTTTGGGTGATCTGACTTCCGCTACCGAACTGGAGTCTGAGGTTTTAAGCGAGGAAGAGATCGAAAACGGCTGGCGGCTGGCTTGCCAGTCCCAACCCCTGACCCATGTAAAGATCGATATCCCGCCCGAGTCACTCACCTCACTGCAGCGGGTCCAGATGGAGGGGGATGAAGGCGGCTTTGAATTAGACCCGGTTGTGATCCCTATAGAATTGCATTTTGAGCCACCCACCCTGGCTGACCAGATTTCGGATGTTAGTCGGTTGAAAACCGCGCTGATGGAACGAGGTGTCCGGTCACCGCAGGTTAAATTTCCCCTCTTGATAAGTTTGTCCAGTGCATTGCGTATCCAGGCTTGGCAGGTACGCCTGGCGCTACGGGGTGAAGAGGTTGTGGGGGTTTTTCTTCCTGAGATGCCCCTGCTTGGGCTGGCGGTGGATATAGGTACAACCAAACTCGCGGCCTATCTGGTTAATTTGGAGAATGGCCGCACGCTTGCCAGGGCCGGAGTGACCAATCCCCAACTGGCCTATGGAGAGGATGTCATTAGCCGTATCGCCTATGCCAATCAAAATGAGACTAGTCGCGGCGTGCTTCAGACTAGGCTGGTTGAACGGATGAATGAGTTAGTGGATGAGCTGTGTCTCCAGGTGGGGGTGCTGAAAGAGCAAATTATTGAGGCTGTCATGGTGGGCAATACGGCCATGCACCATTTATTTCTGGGATTACCTGTACGCCAGCTTGGGGAAGCGCCGTATATCGCCGCAGTCAGCGAGTCTGTTGAAGTCCGTGCCCAGGATTTAGGTCTGCACGTGGCGCCTGGGGCTTATGTGTATATGCCCCCAAATATTGCCGGTTTCGTGGGTAGCGATCATGTTTCTATGCTGCTGGCAACCGAGATAGCCGGGAAAACCAGCCACGATGGATCAGTCGTGATGGCGTTGGATGTTGGTACGAACACAGAGATCAGCCTGGCAGCCGCTGGCCGCATTTTGAGCTGCTCTTGTGCTTCAGGGCCAGCCTTTGAAGGTGCCCATATTCACGATGGGATGCGGGCGGCGTCAGGAGCGATTGAGCAGGTGCGGATGGTCACCGGGGACATCCATGTTCACACAATTGGAGGCGGGTTGCCAGTGGGTATATGTGGCTCCGGCATTTTAGATGCCATCGCCGAAATGCGTAAGGTTGGAATTATTGATGGGACCGGCCGGCTGCAAAAGGATGCACCTGGAGTCCGCATTGGAAAACATGGAGGGTACTTTATACTGGTGCCGGCTTCTGAAACCGGGCATGGACGAGAGATAGCCATCACGCGCAAGGATATCCACGAGATACAATTAGCAAAGGGTGCCATCCGGACAGGGATCAATATCCTGCTGCTTGAAGCAGATATCAGCTATGAGGATATTGACGAATTTATTGTCGCAGGTGCGTTTGGCACTTATCTGGATATTGGTAATGCTGTCAATATCGGTATGTTTCCACCCCTACCCTTAAAGCGTTTCAAGCAGGTGGGAAATGCAGCCGGGATTGGGGCAAAACAATTGCTGTCATCCGTTGCTAGGCGCCGGGAGGCACCTGAAATAATTAAGCGGGTGGAATATGTCGAATTAACTACT
>Ga0315295_10001288_pt1 | contig 21462 bp, 20 predicted proteins | sample YL17G14_0_MG_FD_204453 | JGI IMG/M metagenome (GOLD analysis project Ga0315295, IMG submission 204453) | Sediment microbial communities from Yellowstone Lake, YNP, Wyoming, USA - YL17G14_0 | ecosystem: Environmental > Aquatic > Freshwater > Lake > Sediment | place: USA: Wyoming | collected...
CCCCGACTAGGCTTTTTTGAGAACCAATATCTCCTTCCAAAAAACCTATTTCTTGATAGAGGTTCTCAAGGGTCAGCGTCATTTCCTTTGCGTAAACAAGCGGGTCGTAAACCTCCTTTCCTAAGGCTTTTTGGCCCAATTCCGACAAATCCTGTACTACACTGCCTGCCTTGATGCCGATATCGGAAGCTCTCTCCAGAAGGCTCGAAAGTTGTAGGGGTTGATAAAATACTTGTCCCAATACCGGAACGGAGGCGGCAACGGTTAGGGGCGCCTCAAGCATGCGAGCCGTAAGCCTCGTGACCACGAAGGCTCTCTGTGAAGAATCGGTTTTCCCCTTCTCCAAATCGTTTTTGCCTTGAACAAGCGAAAGGACCGATAGGCCCATCAGCAGAAAAGGGGCAAGAATCAGCAGTAAACCGACCAGCAACAACCAATGGCGAACAGTAAGCCTGGAAGTCTTCGGAGTTTTTTGGGCTCTCTTTTTTACCTCTTTGACAATTACCTCTTTAGGGGCGGGTTGATTTTTAAACCACTCGACGGTTGGCTTGATTCCTTCTGCAAAACCGGTGCCGGTTCTAACCACATTTCCCGGCGACAACTCTGTTTGCTGGGGCGCAGCGCCCAAGGAAATGCGTATTTTCTTTTCTCTCCCCAAAACCTCTGCTATCTGCCCTCCGTTGAGGGGCTCTCCCAGTATTGCAAAGCTTTCGTACGGGGGTCCGAAAGAAAACATTGTCTTGGCAATTTCTTTGGCGATGTCGGGGTAAAAGGTTGGGTAAAATACGTCTTCGCTGTCTATCCCAACCTCCGCTCCTTTAAAGAAATCTGTTAGTACGGCGCCTAATCCGGATTTTTCCGAGAAGGACATCCTTGGACCATATGTGTCCCTAAGAAAAACGACCGTGCTTGAAAAATCAACGACCCTGATGGCCGTTTCCAGGTTTTTAAGAATTTTTTCTCCAACCGCACCCAAGGGAATTATGAATATTGTCTTTGAGAGCCAAGCCTGTGCATTTTGAATTGTTCTGGCGATTCGGTTTGCCAAGTAGTCTTCACGCTCGGGGGTTAAAAGCGAACAGATCGCGTAGTCGAATTCCTCGGGGGTCGAGGTTATACCTTCGTCTTTAATCTCAAAACGTACCGATTCGTTTAGATGTCTGGTATTTATCCTCCAGTTTTCTGTTTGGCTACAAAGAATTAGGACCTGACACGATTTTCCGAGAAGCGTTTCAACAATGTTTAGAACGATGGGGTGGTATTCCGAAAATATCGCTACGGTCGGGTTCATTTTCTTATCGTATTTCAATTTCCGCAGCTTTTCAATTTCTTTGAGGATTGGTTATTAAGACAAAACGGGAAAACTTTTGTTTTCAAGTGCAAGTAATGTTTTTAGTCACGGGGTACGTGAAATTTTTAGGTGTTTTCATCTAAGGTCTCATTTACCAAAAAATCCGCTATTTTATTTTTTATCCTGGGTACCGACTTGTAAATTATCTTTGCCGGAATAATTTTCTCTATTGTTTTAATCGAATAAAATAAATTTCTCAGGTTTTCGTTCTTGACCTTAAACTCCCCAAGCAATTGTTTTACGACCAGCTCGGAATCCATGACCACAACGACTTGCTCCGGAATATCTTTTTGTTTTTGCAACCAAGAGAGTGCCAGTCTCGCAGCCGAATACTCCGCAATATTGTTTGTCGCCTTCCCTAAAAACCTTGCCTCTTTATAGACCACCTTGCCCAGCTTTTCGACAACAAAAGCGGCGGCTGCCGGACCCGGGTTCCCCCTGGCTCCCCCGTCACAATAAATATTTAAATGGTTTTGCATCGCTTCGTTATTTTATCAGAAGACTTATCGATTATTAACCGGTCTTTTTCTGAAAGACAGCCCTAAGACTACCGCGGCCAACAGCTCGTTTTGCTGTAGGGTCAGCCAATAGTGATCCAGAAAGCCTGTTAACAGAATAAACAGGATGGCCAGGTAAACTCCTGGCCAGTTACTTAATAAACTTTTAGACAGAGCCGTATATAGGATCCCGACAAAAATTAAGGCCCCGACGATGCCCGTTTCCGCAAGAACAAGCAGGACAAGGTTGTGGACGGGCTGGAGCCACCAAATAACCGGCGTGGCTGTGTTGTCTTGGGGTAGGCGGCCGACATAATTATTTAGTCCAACACCAAAAAGCGGTTGCTCGGAAAACATTTGCCCTGCACTGATTGATAGGGAAATTCTCTTTGAAAGACTTTCCGCCAGGCGACTTGTTTCTTTGTAATAGTTCTTGGCCAAGGCGGGCATTAGCATGCTCAGAAGAACAAGGCTGACGAGAACTGTTGTAGATAGTTTTCTTGTCCAATTTACTTTTTGCCTGACCAATGTATACCCCAAAAACACAAGGGACAGGGAAACAACGGCTGCAAGAGAGGCGCTCAACAATAGCGCCGCGAGTACCAACAACAAAGCGGCGACAAACCTTTTCGACAATTTTCCCTTAAACAGCAGTGGCAAAAACAAGACCAAAACCACCCCCAAATATCCGGCAAAAGAGTTGGGGTGAGAAAACGTTGAGTAGGCCCGCAATGTCTTCTGCCCCAAAAATGACCAAAGGGCAATTCCGGGAGTTGAGGTGTTAAAACTTCTTTCTCCCAAATAGTATAACAGCCCCCCGATTGTTTCCCCTTTTACGACCTGTGCGATTCCGACCAGCGAAAATGCGGCAGCGGATATTAACAATGGTTTTATCAGCCAGGACATAAAATTAAAACCCTTCTGTTTGGCCACCATGAAAGCCAAAACCGAAAGTTCGGCTATTTTCAGCCACTTAAAAATTGCCGGAGAGGGACTCCTTGAAAAACAAACATTAACTATTGCCAAGAGAGCGACAACAAATACGACCTTTAACAAACCCGTCCGGACTTGCTTGGTTGTGTTTTTTATAAAGAGAAGAAACAGAACTCCAAAAACGATATCTGTTAAATAGATCGTGGGAGAAAGGTAGTCTACTCTGATCCCGAAAACATAAGCCCACTGGGGCCAAAAATGATATCCCAATTGAGTCGGCAGAAGAAAAATAAATAATTGAAAGAGGTTTTTGAGGTTTAGCTTAAAAGCTCTGATCACTTTCCTTTGGGAGTAACTACCAAATATCTGTCCTGTCCTTCCCCTGTCGATTCGGTAGTCACTTCGGTGTCTTTCTCCAACTCGATGTGTATCAGCCTTCTTTGTGAAGCGCTCAGGTTATACAAAGGCTGGGGCTCCCCTGTTTGTTTGGCCCTTTCTGCAACCTCTTTTGCCAGCTTGACAAGTTGTTCCTCTTGTCTTTCTCTCCAGTCCCCAATGTTAACCACTATCCTTTTCCACTCCCCCAGGTTGCTTCTGACCATCATCCCCAAAAGGGTTTGGATGGCGTTAAGGGTTTCTCCGTGCCTGCCGATAAGGAGTCCCCTCTCCTCCTCAGTTTCGATATTTACAACCGTGGCCTCGTTTTCCTTGTCCTCATCTACCGTAACCTTGGCCTTTGTCCCCATAAGGGAGAGGAGCTTCTTGGCCAAATCCTCTGCCAGCTCTTGTGTGTTTTTCTCTTTTTTCTTAGCCATTTTTATTCGCTTGCGATTTTAACAAACCGAGCTTAGAAATCCAAGGAGTCATTCCTCCCCAACCTGTTGTTTTGTATTGCTGCCAGGCTTGCCAGAAGGAGAACAAAAGCCAGTATAGGGCCAGTCCTGAAGGGAAACTCATGCCGAAAATCAGGGTAAAAAGCGGAAAGGTGTAGGTCATCGATTGTTGCATCGCAACTTGGATATCATCTGCGCCACCCGCGGTTTTTTGGGCCACCTTCTTCTCCGCGCTGACCATCGGGGCCATTATTTTGGCGGAAACAAATTGCAAGAGGGCCGCCAAGATAAGGAGAGGCCCAGGAATCGGAAACGGTGCGCCGGGAATACGGAAAACGTCAGGCTTTGTCAGGTTTAGATAGAGAAAGCTGGTTTTTAAGCTCTCGTTTTGTGCAAAACGCAGGGGCTCATAAAGAAGCGCGTTTAATTTTTCTATTCCTACTCCCGGGGAAAGAACCCGTGTAAAAACATTAAACAGGGCGATAAGTATAACTATCTGCAGAAGGTAAGGAAGACATCCCGCCCCAGGGTTTACTTTTTCCTGGCGGTAAAATTCCGCTTGGGCCTCAAGAAGTCCCTTTTTGTCGTTGGCATATTTTTTCTTCAGCTTGTCCAACTGCGGCTGAAGTTCTTTCATTTTTTTCATTGATTGCATATAAGGCTTTGTTAAGGGGTTGAGAATAAATCTTAAGGCCAGACTAAAAGCTATTATTGCGATACCCAGATTTCCTCCCAAGAGTTTATAAAAAAGTATAAGCCCGTTGGTTAAGGGCTGGATCAGAAATGTGGTAAAGATGTTCATTTTGCTGGAACCGGGTCGAGACCTCCTTTGGCGAAAGGATGACAACGCGCAATTCTTCTTAGGCTTAAGGTTGTCCCCTTGATTACTCCGAATCTTTCAATGGCCTCGGCCGAGTAAGCGCTACAGGTCGGCGAATATCTACAGCCTTCACCAAAGAGATGGCGCAGGGTAACCGACACAAATCTTTTATATAGACTGTTCAAAAATAAGATGGTTTTCTTCATTTTAGTAAATTTGCTTTCTGCAGCGTTTCCCTCACTTCGTTCATCATATTGTCCGTAGACATTGCCGTAGCTTTCTGTTTTGCTAAAAAGACGACGTCGTATCCTGCTACAATGTCGGCTGTCAAAAACCTTACCGCCTCGCTGAGGGCCCTTTTTATCCTGTTCCTTTGGACCGCTTCTTTGGAAACCTTGGTTGAGACGATAAAGCCATACTTGCTTTTTGACCCGTCTTCCCTTTCTAGAAAACACAAACCGAAGGATTCCGCCTGAACGAATCTGCCTGCGGCCAAGACGTTCTCAAAGGTCTTTTTGCCCGACAGGAGATATTCTTTTGCCAACATTTATTGACTCTTTAAAGGGAGACTTTTTTTCTTCCCTTGAGGCTTCTCCTTTTTAAAACCTTTCTGCCCTTGGCGGAACTCATTCTGGCCCTAAATCCATAAGTCCTAATTCTTCTTTTCTTGCTCGGCTGCATCGTTCTCTTGGTCGACATGTTCTAGATTGTAACATACGAAAACCCAGATTTCGAGCCGAGACTTCCCGCTTTCGTGTTTTTTGGGGGTTGACGAAATGTGGATAAGTTTATAATAGTGCATTGGGTCATAGGGCCAACTTTCTTGCACCTCACTGCTCCAGTAAGGCCATATGTACACCGACAGCTATGGATTACGACAACAAAACTCTTTGGCGGGATATCCTTGAAAGCGTCAAGGTTTCCGTTTCACCCGCGATATTTTCTACGTGGTTCTCTCAAACCCACCTTATGGGCTTGGACAAAGAGAAAGAGCGTTTTGTGGCCTCTGTGGGCTGCAATTCCCCTTATGTCAAAACAACAATCGAGTCCCGATATTTCGGCTTACTCCAGGACGCCTTGACTTCTGTCTTGGGAAAGCCTTGCGACCTTGTTTTTTCGGTAAAACAGGACCCTCTAAAGGGGACAGCTGCGAGCATTTCGGCGGCCCCTCTTTTTGAAGACGAAAAAAGCGACGAGGGGTTTGTCTCTTCCCTTAAAAAGGCAAGAATTAGGCCCGCTTTAACTTTCGAAAACTTTGCCGTTTCCTCCTCAAACCAAATGGCCTGGGCTGCGGCGGAAGCTGTGGTAAAAACTCCCGGAAGCGCCTATAACCCACTCTTTGTCTGGGGAGGGGTCGGGGTTGGCAAGACCCATTTGATGAACGCCGTGGGCGTGGCCATGCTAAGAAAGGACTCCGGAGCAAAGGTCCTCTTCTGCACAGGGGAGGAGTTCACCAACGACATCGTCGAAGGAATCAGAAACAAGACAACCCAGAGCTTCAGGGATAAATATCGAAGACTCAACGCCTTAGTCGTTGACGACATCCAGTTTATTGCCGGCAAAGATGCGGTCCAGGAAGAGTTTTTCCATACCTTTAACGCTGTCACCAACGCCGGGGGACAAGTAATTCTGGCTTCGGACAGGCCGCCTTCAGAAATTTCGAAACTTGAAGAAAGGCTTAAAAGCCGATTTGAGGCCGGCCTGATCGTTGACATTTCAGCACCGGACTTTGAGCTGCGCTGCGCCATTTTGCAGATTAAAGCCAAGGAGAGGGGAGTAGAGCTGCCCATGAACATTGTCCAAATGGTTGCCGGGAATATCGACTCCGCCAGAAAGCTGGAGGGGTTTTTGGTGCGTCTTTCTTCCGAGGCCAGATTAAGAAACAGCGAAATAAACGAGGAGCTGGTGGGCTCCCTCTTGGGAAAGAGAGGGGAGGAAAACGGACAGCCGATTAAGGCCAGCCCCGCCGATGTCGTTAACTCCGTGGCCAAATATTACTCTCTCGGGAAAAGGAACCTGCTTGGTGCTTCTCGGGCCAGGCCTGTTGCCAGACCAAGACAGGTTTTAATGTATCTGCTTAGGACACAACTACAACTACCGCTGGTGGAGATCGGGAGGATTGTGGGGGGAAGGGACCACACAACCGTCATGCACGCTGTGGGAAAGATAAGCTTTTTACTCTCAACCGATGTGCAGATTCGTCAGGATATCCTGGGGATAAAAAACTCACTATGAGGATAGATTATAAAGAACCCCACTTATCAACATCCAGGCTAAAATTATCCACAGGTTTTTCCACAAAGCCCCGTGCTTGTTTTAAACAAAGACCGTACGCTCAAGCGGGCTCGTCTTTCCACATATGAACACCCCCTACTACTACCTCTACTATTTGAATAATATAAATAGCGTATACTCTAACTGAAATGAAATTGAAAGTTTTGCAAGAAAATTTAAACAAGGCTCTGGTCAGTGCTTCACGCTTCGTTAGCCCTAAAGCCCAACTCCCTGTTTTGGGAAACATCCTGCTTAAGGCAACGAAAACAAAACTTATCGTAGCTTCTACTAATTTGGAAATTTCAGTGGCCTCATCTGTTGGAGCACAGGTAAAAGAGGAGGGGGAAATTACGGTTCCTGCAAGATCTATCGCAGAAGTTGTTGCCAACTTGCTTCCCGGAAGCATGTCTGTCTCTTCGGAAAAGGAGCAGCTTAAAATCGAATCCCAAAGCTCAACCTTGGTGCTGTCCGGGATGAACTCCGCCGACTTTCCCTCGGTCCCCCAAAAAATCGAAAAAGCCAGGGCGATGCCTTTCCCCAAAGAGGCCTTCCTTAACGCTTTGGGACAAGTCTTATTTTCAACCTCAATCGACGAAACCAGGCCCGTGCTTACCGGGGTGTTGATGATTTTTTCCTCCGGAAAATTAACGATGGTTGCCACCGACGGATTTAGACTTTCCCAGAAAAAAATCTCCCTACAGGGAAAGTTGGGCTACCGGGTTATTATCCCCAAAACAGCCCTGATCGAGTGTTTAAGGCTCGCCCCGGAGGAGGAAGAGATTCTTTTTGACTATAAAGAGAAGGAAAACCAAGTGGCCTTTGGTTTTTCGGACACGGTTCTTTCCTCTAGGGTCTTGGAAGGAGACTTCCCCGACTTCGAAAAAATAATGCCAAAACAGAGCTCTCTCTCGGTTGAGATTGACAAGGAAGACTTTCTTCGGGCGGTGAAGCTGGCGTCGGTTTTTGCCCGGGACTCCGCCAACATCGTAAAGCTTTCCATCGGGAAAAATTCAGTCGAGGTTTTCGCTGAAAGCTCCCAGGCCGGAAATCAAAAAACGCAGGTTGAGGCCAAAACCGAAGGGCCGGGTTTGGAAATTGCCTTCAACTATCGTTTTTTGGAAGAGCTGCTGCACGCGATTAAAGGGGAAACGGTTAAGGTCGAGCTTTCATCTCCCGGCTCCCCGGGGGTCTTTAAAGACGCCTCAGACCCGGATTTTATCCACCTGATCATGCCGGTAAGGGTTCAGGCTTAAGGGGCCCAGTTCTCGTCGAAGTTGCTCTTGCTGACCTTCTTAAACAAGAAAGAGTGTTCCACTGGAGAGGAAAGCGCGACTCTTTCTTTCGAGCTTATTGTTATCGTAACTTTGTACTGTATATCATATTTCCATTCCGACGTGGGGGTAATATAGAGAATTTTTCCGCTGGCATCGGTTGAGAGCTCGAAGCCGACAAAGGGGGTAACGATAATGTTTGCGGTCGAGGGGTCAACAGGAGCCGAAAAGGTATAAGAAAGGGTAACCAACGGTACCGCAACTTCCTGTTCTCCTTGGGGAGGATAAAACTGGATAAGCTGAAGCGGGGCAGGTGTCGGGGTAGGGGAAGGGGCCGGGCTTTGGGTTTTTTTCAATAGCAAAAACCCGGCGATCAAGAGAAAAACCGCAGTCAAAACAATAACCAGCCTGTATTTCTTTAAGAAAGCCTTCATTTTTATATTTTACACTAGCGGCAGAAATAGTCCTCGGGCCGCACATATCTTCCCGAGACAGAAAATTCGATATGCAGGTGGGTGTTTCCCCCTTGCGGGAAGAGCTGGCCAATTCTTTGCCCGGATTGGATAGACCCCCCAGTGGCTGCTCCGGGGGAAAGGTGGGTTAAGACAAGGTAGTAAGAGCCGGATCGATAGATAAAAGTTTGGCCGGCGCTGGCGTTCGAGAAGCCCCCCTGGTAGCTCCAGGTTACGGCTTGACCCCTGACGGTGGGGGCGAAAACTTGTGTATTGCCCGACGGAAAGACGTCCATGGCGTAACCGTAGAAATCACAGGTGGAGGATTGATTGGAACAAACGTTTCCGCCGTTGGTTGGTCCGTAGCAGTTTGCCCCCTGCGGTAGCGAGTATCTACAAGAGGAGCCGCTCATTCTTCTCCAGTAATCGTTGCTACCGTGACCTCCGGATTCGTTACCTGGATGATAGGACCAATGGATGGGTTGGGATTGCCCCCCGGGCAGCGGACAGGAAATTGGGGGATTGCCCACAACCACGGCAGCGCTTTGGCTGGCCAGCGCCCCTTTTTGGCCAGGAGCGTCGGCGGTAACCGTGATCGTGTCGGAGACGATAGAGTTGTCCAAGGGCGGTCCGATGGTTAGCGTATAGGTAAACTCATAGGCGCGGGTGGGGGAGATGAAAGTAGGGGGGCTATTAATTTCAGGCACCGAGGGGGGCGTAAAAGGCGGATTGGTCCTGCTGATAATCTTATATTCGTTTTTGATGGAGATGTTGGTTAGTGTTCCTTTCTTGGCCCAGATTTTGACACGGTATGTAACGGGGCCAAAGCCGGGACAGCCGGTTCTGTGCATACACTCCGGAGAGGCTGTTTTTTCTATTCCTATATAAGGAGATTCAATTGCGCCGTATAAGGAGCTCGGGCTGGGAGGAACGATATAAGCACCAGAGTTGATAATAAAAAGGATTAGGGCCACGACTACCGGAACGGCAACCAAAGACACCAAGACGGGCACGGCGATAGACGGCAACAACATCCCGGTAATTCCCGCCAGAACACCCTGAACAGCCCCTGCCGCAGCCATTCCGGCCGACTGCAGTCCTCCTGCTCCCAAAGCAATTCCTCCGACCCCTAGCCCAGCGACCAACAGGAAAGGGTTTCTGAAGAAAACTCCGGCGGCAAGAAGCCCTGCCGCCGCTACGCCAAACTCCTTGGCGTTTCTTTTTAGCCAGGAGATTAAGTCCGGAATTTTACTGGCCAACCAGCCGAGAATGGCTCCGATGATGGCCGTGACTGGGGCGGCCGGCCCCCCCGCAGCAGCTCCGACGGCCGCACCGGCTTCTGCTCCTGCGGCAGTCCCCACGGCCTCTCCGGCGATTGCCAATCCGGCCTTGGTTGCGATTGCTTTAACCGCCCTAGAGGCAAGCTTTCCGAACAGTTGTTGGCCAGCGCGGGAAACGAGATTCCCAAAGAAAGACTGGTGGGGAATGGCAGCAACCCCACCTGTTTCCGGAGGATTAAAAAAAAGAGAAACTTGAGCTTGTGTTAGCCCCGTATCGGGGCCCAGAAGCAGCGTGACCTCTTTAATTCTAAAGGACGCCTGAAGGATCCTAGTTTGCAAAGAGCGGCTAGATTCTATCCCCTTGATGGCTTTAACGAGTTCGTCGAACTTCTTAGCCTCCTTGCTGGGTAGGGCAGCCGCCTTTCCCTCAAGTTTTTGGCTAGGAACGCCCTTGGCCCAAAGCAGCATTGCGGTTGCAGGGGCAGGACCGACGCTTTCTTTGATTGCGGGATACGCGAAAGAAATGGCCGTACGCAAGGGGAGCGAAACGGTTTTGTTGACAACCTTTTGAACAAAGTGGCCCTGCTCGGCAGTTGTTTTAACTCCAACGGTTAAAACCTCCTTGGGGGCAGCAGCCGGGGCTTCTTCGACTGGGGGTGTTGGAGTCGAGACCGCCTCCTTTGCCCTCTGGCTCTCAAGTAGAGCATCTTTTGCCAACTTCTGCTTTTCGTAGGCAGAGGCTGCCTTTTGTCCTTTTTCCCGAGACAACCTTTCCTGTTCCTCCAGCCTGGCAACCATTTCGTCCAGCTTTTCCGGGACTGTTCGCTCAAGACGCCCCCCTTCTTTCCAGTCTCTAATTGTGGCCGCCGCCTCTTCGATGGACTCCGTACTGGTCGAATTTAGAGCAAACTCCAAGAACTCCAGACGTTTAAATCCGCCCCAGGCTTCGTGGAAAGGAAGAGTTGTCTTTCCCAAAAGAAAGATTTCCTGGGCAACATCGGGATAGAAGGCCACGACGCCGTCGTAAAGGAACTTGACGGTTTTTTCGCTGGGCGTCTTGAATTTAGAATCGTCGGCCATTTAAATATTGGGAACCATTCTTTCCAGCGGTTTGGTGGTAATCAGTTTGTGCTCGTCTTCCGAGGCAACCACCCGAATCGGAGCGTGATGGGGTCCGGCAAAGAAGATCCCTTCCCCCACGTTGGCAGCCAGAAGAAGCTGTTTTTCTCCCTGGGAGAGATAAAAGACCTCGGCGATTTTATCGATTGCCGCAGGGGATTGTTTGAGCAGTAGCTGCATGGAGGAATTCGTCAAGATAGCTTTCCCTATATCTTGTCCCAAAAAGTCTTCGACGTCCTGGGTGATGGTGGTTAAGCCCAGGTAATATTTTCTGGCCCGCTTGACCACCGACCACAAAAACTGGGCGGAATCGGGATATCGCATCATGTGCCAGGCCTCATCTACCACCAGAAGTCTTTTTTTCAGGTCTCTTTTAACCTTGGTCCAGATAAAATCGAGGATGATAAACATGGCGATGGGCCGTAGGGCATCCTGTAAATCCTTTACCGAGAAGACGGTAAACGGATTTTTGATGTTGACGTTAGTTTGTTTATCAAAGATGCCGACAAACGAGCCGCGCACAAACTTTTCGATTCTGGCGGCCAAATCCATGGCCTCGGCGGTTTCCATGCCGATTAAGGTTTTGTATAAATCTTCCATTAAGGGCGGCTCTTTCTTTTGAGTTGCTGGATCTTGGGTTATTCCCTTTGCCCGATAGGTAGAGACCAGAGCTCGGTCCAAAAGAGCCTCCTGAGAGGGCGTGATTGCGCCCATAATCACCTTAAAGAGTGAATGCAGGGAAAGAATTTTTAAGCCCAGTTGGTTTTCGCCCGCCTCATAAATCTGCGACAGGTCAAAAGGATTTATCTTAGAAGGAGAGGAAAAAGAAAAAGAGATAAACTCACCCCCGGCCGCATCGGCCAAGGCCTTGTATTCGGATTCGGGGTCGATAACTATGACCTCGGTCCCGATCATTAATGACCTTAAGGCTTCAAGCTTGACGAAATAACTTTTGCCCGCGCCCGAGGTTGCAAAGATAGTCATGTTGGCATTTTCCAGGGAGAAGCGGTCGAAGATAATGAAAGATTCGTTTTCGGAGTTGGTTCCGTAAAGAACTCCTGTGTCCGAGGAAAGCTCGGCGGAGGTTAGGGGAAAGGTGGTTGCCAAAGAGGTGGTGTCCATATTTCTGGTGATTGAGAGTCTGTCGATTCCGAAAGGGGCGCTGGAAACAAAACCGTTTTCCATATCCAAGGTTGCGTGTTTGGCAACCACCAGAATTGAGCCGAGTGTTGACTCAACCTGTCGGGTTAGCTGATTTAACTCCTCAAGCGTTGAGGCGGGGATGGTGATATAAAAGGAAAATTGAAAAAAGCGCTCGGCCCCTTTGACCAATTGTTCCTGCAGGGTCCTGGCGTCCTCAAGTTTTGCCTGGGTTGAGGGGTCTACGATTTTGCCCCGTTCAAGGTCGGTGGCTATCTCCGCCTCCATCTCGGCAATCTTCCTTCTCAAATCATCAAGTACCGTTTTGCCCTCGACCGGATAAAGATAAAAGGAAATATCAAGCGAACTGTCAAAGTTTATTATCGGCTCGAGCCAGCCGGGAGAGACAAAGCGGGGATATCCCGCCACGAACAGTGTCCTGAAATAAACGCTGTTGATTTTTACGTAATCAAATTCGGTCTCAAGCGATTGGGGAGCAATGATGTCCTGAATTCCAAACCCTTGGCCGGGAGCAAAAAAAGCGGTTTTGGGAAGGCTGGGCTTTGCCCCTTGACCGGGCGCGGGAGCTACTGGGGCCGGAGTGGGATTGGGAGGGTTCATTTTATTGCGCTTGAAACCTCCTCCTTCTTGATGGCGGGTGCTTCGGTATTATAGACATCGTAATAAAGATCCATTAAACCCAGGTTGGTCAGCTGCTTAAGCTTAAGACCCAGCCTTCCGGCTTGTCTCACCAGATGGTCTCGCCTGGGGTAGAGCACCACCTTGGCTTTTTTTAAGACATACGATTCCGGAAAAGGCAGAGGCCCTTTTCTTTTGGCCGTAGTCAAAAGCGACTTGGTCACTCCCAGCTCCAAGGGGCTAAAAGGAATTATCAGATAGAACTTCTTGCCCAAGACATTCTTCTTCTTAATTGAATCCAAAATGAATCTTTTGTAGCTTTGCATGAGATAGGAAAGTTTGGCGTTGGTGATTTTTTGTGAGATGGCCTCAAGATAATTCATATAGCTTGAGATGTCTTTTCTTTGGGTCCTGATGACGATTTGCAGAGAAAAAGAAAGGGAGTTTATCAGGGCCGCATAGGCGGCAATCACCGCCTGCTGTTCTTTTTCGGAAAGCAGGCCGAAATTCAAAGACGTCGATTCCATGACCAGGGCCGCTCCGCCGTCTTTATACAAAACCAGATCATCGACAATATCGGCAATGGGCAAGTGCGCTTGGGTCGTAGAGACCAGGGCGGTATCGGGAATGGACAGATAAGGTATCTTCATGTTTGGGCAATCTGATTGCTTGAGACAACCTCTTCGGTTGCCAGGATTTTTTGGGCGCCCTTGGCCCTAATGGCCATGGGGGGAATAATTTCACCTTTTGCTTCGAAGGTGATGGGTTCAAAGTTAAGGCCTTCCTTTTCGATGATAATGTCGTAATTGCCGTTTTGCAGAGGAGTAACAATTAAAAAGTGGCCCAGCATGTTGCTTTTTAAGGCTCTAACTGGCCTTCCCGCGGCATCCCTTATTTCAAGTATGGCTCCGTTGATTATTTTCCCTTGGGTGTCGAATATTTGCCCCACGATGGTATTGGGAACGGTTGGGGGATTAGGAGGGGCTGCCTCGATGGAGTACTGGGCCCTTTGGCCGTAAACCCGCTGTGTCATTACGGCCGGGGCAACGGAGGTTGTTTTTAACTCGGTCGGAGCGGCTTCCGGGGCAGGCCTTTCCTCAACAACCACCTTGGGAGCAAGACCGGCTTGATACTGCACCGGAGCGTTGTAGGGAACCTGCACGCCCTCTTTCTTGGCCGTATCGCCAGGAAGAGGAGTCGCAACTTGAGTTTCGATTGGTCCGGAGGGAGCCGCTGCGCCAAAAAGCTGTCCTACGGAAGATAAAAACGACCTTTCCGCATCTTCCAGCTTGGAAAAGACTGTCCCTGCGGGAGAGGTAATGGAAACAAAGCCGTCTGCGGGCTTTTGTGGAGCTGGGGCCAGGCCGGTTGGTGCGGCCTCTTCCTGAAAGAAGACGGCGGGCACCTGGGCTTTCCGCCAGTAAAAGAGAGTGGGCGAATAGACGGAGCGAAAGAAGGCCACAATCCACTTTTCCAGGGGCCTCTCCTCAAAAGGGAGAAAGGCCAAAGCCACTCCCAGAAGAGCAAAGAAAACGATAAAGGGCCATTTGATCAGGGCGGGCAAGGGGGCCGCATAAAAAAGGAGACTTACCAAAGCGCCACCAGCCAGCTGGAAAAATTGTTTGAGGGTCATGTCTCCCACCAGGCGGAATTGATATGAGGATATCTGTTGCGGAATGGCGTGTTGTTGTTCCATAGAAATAGAGAGGTATTTTGATACTCTAAATCTAGGTTACAGCGTGAACACTTCTATGCAAGAAGTAGCCTTTTTCACAGCTGATTGTAAGAAGAAAGGAGCAGGTGCTAAAATATCAATATGGAAACAGGACCAAAAGTCTATTCTGCCGCCGAAGGGGCCGGAGGTGGGCCCTCAGCTCCTGGTCCGGAAGGCGGGCCGGGTGGGGGGCCAACGGTTCCTAAAGGAGAATGGTCGCCAGGGCTGGTTGAAAAACTGACCTCTGCCGAAAGGCCCGAGGTTCTCCGTTGGCGGATGTGGAGACTTCTCGAAAACGTTTTAGACGAGGGAGACGATTGGACTGCCAGGATTTTAAAAGACAGGATCCATTCCAAAGTAACAGAACTCGAAGAACAGTCGGAGCCCTCCATTGCCGCCTTTGAACAAAGACCACTAAAATCTGCGGATACCGCCATGCTTGAAGCTTATAGAGAGGCCGAAAGAGAAACGAAGGCCATTCTTAAATTTTATATGGAATTCGGGGGCAACTATATGCGCTCTCGCGGCAGCGGAGAATATCTTTCAAATACGGCAATTAGCCCTCTTACCGTGGAAGTGACCCCCGACATGATGCGCACGATATTTTTATTACCCGGATTTAAGACAGAGAAGGATTGGCCACAGTTGGGTACTCAGACAGGGGATGCAATGAAGGCCTATGAATACATCGCGCTAAAGGCGGATCCTCGATTAAAGGATGAGGCACAGTATATCGAGGGAACCGCTGGTTTTCTGGCCCTATTTGGATCAAAGGAAAAGGCAGAACAATGGATTAACGATTTAACCCTTGCACTCTGGGCGAAAGACCTTGGGCTTGAGGGGAAGACATTTGATGAATTGACACCAGAACAAAAGGACGCTCTTTCCCAAAGGAGGGTTTTTATCAATAGATTTGCCTCGAAACTCAGGCCTGAAAGGAGAGACATTATAAAGAAAGCCATCCAAGGGCTTATTTCGAGGTCTGAAGACCCGAAAGATTTGGTTGCTGCAAAACAGGCCGAGATCGCGGAAAAATTAGGCTATATATCATCTTTCATCCTGGGACAGGCGGCATACTACGGCTCTGAAGTTGAAGAGAAAAAAGGTAGCTACGAGTTTACGCTGGAAGGCTATCCCGTGTCAGATGCTTTTGCAGAAATATTCAATCCTCAAGTGTGGGCCCTAGACAGAGCAAAAAGCGGTTATTTTGCTGGACCGCGGTCCAAGAGCAATCGGGAGTTCGGCAAGATTTTAGCAGGGCTGCCTGTTCGTATGCATGTCCCCTTCTTAAGGTTTAACACGATACCAGCGATCAACACTCCGGACAACAAGCTTCTTGCAAAAAGCCTGTGGGAAGAACTTTGGGTCGATGGGAAAAATATTGGGGATATTTCTTGGGACAGACTTCCCGAGCTGGCAATGAGGGGATACCTTTTAAGAGCATTTCTGCTTTTAAGAAAGGCGGGAGAAACGGGCCCTGCCGGAATAGCTTTAGTTATGCGGGGAGATGATTGGAGGGGAAGAAAAGTCGAAGGGCTTCTCGAGCCTTTTTATTGGAAGGAAGTAAGAAGGTGGATCCATATCATTGTGGGTGATTCGTTAATAACAAGTGGCCAGCCGGAGCGTTGGAGAAAGGCCAGAGCCGGCGCTCTTGAAAAAAGGGCAAAAGAAATAATGTCAACCGAGCAGGCAACCGACGAAGACGGCAAGAGGCGCAGATATACGGATGACGAAGCCAGAGCAGAAGCCTACAAGAGAGAAATTAAGGAAGCGGTTGATGCGGAAAGAAGGAAGTGGAAACAAATAATTCTCGACTCAATCAAGACTTGGCACAGCAACTTGGGCAAGGCGAAGTGGGATTCTTTAAATGAGGTAGCGAAAGACTCCGGCTATTGGCAAGACTAATCCTTCTTCGAGCTTCCACCCAACAACCAGCCTAGGGTTTTGTAAACAAATGTCTTTTTTGGATTGGCTTCTGTTCCCGCGGTTTTGGCTCTTTCTTTAAAATAGCTTGATACCCCCCCTGTTATATTTCTTACCGCCCTAATCGGCGATTCCTTTTCTTGCATATTTTATCTTCCGCCCCTGGCTAATCTTTCAAGCGTGGTTGAAATAGCTTTGTATACGCCTCCCTTGCCTGACGTAGAAACCGTGGCTTTTTCAGCGAAGTACCCAGCCCCATAACCGGCAACCGGCTTGACTGGGCCACCCAACGATTCTCCGATCGCCGTACCTAACGGGAATGGCTTGCCTGAAATGAAACCTTGAACAATATCGGAGACCTTCGGTATTAGAACAATAATTCCATAGCTAACCAATACCCACAGGAGATGACTGCTTGACGCACCCCCAGTACCAAACGTCAGAGGAGGGTCCCACGGTGGCCCTTGAAAAAAGCCAGTGTTTATATCAAGGGGCGTCAACCATGCCGGCCACCAATCTGGGAGTCCTGCTCGGACAAAAAGAAGCGCGAGGGTAAACATTAGCCCCACAAGCGGATAAACCGCTAAATTGGCGGCCATACTTCTTAACCATGAGCCGAAACCCACACCCTGGGAAATCGTCCCTAAAAGTATGAGAATCGGCCCGACAATAATAAGTAGCATAATCTGAATATAAGTTTTAAGAAGTAGAATAATCACCTTTGCTGAATACCAAAGGAGTAGGAAAAAAGCCAGGATTGTAAAAATAAGAACAAAAAAGGAGACAAGCCCCGCCGCGCTAAAGATATTTATAAAGGCTGCAGCAAAAAACTGGAACCAGTATGCCATAAATAGGTCAAAAACATTTCTGCCCACAGTTAAAGAATTAAACATCTGGCTCCACGTAAAACTACTAATACTTGGCGAACTGCCATTAACCAAAAAGGCAGAAAGTAGCCCTATGGCCACATACATAAGATCAACCAGAAGCCCCGCAATTGCATACGAAAAAGTGATGAGTATCAAGGCCGCAACAATTTTGGGAAGAGCGGATTGAACGCTAATTACGGTTTGGGGTGAAATTTTTACCCGAAACATTATCATAAAAGCCATAACCGTAATTACAATAATCAAGAAAGCGTAAGCGAGATTCCTTGAAATTTTCCATAAAGTGAGGGCGGGGTTGGCCGCTCCGAAGCCGAAACCTTGCGCCTCAACCTTTGGGATGAGATGAAGTCTCCCCCCAACATCTTTCAGATATGCAGACAAAGAGATCGGGCTTGCAGAGATTGTCTTTAATAGTTGATTGCCAGATATATCCCCACCGGTTTCCGAGCTTGTGCCGGGAAAAGAATTTCTCAAATTCTCAATAGCGTCCCGACAGGCGTCTAGGTCGGTTGAAGTCATCAAGCAAGACAGCGCAGATGCGTTTCCGTTGGTCGCCGAGTTGATAACAAAATAGAAAAGTCCATAAATGACCCATTGGACCTGTGCGGCTGAATATCTTTCGCCAAAAATTTCGTTTTCCGGGGAATCATTTACCTTGGCCATCCATTCACCAAACGATTGGTTGTACCATTTTCCCTCGCTAAGTTGGGCGTGAGCAGTTGGGGCGAAAGACAAAGATAAGACCAACAACGCCAGAAAGGACAGCAGTATTTTCTTAAGCATCTTTCTTTTAATCATACAACAGGGGGGTTAGCCCCGACAACGCTAATTAAGGGCAGCTCGTATCCGTCGGGCTGCGCGGAAAAGAACACCCTGGAGACACCCAACTCCAGCGCGACCTTAAGTTGCTGTAATAATTAGCCCCATCACTGCTGGTGCAGTCGCCGCTTTTGAAGATTCTCAGGAAAGCTTCAATATCGCTCATCCCGCGCCCATAACACTGCGGAAACGTACCTCTGTAGTAGCTCGGGAGTTGGAGAAGTTGGTCTATTTGGGCGCTAAAGCCCCTGACCGAGGAACTGTGAATTCCGAAATCCTCAACCGACAGGTTGTAGTTGCTGGCATTGCTCTCATTAAGCCAGATCAAAAGAGCCAGGGCGGAGTTAAAGCCTTCTGACTTGGACCTTTTAACCACATCGTTATAACACTCCATTACGTGATTGCCGGACTGTCCCGAAACCCAGTTTAGGGCCAGCTGGAAAGTGGCCTGGCGGTTTAGGGTTCCCCGCAGGGAAACGTTGGGGGCATCCTCGTTACAATCAATCTCCCCGCTAGAACCGAAGGTTCCCTCCGCCCCGGAAAGAATCTGTTCACCAAACCCCTTGGGTCGAAGTATTGTCTGGATTCCTTTAAGGAAATATTCGGAGATACCTCCGACATGGGGGAAGTAAAGCTCAGCACTTTCGCCCGCTCGGCCTTGGGGATTTCCGGCCGAGACCAGACCGCTTCCGGAATAGGTAACCCCGGTTGCTCCGGGCATATCCAAGATTCCCAAGATGGCTCCTCCCTCTCCTACTTTCGGGAAAATTCTTTTAAAGATTCCTGCGGGTCCAGCTACAAGCCGGGACCAAAGCTCATCTGCCTTGGGAGTTTCGGTGATAACCCCTAACCCAATGGAGACATCTTTCGCGCAGGCGCTTGAGCTGGCATTCCCGTCAAAGTCACAGCTAAAAGAAGCGTCATATTTTAAATCTCCGGTAATCGATTCTGCAAAAAGATTATCTCCAGGGTTTGTCCTGATCTCTTTAAGGTCACAAGCTTCACCCGGGGAGACCCCGGTCGCCCCTCCGGTAGTGGATGCCCCTGCCGGGGCAAAAGTCAGCTGGAGAATACTGGCCAACTCCGCCACTTCTTCGGTGTGGGAAAAATAAAGCTCAGCCGGGGTGGTGACCAGAGAGACGTTACTTATTTCAAGTCCTTCGGAGGCGGGAGCCACCGATTGTGAATTAACCGCCACCTCGCCGACCCGGTCCTCTGTAGAAGAAAAAGGAATATTGGCGAAAAGATTAGAGTAATAGTTGGGAGCAAGAGGATTTTCTCCGCAAAGCAGAACTTTTTTGTTGTCCATAAAAGGAATTTCTATCTCGAAACAAATCTTCCCTTGCCACTCCCGATATTTTTTCCAGTAGTCCTGAAAATTATCAAAGTCGGAAGACTTGGGAGGAAGATGGCTGTTCCATTCCGAGAGCCGGTGCTCAATATGGGGAAGCACGCCTCTTAATCCGGTCTCATAACAAGCGCCTGGAATTCCTCCAATCACCTTACCTAAAATTCTGACCCCATAGGTACAGCCGACAACCTGGTCGTGGCGTAGATCTCCATCTCCCTCCTTGGTTGCAACGGCCTTTTTGACGGTATTGGCCCGTAGATTGTTCTGGATGTCGAAGGGTAGAAGTTTTTTGATGGGTCCGGAAAAGTCAACCAGTTTTCTGATATCTTCCTCATCTTGGGAAAGCGGGGAGGATTCGGCCCTCCCGGTTGCCCCGTTTAAATACCAGCTGACATACTCGTTCATTTTGTCTGCGTCGTTCATGTCCGTTGATTGCTGGCTGTTGGCCACGTCTTCGGTGTTGCCGAGAATGGGGAAGTGGGCGTTGGCCAGGTCTATTTCGTAATTGGCGGTTTTACCGGAGACTGTATAAGTACAGCGGTATCTGCCTCCGCCTATGGCTGTACAGTTATTGGCAAGCCTGGGTGTGATGGTTTGGATAGCGGTAACTTTATCGGAGAGAACCAGCCGGTTGCCGCAGAAAGTTGCAGTTTCCGTAACCTCTTGGTTACAGGGGCTTTTTTGATATGGCCGCAAAGAATGAAACTCCGGACTATCTGTATCTTCACAGGACACGTAAGGAGAAGGCACCTGGGCGTCGGCAAGGGGGGTAAAGAGCAAAGAATGGATAACCAAGGCTGTTGTTAGGACAAACGCATACGGGAGCGGTATCGTCAGAAGTTTATGCAGCAGAAATTTTAACCTCATACGTCATTATTGGAAGATCTTAAAATCCGTAACATTGGCGCCCGTGAATTGTTTAATAAATTGAAGTATCAGAAACGACAAGACGATAAGTACAATCCCGCCGATAGCATAAGTCAGAGTCTTTTTGGCTCCCTCGATGCCTTTAGGGTCACCTCCGGCGGTAATGTATTTAAATCCTCCGGAAATAAGCATGATAAAAAGGATGATTCCGGCAAAAGCCAGGGCGATATTTACGACATTTCCGAAAACACACTCTAAATAGCGGAGTTGAACCACACCGTTGGTTATCGCATTACAACCTTCATTCATAACAAAAGTTTAACTCAATGAAGTATGGAGAGCAAGCCTAGATGGCGGTAGGAATCGAGAGCTCGAAGATGTTAATTCCGAAGAAAGTATTGATTAGCTGAACTATTGCCCAAGCGGCAAAGACGATGACCAAGCCAACCAGCGCCGCCGTAATTTGATTTCTGGCATTTTCGGTTTGGGCCTTATCTCCTCCGGAGGCGATCCAGCGGATGCCACCGATTACCAAGATGAAGAAGAAAACCAAGGCCGCAATCACTAAAACAAACCTGATAAGTCCCGAAACAATTCCTCCGATTGTGAGGTTCCCCAATTGTCCGAATTGTCCGCTCGGCTTGAGGTTGATGTCTGTGGCCGCCAGCAATTTATACATCATCTATATTATTGAATTTGCAAAGGTCCAATGTCAAGTGTAAGAATATTGATTCCGAAAAAGTCTTCAATTACCTTCAGTAGGGCAAAGGTTGCAAGCAGGACGATAAAACCAACCAGTGCGTTGACGATTTTACCGCGTGCCGCTTCAAGTCCGGCTTTATCTCCCCCTGAGGTAATCCACTGGATGGCACCGGCCAGCATTACAAAAAAGAAAACCAGGGTCCCGATTACAAAGGCAATACCCACCAGGCTTGGGATAAAAGCCTGGAAAAATCCGGCTCCGGATTTCCCCTGAAGAGCGGGACCCAGTGCCGGGTTATTAATTTCTTGTGCGAGTTGCATTATTGTTGAATCTGCTCAAACAACTGTCCGAAATTCAAAATGTTAGGAATTCCAAAGATATTTCCGATCAGATCCAATATAAAAATCGCCGCAATTACTACCACCAGGCCTATAAGCCCGTTAATTATTCTTTTTCTTGCAGATTCCAAAGCCTGCTTGTCTCCCCCTGCGCTGATCATGGCAATTGCCCCGGTAAATAAAACAAAGGTAAACCAAATAATTGCGATGATGGTCATCAGACCAATCATGGTAGAGATAAATTTGCTGAA